>ENA-ORIC01003629-ORIC01003629.1-human-gut-metagenome-genome-assembly--contig:-NODE-3629-length-10470-cov-21.454922_pt1 | contig 10470 bp, 10 predicted proteins | sample MGYA00243023_ERZ508732 | MGnify/ENA primary metagenome ERZ508732 (study PRJEB26277, sample SAMN04329767) | human gut metagenome | biome: human-associated habitat | host: Homo sapiens | place: USA...
TTTGTGCAACTACATTTTACCACAAGGGTTCGCTATGGATTTTTAAGTGTTCAACTTAATTATACAATCCGCCAAAAGATTTTAAATCTGATTTGTTTTTGCCCTTTCGTACCCCATCCCCTACCATACTCTCTTCCCCGTCTGGGAAGGCGAGTTTAATGCACTCTACCCGAGGAGAAGCTGGATTTTGCTAATTACTGTTCCCCATTTCCTGCATCAAAAAACGGCGCCGAAGCGCCGTTGATGATTTTATTTCCCTTATCCTTTTACATCAGGCCTTTGACCAATACGAAGAGGATGAGGAGCGGGAGTACGTAGCAGAAGTAGGGACGGATCCAGCGAGGCATTTTCATGCCTGTGCCGGTGTTGACTTCTTCTAAGTACTTGTCAAAGCCCCAGCCGTACTTGGATACGCAGAAGAGGGCGAAGATGATGGAGCCGAGCGGAAGGATAAGGCCGCTGACGAGGAAGTCTTCCATGTCGAGGATGCCTTTTCCTGCGATCTGCACGTCGGACCATACGTTGAAGCCGAGTGCACAGGGAATGCTGCCCAGGAATACGAAGGGCAGAAGGATGAGGACTGTCTTCTTTCTGCTCCAGCCGAAGTCGTCCATGCAGTTGCCGATGAGGCTTTCGAAGACGGCGGTGACGGTGGAGAAGCTGGCGAATGTCATGAAGACGAAGAAGAGGGATCCCCAGAATTGTCCGAAGGACATGTTGATGAATACGTTTGGCAGTGTAACGAAGATGAGGGACGGGCCTTCGGATGGTTCTACGCCGAATGCAGAGCATGCCGGGAAGATGATGAGGCCTGCCATCAGGGCTACGAATGTGTCAAGCGCGGTGATTCTGACTGCTTCGCCGCCCAGGGTGTTGTTGCGGCTCATGTAGCTGGCGAAGATTTCCATGGAGCCCTGGCCGACGGAGAGTGTGAAGAATGCCTGGTTCATGGCAGCAGCTGCCACGTTTCCAATGCCTGCTTCGACGGCGCGGTTCCAGTCAGGGAGAAGGTAGAATTCGACGCCTTTGGCGCTTCCCGGAAGGAGAAGGCTGTTTACGGCGAGGATAACGATGAGGCCCAGGAGGCCGAGCATCATGACTTTCGTGACTTTTTCAAGGCTCTTGGCAACGCCGCCTGCGCAGACGGCAAAGCCGACGAGGACGTTCAGGCCCATGAAGAATATGAGTTCATAAGGATCAGCGACCATGGCATCGAAGGTGGCTGCAACTTTCTCAGGCCCCATGCCATTGAAGGATCCGTTCAGGAATTTCCAGAAGTAGTCGACCATCCAGCCGGATACGACGGTGTAGTAAATCATGAGGACGAAGCTGCCCAGAAGGCAGATCCACCCGTGCCAGTGCCATTTGCTGCCTTTCGGCTCCAGTGTCTTGAAGCCCATCATGGCGCTCTTGTGGCTGGCGCGTCCGACGGCCAATTCCATCGTGACGACAGGTATCCCCAGTATTAAAAGGAATAACAGGTAAAACAATACGAACACGGCCCCGCCGTACTCCCCGGTGATGTACGGGAATTTCCATACGTTCCCGATACCGATGGCGCATCCGGCGCTGACCAGAATAAATCCCAGGCGGGATTTGAAACTGTCTCTTTCTTCCATTCTTCTTTTCTCCATTTTATCTTTTCCGGATTTCCCGGTCCGCTTTGCCGCAAAGGCTTCCCGCGGAAAGGAAGCTTACATAAGGCCTCTGATCAGGATGACCAGGATCAGAAGCGGCAGGATGAACTGGAAATATGGTTTGATCCAGAGCGGCATTTTCAGTCCGCTGCCTTTATTGACTTCGGCGATGTAGTTGTCAAAGCCCCATCCGAATTTCGTCACGCAGAAGAGCAGGTAGACGAGCGCGCCGCCCGGAAGGAGCAGGTTGCTGACGATGAAGTCTTCGCTGTCCAGGACGTCTCTGGCTCCGATGATGTGGACGTCGCTCCAGATGTTGTATCCCAGTACGCAGGGGATGGACAGAACGAATACAATGACAAGGTTCACGAGGACGGCTTTCTTTCTTGACCATCCGAAGTTGTCTCTCGCGCATGCAATGAGGTTTTCAAAGACCGCGGTGACGGTGGAGAAGCTGGCAAATGTCATGAAGACAAAGAAAAGTGTGCCCCAGAGCTGGCCGAAGGACATGTTCTGGAATATGCGCGGAAGTGTGATGAAAATGAGCGACGGGCCTTCATCCGGCTGTACGTTGTAGGCAAAGCATGCCGGGAAAATGATGAGTCCGGAAAGGACAGCGACGAAGGTATCGAGCGCTGTGATCCTCACGGCTTCGCCCGTCAGTGTGAAGTCGTCTGACATGTAGCTGCCGAAGATTTCAATGGCAGCGATGCCGAGGGACAATGTGAAGAATGCCTGGTTCATCGCAGCAGCTGCCACGTTCCCGATGCCTGCTTCGACTGCCCTGTCCCAGTCTGGGAGAAGGTAGAAAGCAAGGCCCGGTCCGCCGCCTTTGAGTGAAACGCTGTGCGCAGCAAGGACGACGATGAGGACCAGGAGGCAGAGCATCATGACCTTCGTGATGCGTTCGACGCCGTTATGCAGGCCAAGGCCGCAGACGCCGAATCCGCCGAAAACGGTAAGTGCCATGAAAATTCCCATTTCCGTGGGAGATGCCAGCATGGACGTGAAGACGCCGCTGACGGCTTCCGTCGGAACGCTCGCAAAAGCGCCGGTCAGGAATTTCCAGAAATACGCAAGCATCCATCCGGATACTGTCGTGTAGTACATCATGAGGAGCAGACAGCCAAGGATACAGAACCAGCCATGAATATGCCATTTCTGCCCGGGCTTTTCCAATTTCTTATAGCCCTGGACAGCGCTCCCGCGGGATGCGCGGCCGACGGCAAGCTCCATCGTCATGACGGGGATGCCCATCAGTAAAAGAAACATCAGGTAAAACAATACAAAAACAGCGCCTCCGTATTCCCCGGTCACATACGGGAATTTCCAGACATTCCCGATGCCGATGGCACAGCCTGCGCTGACAAGTAAAAATCCCAACCGGGATTTGAAACTATCTCGATTTTCCATCTCCTGCTCCTGCCTTCCTACCAATTTTTCCGGCCGCCCCTTCCGGCAGCCTTAAAAAGACTTTCTCCCTATCATATATCAATAGACGCTATTGGGCAAGTGTTTGGGAAAGAGAAGCAAGAAAAAAGGAGCCATGAAATGAGTGATGTGCATTTCATGGCTCCTTTTAATGACTATATTACATGCCGAACGGCTCTCTTCCGCATCCCGGGATCTGATAAATTCCATGGCTGGTACGGAACAGGAAGAAATCAAAAGTCCTCTTTCCCCATCCGGAAAGAAGTGAAATCCAATGAAAGGACATCATGACCGCCTCCATCTCGCTGTCGAACTACGTTCACAATAATGAACACTTTGTTCTATACATATAGTACCACTGGAAAAATAATAAAGCTATCATCACTTTTGGATGGATATATCTTATGGGATTTGTCGAACAAAGTGTACAGGAAGTGGTGAGATGGAAGTGCGGGATGCGGGAGAAAACTATACAACCTCGCTGCGCTCGTGGAACTGCACCCCTTTCTGCCGCATTCGCGGCATCCTTCCCCGACGGGCAGGTCAAAACCTTCCGCCATCATTCAATGCCGCTAATATCACTATCATTTAAATACGTTTACCGTAAATGACAATCGTAAGACATTCATTCGATACTATCCACCAGCACCGAAACGAAGGACTTCGACCTGCCCCAGCGGGGAAGGCGCCCGGCTTATCTTTTCATAAATTTAAGACAAATCAGATTTGAATTTTTTTATTTCTCATCGCCGAGCTTCCCCCTACGGAGGGAAGCGCCCGAAGGGCGATAGGGGTGCAGTTTCTAAAATCGGGGTGCAGTATTCATTGGTTTCTATAAAAGGTTCTGCGAGCGAAGCGAGGTTTGCTTGTTTTCCAAGTTCGCGTTTGCCGCGGCTATACGGTTTTCCTGCAATAAAAAACTGAGGAAGTATGACGATTCAGGGTTATAGGACAAAACGTGTTGGTAAAAATTTATATTATGCTTGTATTAAGGGCAGAATACGGGGCATACTGAAATACGCCCGAGCTGCACTGTAATCCATCTCATCACAATTAGCTGGAAGCGTAAAAGCGCCCATATTCTCAGCACTTCCAGGTTTGTGTTCAAATGCGCACTTTTCCGCATCAGCAGCAGATAAAGACACAATAAGGGCATCTATTTTTCATAACGATAATCTTTCCAGAAGATTATTCACACTGAAAAGATAAAATCCCATTTTAGCCTGTATTTATCAGGGGTTTGAGGCTTTTTACCAACACGTTTTGTCCACCCTTTAAGAATTACTGAAAGTCTTAAAATGCCGATGGAGCCCGATAAACGCGGGGCTCATCGACTATAAAAACAACACGAAATGTCCTATAAGCCACGATTCATCATTCCTCAGTTTTTTCTCTTTATCTCTCTATATACTTCTCTTTATATATACATTAATAATGCACGCCGGAGAAGTATTTGTGGACGAAGGCTACTTTCGGGAGGCGGATGGTTTTGCCGGAGAGGTAGGACAGGATGCCGCCTTCCTCAGTGAAGTCGAAGGAGAGCTGGTAGGCACAGAGGAGCTGGCCTCTTTCTTTATATTCTTTGTTCAGCGCTTTGAATCCGTATTTGTCGTCGCCTAAGATCGGGTGGCCGATGTGGGCGAGCTGGGTGCGGATCTGGTGGGTTCTTCCTGTGATGAGATGGCATTTCACGAGGGTAAGGTCGCCTGTGGCTGCCATTCTTTCGTATTCGGTGATGGCTGTCTTGGAGCCTTTTATGCGTTCTTCGGAGACGAAGACTTTGTTCTGCTTGGCGTCTTTGAAGAGCTGGTGCTCGAGGCGGCCTTTGCTGTTTTGTACTCTTCCTGTGACGACGGCGAGGTAGGTCTTCCCTATTTTCCTGTCACGGATGAGGCCTTCCAACACATCGGAAGCGGGCCTGTTCTTAGCGAAGAGGAGGATGCCTTCTGTGTGGAAGTCGATGCGGTGGACCGGGATGGCCGGCGCTTCGCCTTTTCCTTCGAGGTACTTATTGACTCTTGTAAGAAGGGTATCCTTTTCCTTTCCTTCAGGATCAAGGGACAGGAGCCCGGCGGGTTTCACGGCCGCCAGAAGGTTTTCGTCTTCATACAGAATGACGGGCTCTGTATTTTTCTTTTCTTCGAGTACATAGGAAACGACATCATCTCCCCTTGAGAGGCGGAAGGATGCGTCTTCTTTCTTTCCGTTGACTTTCAGCTTCTTGGTGCGGATGGCTTTCATGACAAGGGATCTTGGCCAGTGTTTCTTGTCCTGCATGAACTGGTCCAGGCGTTTTCCTTCGTCCTTGGGGCCGATCTTGAATGTTTCCATGCCTTTCCTTTCTTAGTGGACGGTCGGCAGATTGAAAGCGAGCTCGGGCTGCGGGTGGGCCGCATTCGTTTCGGCGAAATCTTTCAATGCGTTGACGACTTCATTTTCGTGTTCTCCTGCGAAGTCAAAAGCGCCGCAGAATGCCTGGGAGCAGGCAGTAATGACGGAACGGCGGAGCGTCTCGTCGATGGATAATGTCACTTTGCCGTCTGCGTTCACGCGGATCTGGACGGCTGCTTCTTTCATATCACTCATGCTTAACCTCTGTCTTTTATTTGTTTATTGGATGCGGGAGCCTTTTTCAAGGTCTTCCCTTCTGTATTCATCAGCGAGAACCTTTAGGAATGCGGAAATGTCTCTTTCATGGGAGGGGTCGATGTTTTCGGCGCGGCAAAGGGCAGCGGCAAGGATTCCTGCTGTTTCTTCACGGCTTGCGGTCGACCGTATGATGAGGTCTTTTCCCTCATGGCTTTCTATCTCGATGAAATGGCTTTTCGTATTTTCCATAGATTTCTCCTTATCTGTTCTATGCTACACGAAAAGGGGCGTCCTGTAAATCCTTCGATACCGGCAAATTTCCTGCCTTTAAAAATAACGAAAATTTGTTATAAGCTATATGCAATTACTGTATTTTTATTATACGTTACTCAGACTTATAATTAAATTAGAAAAAAGAATGATTCAGGCACACCGGTGAATTGCCTGGCATCCCTTATCCGGATTACATTTCAGCGGCTTATCCGCTTCGTTCATACTTTATATAATTTGGTTCCGCTTCACGATGGAACGGGCAGAAAGGAGACGGTTCAAATGACAGTCAATGATTATCTGGAATTCGTAGGTTCGGGCATGATGATGACAGCCCTGAAGGCGTTTGGAAAGAATACGGGCTGCAGCCTGCGTTATGAGTGGAAGAAGTCCAGGGAAGAGGCCGGCCAAAGGCGAAGTCGATACCTTCTACTGGGAATACATGATCTACAGGCTCCATGTGGCAGGAAATGTGATCCGTGACTGCGAGGGCATGGCTCCTTCCTACAAGAAATCCATCCTGAAAGGACTGCATGACCTGATGGATGATATGCCGATGTACCTCAAGGCAATCGCCCTGAAAAAGGCGCTCGACGGCTGCTTCCTCACTCCGGGCAGGAGCTCCGTCATCCTGACAAGGGAGCACGTCCTCACTCGTCTGAATGAGCTCCGCGCTGTGGAGACGAAGTGCTCCGGCGATCCGGTCCGCGCATGCATCGAGAATGTCGCAAAAGCTTCCGGCATGGAAGTCACTGAAGGGCTCCTCGATTACTTCGATGATGAAACGCACGGGTTTGCGGCAGCTGCAGCAGCCAGGATGATGGAACTCACTCCTGACCGCGTATACATGGAAGCCAATGCAGAGAAGAAATTCGAAGGCGGCGGAAAAAGCGACATGTATGCTTGACAAGGTTCCTTCATAATTCAATATAAACGGGGGAAAAGCCATGGGCCGGTGCCTGTGGCTTTTCTCTTTTTGATTTTCTCACTCTTCCTTTGGCTCTTTACTATGCAAGTGAAGGCTTCCCCTGTCCAAAGTACATGCGGCATAGTACAATAAGGTAACTGACGGGAAGGAGGGATTCCCATGGACAGAAGGATGTACTACAGAAGTGCAGGGCTGTCGGCTGCGCGGCGCGCTTTCTACTCTTATACGGCACAGCCACGTGGAAGCTACGGGCTTCCGCTGATTTTCCTGAAGATGCTCAAAGCGCAGAAGGTCATCACGTTCGAAGAAGACAAGGAACGGTGGCGTTCGTTTCTCTGCGATTACATTGTCTTCCGCCTTTACATTGCCAAGTATGTCCTGAAATCGTATGCCAGGGATTACAGCCCTCTCACCGAGCTTTACTCAGGTTTCAAAGATGCAGAAAAGGACTGGCCCGGGTTTATCCGGTCCTCTTCCGATCCGGGCTGGGAAGCGGCGGGGATTTCTTTCCTGCCCAAAGATCTTTCTTCGTATACGGAAAAGGAAATGGACAATCACCATGAATTCTTCGACAGGATTGCCAAAGAGGCCGAGGCGAAGACGCAGGACGGCGGCCATGCACTGAAGGGCCTTGTCTCTGAAAGTCTCACGGCGATTTCCAAGAAGAATCACCTCCCCCTCCTGACGCCTGTCTTCTGGTTCTTCGAGAAGGAAACGGCGGCGTATGCGCAGTACCTTTCTTCCTACTACCGGGGACTGATTCCGGATTCGTATTATGAAACGGTCAAGGCGCATCCCTACCGCCTTCCGAAGAAGGAATCGGATCCTTACACGCAGGGCTTCCGCCTCGCAGGCTTCATCCTGCTTTTCATCGCGGTCATCACCGCCTTCCTTCTGGCGGCGCCGGGAATGCATACATAAAAAGAGCTGTGACGAAATGGGCCATCATTTCATTACAGCTCTTTTATAATTCAATTATTCATTTCCAGTGACTGTCTTGATTTCGCCTACGAAGACGATGTGCGGTTCCCATTCGCCTTTTTCATTCAGCGGGAAGGCCTGCGGTCTTCCTTTGTAGTATTCCTGGATGTCCGGAGCCAGGTCTTCCTTTGTGAACATGTGCTGGTAGATCTTTCTGCAGACGAAGGAAACTTTTGCTTCCTTGAAGCCAAGTCCGCCTTCGGGAAGTTCTACGGGCGTAAGGCCGGCTGCCTTTGCCTTGTCTTCGTTTCTGCCGGTATGGGAGCCCATGTAGCCCAAAGCTTTCTGGTATTCCTTTTCAAAGAAGCTGACGGTGAAGGTATCTCTTTCCTTCAGCATTTCGCAGGTATAGCGGGACGGATGGAGGTAGACGGTGATCGTCTTGCCGCTCTTCCCCGGTCTTTCCCAGAGTATGCCGAAGCTTCCCCAGCTGACGGTGCATGCGTTGTGCTTTTCCATAGTTCCGGTGGAAACCAATGCCCAGTGCTTGCTGAACAGTTCAAATACAGGATCGTTTTCAAGTAATGTTTTATCCATATCTTTCACTCCTCTCCATACTTCTATTGTAAAACAAATGGCAAGGGAAAAGGGGCTGTGACGAAATGATTAACCATTTTGTCACAGCCCCTTTCGTGCCGGTATATTCGAGAAGAAGACACTGACACAAGTACATTTATGGTGTTTGAAAACCTTGGCGATGCTTCGCCTTCTTACTTTTTTGCTCTGCGTTTCTTTCCGCCGCGTCTGGCAGCGTCTTCGCGGATTCTTTTGAGGGATTCTTTCGGAGCGCATCCGCAGGTGCGGAACTGGGCGACGGCATCGCTCATGGCTGCGTAATTCAGCCTGGTACCTTCTCTGTCGGCGAGGTAGTCGGCAGTGTTGTCTGCATCGATGCCATACTGAGCAGCTGTTTCGACGGCGTCCATGTTCGCGCCGAGGAAGACGAATTCCCATCCTTTTTCCTTTTCGGCTTCAATCATGGATTTCACTTTCTTCGTGGTGTACTCCCGGCTGGCGTTTTCCATGCCGTCGGTGATGATGACGAACATGACTTTTCCTGCGCGGTATTCTTCTGCTGTTGTTTCCTGCACGTGTTCGATCTTGGAAATGGTCCTCCCCACTGCATCGAGGAGGGCTGTCGATCCCCGGACGTAGTAATCTTTTTCTGTGAGGGGTGATACGGCCTGGATATTGATCCTGTCATGAAGCAGTTCATAGTCATGGTCGAAGAGAACGGTCGTCAGGTTGCATTTCCCTTCCACTTTCTTCTGCTTCTCGAGGAGAGAATTGAAGCCTCCGATCGTATCGCTTTCAAGACCTCCCATCGATCCGCTTCTGTCCAGGATGAATACGAGTTCAGTTAAGTTCTTGTCCATTTTAGGTTCCTCCTTCAATCACTTGGAATTTCGTGTATCTTTCCCTTCCTCTTTCTATTTAAAGGATACATCGAAACGGAGGAGCCGTGGTCGCCCTGAAAGCGACATCTAAGGATCAGCCGCCCAGAAGGGGCTGGTCGTAATGGAAGAGAACTTCATTGATTTCATCGATGTCATACTGCCCTTTGATGATGAAGTACTGTACGATGACATCAAATTTCCTGCTCGGCGAGAAGGCATAGCCCGCCTTTGCAAGGAGGTCTTCGGCCTCGTCAAGGTCAAGCTCAAGAGCAATGGCAAGCGCAAGGATGGCCGGTTTCTTGGGTGTATAGCCCTTCCCCGTTCGTATTTTGGAGAAATGGCGGCGGTCAATGTTTGCTTTCTTGTACACTTCTGTATCTGTCATGCCCTTATCGTCAATCAGGCGGAGAAGCGCTTCATTGAATGGCTCATCCAGATGATGCACCCAATGATCGAGCCCGGCTGGCATTTTTAAAGCTTTCGGAACAGCTCTTTCCGGCATGGCGTCGTAGAGAACCGGCACACTTTCGTACGCGCCTTCTGCCATGTACTCTTCAACATCGCGGACAAGGAACTCTTCAGGGACGAACGCTGATTTGTCCGGGAAAGCGAGATAGACGTCCATTTCGTGATCTTCCAAAAAATGGCGGATCGCCCAGACGGCAAGAGAAAGTGCTTCGTCCTTGGGATACCCGTAAATGCCGGCGGAAATCAGAGGAAATGCAACGCTCTTCAACCGATGCTCTGCGGCAAGGGCAAGTGCGCTTTGGTATGTTTTCGTCAGAAGAAGCGCGGATTCGGCCAGTTCTCTTTCCTGATACACAGGTCCTGCCGCATGGATGACGTGCCCAGCAGGAAGGGCAAAACCGTCTGTCATCACTGCTTCGCCTGTCCTGATGGGAGAAAGCTTCTGGCAGGCTTCCGTCATCTTTTCCTCGCCTGCTGCATGGAAAATGGCGCCGCAAACGCCGGGGCCCATACGAAGCTCTGTATTCGCCGCATTGACGATCGCATCCACCTTCATCTTCGTGATATCTTCTTTGACAAATAAAAGCGGCATACCCCCACCAAAGGGACTGCCGAAATGTGCGGTCATTTCTGCAGTCCCTTTGGTGGGGGTATGTGCTTTTTGGAAAAAGCATTTAACGAATTTATTTGGCTCTTCACGCTTTTTTGTGGGATAAAAATAATAACATATAAAATTGGCATTGAAAAAGAGCATCATCTACTCCAAAAT
>ENA-ORIC01003632-ORIC01003632.1-human-gut-metagenome-genome-assembly--contig:-NODE-3632-length-10460-cov-3.244534_pt1 | contig 10460 bp, 9 predicted proteins | sample MGYA00243023_ERZ508732 | MGnify/ENA primary metagenome ERZ508732 (study PRJEB26277, sample SAMN04329767) | human gut metagenome | biome: human-associated habitat | host: Homo sapiens | place: USA...
CCATCATGGTCAAGGGTCTTTCGAGAATTGCAAACGGTGAGGACGTCAAGACCGTCGTCGCTGCAATGCAGACCGAGCTCCAGGCTCTCGCAGATAAGTAATATCGTATGACTTGCGCCCCCTTCGGCAGGGCCGCCGAAGGGGGCGTATTTTAGGAAAACGGAGGTAAGAGATGGCGACTCAAACGAAAAAAATGCCGAAAAAGCAGAATAAATTCATCGCAGCCTTCTTCCGCCGCGATGTTGAGGGAAAGTATCACATGAGTGACGGTTTCTTCGGCTTTTTGCTGACCGTACCAGCCATTCTCGTGTTGCTCACCGTCATTGCCGCGCCGATCCTCAAGGGTATTTACATGAGCTTCATGAAATACGGGCTGAAAGAGGTCAGCGGCAAGGCAGCGCCCGTGTGGAACAATTTCAAGAACTATACCGATCTGTTCCGCGCCGGCGGCATCAACGGCAATGTCGTCGATTATTTCCTGACGACGCTGCAATTCGTTTTCTGGGCAGTGCTTGTGCAGTTTGTGATCGGACTTGCGCTTGCGCTCCTGCTCAATACCAAGCTGAAGGGACGCGGCGTGTTCCGCGGTCTCTTCCTCGTCCCGTGGACGATCCCCTCGGTCGTCGTCGCGCTGCTGTGGCGTCTGATGCTCAACAACAGCTACGGCATCATCAACTGGATTCTCAACAAGCTCGGCTGCATTCCGACCACCGCGTTTGACTGGCTCAACAGCCCGAATTTGGCGCTCCCCGCGGTCGTCATTGCAGCTGTCTGGCGGCAGCTCCCCTATATGATGGTCATGCTGCTCGCGGGTCTGCAGTCGGTGGATAAGTCGCAGCTGGAGGCGGCGCGCATCGACGGCGCGACCTTCATGCAGACCCTGCGTCATGTGACGCTCCCCACGATCCGCCCCGTCGTGCTCTCGTCGGTTTGGATCGCGATCATGAACAACTTCCAGATGTATACCATCATCAACCTGATGACCGGAGGCGGACCGAGCGAGGCAACCTACACGCTCTCGATCGCGGCATACGAAAAGGCGTTCACCGACTACAACTTCGGGCAGGGCGCGGCGATCGGCGTGATGTGGCTGGTCTTCCTCACGATTGTCACCGTCATCATCAATAAGATCAGCGCCAAGAGCGCAGAAAATCTGTAAGGAGGGAAGCGCTATGACAAAAGCCGGAAAAACCAAGAAAACAACCGTGCAGGTCGTGAAATATCTCGTGATTGCGCTTCTCGTCTGCATCCTGCTGTTTCCGATCTGGTGGATGCTGGTCGGCTCGCTCCGCCCGTATTACACCCTCATCAGCCTGGATGACGTTGCGTTTTGGCCGAAGGATTTCACGGTTGAAAACTACGTCAAGATCTTCTCGCAGGCAAAATACCTGCGGTATTTCGCCAACAGCTTCATCGTGTCGGGTGGTACCGTTCTCGTCACGCTGCTGATCGCCATTCCCGCCGCGTATTCCTTCTCGCGCTTCAAGTTCGGCGGCAAGAGTGCGGTGCTCAGCGCCGTGCAGTCGGTGCAGATGTTCCCGATCGTGGTCATTTTGATCTCACTGTATACTTTTTATAAGCAGTGGGGCATGCTGGATACCTACCGCGGCGTTATCTTAGCGGACGTTACATTTGCTTTGCCGCTCTCCATCACACTGCTGAAGTCCTTCTTTGACACCGTGCCGAACGCTTTGGACGAGTCGGCAAAGATCGACGGCGCAGGCAGAATGCGCACCATGGTGCAGGTCATCCTGCCGCTGGTGCTGCCGGGACTTGTTGCCGTTGCGATCTACACCTTCCTCACCGCATGGGACGACTATCTGATGTCGCTCACGATTATCCGCATCGACGAAAAGCGCACGCTTGCCGTCGGTCTGGCGCAGAGCTTCATGGGTGAGTATTCCAATGACTACGGCGCGCTGATGGCGTTCTCGGTCGCGGGCAGTCTCCCGATCGTCCTCTTGTTCATCTTCTTCCAGAAGTACATGGTCGAAGGTCTGACTGCGGGCGCCGTTAAGGGCTGAAATATGGGCAAAATCAAAAACTTTGTGCAGAAGCTGACTTTCGGCGACCGCACGGAGGATGCTGCCGAGATCCCGAAGAGCAGCACGGGGCTGTTTTGGTTCGTGCTGAAAAATCACTGGATGCGGCTCATTCTTCTGAACCTGCTGTTCTGCGTCTGTTCGATTCCGGTCGTGACGCTTCCCGCGGCTTACGGCGCACTGATCGCCGTCACGATGCAGTGGGCGCGCCGCGTGCCGGATGTCGAGCCGTTCCGTGTCTATTTCGCGGCATGGAAACCGCATTTTCTCGCGAAGACTGCCGTCGCGCTGCTGCTTTGCATCGCGCCGGCATCGGTCGCGGGTTATGTGTACATGTTCACGGCAAACGGCGCGGCGTTTTATGCGTTGCTGTTTGTGTTCGGGCTGGTTTCCTTCCTCGTGCAGTCCTACTTTTTCGCGCAGCTTGCCGTGCTGGACATCGGCGTCGGCAGCGCGCTGAAAAATGCGTTTCTCCTGCTCGGGGTGGAATGGAAGTGTACGCTGAAGCTGCTTGCCACGGGCGGTCTGCTGCTCGTGTTGTCGGTTGTGTTCACCACCTATATGATCCCGTTTTTGGCGCTCTGTGTCTTTTCACTGACGGCACTCTCGGTGTCCGCCGAGGTGTCGGACGTGATCGACCGCAGACTGATCAAATAAGCAAAAAAGACCTCTTCGGAGGTCTTTTTTTCATGCAACAAACACATAACGTTTAGGTTGGTTTTAGGAAGAAACTGTATCCTGTAACTGCACCGGGGAGGTGAAACGCAGATATGCAGGATCAAAACCACTATCGGCACGAGTACAAATACGAAATTACCTACGTCGATTACTATGAGCTGCGCGCGCGGCTCGGCTGCCTGATGCAGCGTGATCCGCATGTCGATGCGGACGGCAGATACCGCGTTCACAGCCTGTATTTCGACAATTGCAACGACACGGCGCTGCGCGAGAAGATCGACGGCGTGGCAAAGCGGGAGAAATTTCGCATCCGTTATTACGGCGACGCACCGACGCATCTGTCACTGGAGAAAAAACAGAAAGTCAATGGGCTGTGCCTGAAAGTCGCCGCGCCGATCGGGCGGGATGCCTGTGAGGCATTGATCCGCGGCGATCCGCTCATGCTTGACGGGGACGCGCCGCCGCTTGTACAGGAGCTGGACTTCAAAATGAAAAGCCGCCTGTTGCGCCCGCGCCGTGTGATCAGCTACACGCGCGAACCGTATGTTTTCGCGCCGGGTAATGTGCGCGTCACCTTTGATATGGAGATCGGCGGCGCGCCGCCCGCAAATTTCTTTTCGCCGACGCCGCTTTCCGCCCTGCGGCGGGATCATATGATTCTCGAGGTCAAATACGACGCATTTTTGCCGTCGGTTATTGCCGATGCCCTGCAGCTCGGTGAGATCCGGGTCAGCGCATTTTCCAAATACGCGGCGTGCCGCGAATATGAGTAAGAGAGGACTTTCCCATGACATTCAACGATATTTTCAAATCCAGCTTTCTCGAGAGCGTGTCGTCCTTTTCGGTTGCGGACACGATCATCGGGCTTTTGTTTTCGCTCGTCGTCGGGCTTTTCATTTTTGTGATCTATAAGAAGACGCTCACCGGCGTGATGTATTCCACCGGCTTTGCGCTCACGCTCGTCGGCATGGCGATGGTCACTACGCTGGTCATCATGGCGGTCACCTCCAATGTCGTGCTGTCGCTCGGCATGGTCGGCGCGCTGTCGATCGTCCGTTTCCGTGCGGCGATCAAGGAGCCGATGGAGATCGTCTTCCTGTTCTGGTCGCTGGCGGCCGGCATTGTCATCGGCGCGGGCATGATCCCGCTCGCCGTCATCGGTTCGGTCATCATCGGCGGCGTGCTTCTCGTGCTTGCCAACCGCAAGTCGCATGACAAGCCCTATATGCTGGTGATTCGCTGCACCGATCCGGCAAGCGAAGCTGCCGCCATGGCGATTGCCGACAAGCTGCACGACAAGCCGCGCGTCAAGGCAAAGACCGTGACGAAGGGCGGCGTGGAGATCACCGCCGAGGTACGGCTGCGCGATGGTTCGACCGACTTCGTCGGTGAGATCTCGGCGTTGGATGGCGTGGAGAGCGCCGCACTCGTCAGCTACAACGGCGAATATATGGGTTAAGGAGGTGCGGTCATGCTGGCACACCGGAATTTTGCAAAGCTTGTGGCGGTTCTGACCGCCGCCGCAGTCTGCCTCTCGCTGCTTGCCGCCGCGACCGGCGACTTTCTGGTCGAGGCACTCGGCGGCAAGGGCGTGACGATGGAATACGAGTCGGCGCTCTTTGATACCGACAAGGTGCTCGACATCAATATTCGCATCGATGAGGACGACTGGCAGACCATGCTCGACAATGCGATCAATGAGGAATACGTCTCCTGCGATGTGGAGATCGGCGGCAAGACCTTCACCAATGTCGGCATTCGCCCGAAGGGCAACACCAGCCTGTCCTCGATCGTGAGCGACCCGGATTCGGATCGCTACAGCTTCAAGCTGGAGTTTGACAAATACGTCGAGGGGCAGACCTGCTTCGGGCTGGATAAGCTGGTGCTCAACAACAATTACGCCGACGCGACCAATATGAAGGAAGCGATCGTCTACGATATGTACCGCTTTCTCGGCGCGGACGCAAGCCTGTATAACTACGCAAAACTCTCTGTAAACGGGGAATACTTTGGTATCTATCTGGCGCTTGAAGCCGTTGAGGAGTGCTTCATGCTCCGCAACTACGGCGCGGCAAACGGCGCGCTCTACAAGCCGGAAGGTATGGAGATGGGCGGCGGCAAAAGCGGCGATGACGACAACCGCGGCGGCAATCTGCCTGACTTCGGCGATATGCCGGACATGGGGCAGATGCCCGACTTCGGCGACGGTGCAGGGGATGCCGCACCCGGCTTTGGTGGAAACGGGGATGTCGGGGTTCTTGAGGCGGCAGACACGAACGAAAAAACGGATTTCGGCAACTTCGGCAACTTCGGTAACTTCGGCAGTATGGGCGGCAGCGGCGGCGCAGACCTCAATTACACGGATGACGACCTCGACAGCTATGAGACGATCTGGGAGGGCGAGGTCACCGACACCGGCAAGCAGGACCATAAGCGCGTGGTCGCCGCACTGAAAGCTGTCAGCGAAGGGACGGACCTCGAAACCTACCTCGATGTGGACAACATCCTCCGCTACATGGCGGTGCATACCTTCGTTGTCAATGCGGACAGCCTGTCCGGCAACATGGCGCACAACTATTATCTCTATGAGAGCGGCGGCAAGCTGAATATCCTGCCTTGGGACTACAACCTGTCCTTTGGCGGTATGAACGGCGGCGATGCTTCGTCTGTCGTCAACGACGCGATCGACACGCCGTTCTCTGGCACGCAGTTCTTTGATACGCTGCTTGAAAACGAGGAATACCTCGAACAGTACCACGCGTATCTCGACAGGCTCGTCGAAGAATATGTGTTCGGCGGCGGCTTTGATGCGGCATATACCCGCATCCGCGCGCAGATCGACACACCGGTCGAGACCGACCCGAATGCACTTTACACCTACGCAGAGTATACCACTGCGGCGGAAATGCTGCACGAAACGGTTCGGCTGCGCGCCGAGAGCGTGCGCGGACAGCTCGATGGCAGTATTCCGTCCACCGATGCGGGACAGCGCACGGATTCGAGCGCCCTTGTCGATGCGTCTTCCATTGATCTTTCGGTGATGGGTACGATGATGGGCGGCGAACGCGGCGGTGATAAGCAGGCGTTCAACGGCGGGAATCGCGGCGGCAGCGACGACGGCAACGGCGGAACGCCGCCCGCACGTCCGGACAGTGATGACAGTGTTGAAACTCCGCCGGAACATCCCAATGACGGCAGCGACGAAGACGGTGCCGAAGCGCCGCCTGCACATCCGGACGGGGACGGGGCGGATGACACAACGGACACAGATACGGATACGGCAGGGCAGACCCGCCCGAGCGGCGGCAACCGCCCGCAGGGCGCACCATCCGTCCCCGGCGGCGATGTACCGGGGACGTCGATCGCATCAACTACGACACAGAACCTGATCTGGTACGGCGGCATGCTGCTCCTTGTCCTTGTTGGTCTCAGCGTGGCTGCGCTTTATAAGAGAAGATAAAAAGAACGGGAACGCCGAGGCGTTCCCGTTCTTTTTTTATAAGATAACCGTAAATGTCAACAGCCCATTCGTGTCCTGCGCGGCGGTGATCTTACCGCTGTGTGCACGGACAATGGCGGCAGCAATGGAAAGTCCCAGTCCGAAGCCGCCGTCACCGCTGCGGGCTTCGTCCGCGCGGTAAAAGCGGTCAAACAGGCGTGCAAGCCGTGCTTTGCCGAGCGGCGCGCAGCGGTTGGCACAGGTCAGTACGGCTTTCCCGTTTCTTTGGTGCAGGGCACAGGTGATCGTATCGCCGCTCGTGTACTTGACGGCATTGTCCAGCAGGATGGAGCAGAGCGCATCGAGCTTGACGCTGTCTCCCTGCACGGTGATGCCGTCCGCAATGTCGGCGCAGAGCGTCAGCTTTGCCAGCGCTGCGCGCTCTTCACAGGCAGTGACGGCGCGGCGGACGCATGCCGAAAAGTCAACGGCAGTCATAGATTTCTTCGTCTCCTCATCCTCGCGGGAGAGCATTGTCAGTTCACCGGCAAGGCGAATCAGCCGCTCGGACTGCTCGCGGATGTTCCGCGTCCATTTGCTCTCTCCCTCGGTCAGCTCGATGACCTCCACATTGGATTGAATGATCGCGATCGGCGTTTTCAGCTCATGGCTTGCTCCGGTGATAAACTCCTTTTGCCGTGCGAGGTTCAGAACAAAGGGGCGGATCGCCGCGCCGGAGAGGGCGAAGGACAGAAGCGTAACCAGCAGAATGCTGAGCACCGAGATCAGCACGCAGATACGTGCAAGCGCGTGCATCGCGGCAAGCTCCACTTCGCAGTTGAGAAAAACGACTACGCGGCGCGTGCCGTCCTCGGTGTCCGGCGCGATACGGTAGTAGTATACGTCGGTTCTGCCATCGGTCTTTCCGTCCGCCAACGCCGCCGTGACATAAGTACGCGCCTCTGCCTCGGAGAGCGAGGCGAGGTTGTCGGTGTTCAGGCGCAGAATCTCACCGTCTGCATCCGCGATTGCAGTGAAAAAGCGCGTGCGGAACGGTGTCTCGGGGGAACGCAAGGGCGATCTGTCCCCGCGCGGTGCGGGAGGAACGGGTTTTGCGCCATCCGCGTCCTGCGCGGCGTCGCCCGATGCATCGCTGCTGGGCGCTACCGGAAAGCGCCCTTCATTCTGCGCAAGCAGAGACAGCATCCCGTCGATGTTTTGCAGGGTCTGCCTTCGGTTGGTGAGCAGGATCCCGCAGGAAACGGCGAGAATGACGATGGCTGCCGAGAGCGTCGCCACAACGATAAAGCGTATGCGCAGCTTGCGGATCATAGCGTTTCCTCCAGTATATAGCCCGCGCCGCGCACGGAGCGGATGCTGACATGCGCGCCGATCTCGGCGAATTTCTTGCGCAGGTTGGAGATATTGACCCACACCACGTTGATCTCCACGTCCGTGTCATAGCCCCAGATCTTTGTGAGCAGCTGTTCGGGCGAGAGCAGTTGGCGCGGGTTGGATAAAAACAGCTCACAGATCTGAAATTCCTTGCCGACCAGCCGGACGGTGCCGCGTGGCGCAGACAGGTTGAAATCTGTGCGGCTCAGCACAAGGTCACCGAACCGCAGGGTAGAGTGCCGGTATTCGCCCTGCCGTCTGGTCAGCGCGCGCACACGCGCCAGTAGCTCCGCCATGACAAACGGCTTCGGCAGATAATCATCCGCGCCGAGGTTCAGCCCGGCAACGCGGTCTTCCACATCGCTTTTTGCCGTCAGCAGCAGCACAGGGGTCTGCACCCCGGCGGTGCGCAGCTTTTGCAGAACGGTGAGCCCGTCTGCCTTCGGCATCATGACATCCAGCAGAATGCCGTCATAGTTGTCAGAGAGCCCATAGGTATAGGCGTCTTCGCCGTCATAGACGGCGTCCACGGTATAGTTGTTGTGCTCGAGAATGGTGCAGAGCGCATCTGAAAAGGCATGCTCATCCTCGCAGAGCAGCAGTCGCATGAAAGTCACCTCCAGAGCTTTATCCTACCCGCTTGGACTAAAATCAGCCTAAAGTCAGTCGCGCAGACCGTAGGGGGCATAGGGCGATGCGGTCTTTACGGTGCAGCCGTGCAGCGAACCGTCGCTGCCGACGGTGTAGACGACCTCGTGCGACCTGAAAAAACTGTTGCAGTCGGCAAAGTATTGCACGGTCACGGCTTTGCCGTCCGCTGTCTCTGCGACATCGGTGACGACATAGTTGTAGAGCATGTTCGGCTGTGCGTCATCGGCAACGACATAGAGCTTGCCGCCGCGCACATCAAGCCTGCCGCCCGCGTCCGCTTCGGTCAGCGCCACGCCGAGCTTTTCGGCGGCGAGGGTGCGCAGGGTGTCAAAGGGCAGTGCTCCTTCCTCGCCGTAGGCGGAGAGCAGGTAGGCGACAGCGTCGGCGGCTTCCGCCGTGCCGTAGTCCGGTACAGACCAGCGCAGGCGACTTTCGATCCAGCCGCGCACGGCAGTCGCCGCAGGATCATCGGCAAATGCGCCGTCATTCTTCGGCGCGGCGCCGTCCAGTTTCAGAAAGCAGTCCACCGCGTCCGTGAGGATCGCCGTGTGACTGCCGACAGGCAGTGCCTCGATGTCGGAGGCGGTCACGGTAAATTCAAAGTAGAGGCAGGGGAGCCCATATTCTTTTTCGTCACGGGTCAGTCTGTATTCGCTTACACGGAGCAATCGGAACCCGTCAAAGTCTGATTCGCCCTCCAGCATAGCGCGCAGAAATGCGTGACAGTTGTCCGAGAAATTGCCGTCGCTGTCAAATTCGTCCCAGTCCGCAAGCGAGGTGATCGACCAGCGCGCGCCGTCTTTTTGCAGCGTGCCGCCCGCTGCGGCGGACGCTGCGGTCTCGCTTGCGGACATGGTTTCGCCCGGGCGGATCACATCTTCCTTTTCGCCGCATGCGGAAAAGAGGAGCGCGGCGGAGAGGGCGAGCGATATGTAAAGCATCGGTTTTTTCATAACAGCCTCCGAGATAGGTTCTGTACTCATTTTAGCACAGAAAAGCTGCAAAGTAAAGAAGAAAGCCGCTCCGCAGAGTGGCTTTCTTCCTTGCTATGATGTTCTTCTTTATTTCTGGCGGTACTCCGGGGCAGCGATACGCGTGAAGATCACACATGCCTCCGCGCGGGAAATGCTGTCGTCAGGGCGGTACTTGCCGGTTCCGGCGTCACCGCCGACAATACCGGCATTGTACAGCTTCATGACAGCCGCATAGCAGCCGAGACTGTCTGCAACATCCGGAATCTGTCCGCTGCGGGTTGCCGTATATTCCGCATCGGGGAGAATGTTGGCAAAGACGATCGCCATGTCGCCGCGCGAGATCAGCGCGTTCATGTCAGTAAACTGTCTTGCCCGGATGATGCCGTTTGCCACGCAGTAGTTCACATAGGGCATGTACCACAAGCCGCCGACCGAGGTGTCGATGCTGCCCCCAAAGTACGCTTTGTGGATGTTGGCGGCTGCGGTCAGCGCCTGCGCAACGGTGAATTTGCCGTCCGGCGAGAAGGTCGTCGAACTTGTGCCGTTTGCCAGTGTGTATTCATAGGCGGTCTTCACATAGGGGGCAAACCATTTGTCTGCGGCGACATCCTTGAAGTTGTCCGCATAGGTGCGCGTTGCAGACAGCCCGGATTTGCTCTCCGTGAAGCCGGAGACGCGTGCGGAGATCGGCATGGAATTTACCGTGTAGGTCATGACCGTGTCGATTGCGGGCGGTGCGCCGAGGTAGGGAACACCGTCTCGGTAGCCGAGCTTCTGGATGAAAATCGAGCGGTTGTACTGGTTGTTTGCGTGGAGCTTTGCATGATAGACCGCGTAGACCTCCTTGCCGTCGGGCGTGGGCACAAAGACCGTCGCGCCGGGGGCAAAAATCTCATTCTGATTGTCGCGTCGCTGCATCGGTTCCGCCTGCTTCTCCCAGGAAGCGGCTGCAAGCAGGTTGTTCCTGTTGGTCAGCTTGAGAAGACCGGTGCAGTAGTCGTCGCCGTCCGCATAGTTTGCGGCATAGGCGATGTAGAGCGTGCCGTCCTCACCGTAGACCGGATAAGGTCCTTCGATAATGTCATAGCCCTCCCAGGATTTGTTCGGAACCGCGATCGCGTTTGCGCCGTTTTCAAATGCGGTGGGAGACTTCAGCTTGCCGATGACCAGCGTCTGCTTGTGCCGCTTTGCCGTGTTGTCGGCTTCCGTTGCAAAGACGCTGCTGATATAGTAGCGCGAGCCGTTGTATTCAAAGATACGCGGGCTGAGCCAGGACCAGAA
>ENA-ORIC01003637-ORIC01003637.1-human-gut-metagenome-genome-assembly--contig:-NODE-3637-length-10454-cov-2.539270_pt1 | contig 10454 bp, 9 predicted proteins | sample MGYA00243023_ERZ508732 | MGnify/ENA primary metagenome ERZ508732 (study PRJEB26277, sample SAMN04329767) | human gut metagenome | biome: human-associated habitat | host: Homo sapiens | place: USA...
AATCTGATGAAAACAGCAATAAGAACTTTGAAGGTGGACGTCCGTCAAGCATCATCATTGGTGATCAGGTAAATCCTGCAAGCCTTGGTGCACTCCTTGCACACTTTGAAAACAAAGTAATGTTCCAGGGATTCCTGTGGAACCTGAACAGCTTTGACCAGGAAGGTGTTCAGCTTGGTAAAGTTCTTGCAAAACGTGTTCTTGCACATGAGACAGACGGAGCACTGAAAGTATTCAGCGATCTGCTGAATATCTGATTTGAAAGTTAGATCAATCATGAAATAATACAAGCCCTTCGCTTACAAATTGTAGGTGGAGGGCTTGTGTTTTACACGTGGAAAATCACCTTGTAACTTGCCATTATGGCAATACGATCAGTAGAGTATCTGCAGAGTCTTGTTCGGGAGCTTGTAAAGCTTCCGAACGAGACTGAGTGGGTAGAATTTAAATGTAACAATAAGCAACCTCAAATGATTGGTGAATATATTTCGGCATTAAGTAATTCAGCAGCACTATGCGAACGACCTAAAGCATATTTGGTTTGGGGTGTAGATGATGCAACGCATAAAATTGTTGGAACTGAATTTCAATATCGTAAAATGAAAAAGGGAAATGAGGAATTGGAAGCATGGCTTTCCAGAATGCTTTCACCAAGAATTAATTTCCGATTTTTTGAGGTCCCGATGGATGAAGGAATGGTTGTGCTGATGGAGATTCCTTGTGCAGAAAAACAGCCGGTACAGTTCGCTGGTGGGGAATTTATAAGAATTGGAACGAACAAAAAGAATTTAAAAGAGTATCCTGACAAAGAAAGAGAATTATGGAGAACATTCGATTCTACACCATATGAACTTCGAATTGCGATGGGAAATTTAGATGAAGATGAAATGGTGTTATTATTGGATTACTCAAAGTATTATGATAAACTGGAAATGCCAATTCCGAGAAATCGGGATAAAGTATTGGAAGATTTACAGCATGAAAAGTTCATAAAGAGAAATGATGCTGGTACATGGGATATCACGAATATGGGAGCATTGATGATCGCAAAGGATTTGAAGAAATTTGAATCTTTGCATAGAAGAACTGTGAGGGTGATATGGTATAAGGAGAATTCCAGACTGGATGCTATCAGAGAAAAAGAGTTCTGTGCGGGCTATGCATTTTCGCATGAAGAAATCGTGCAGTATATTATGACAATTATTCCGCAGGAAGAGGTTATTGTAGAAGCAACAAGGAAATCTGTTGTCAGTTTTCCGGAAATTGCTATCCGTGAGTTGTTGGCAAATGCTATGATACATCAGGATCTGCAGCAAAGAGGTACAAATCCGATGGTAGAAGTGTTTAAAAATCGAATTGAATTTTCAAATGCTGGTGCACCACTGGTAGCAATTGAAAGAATTGTAGATTCGGTGCCGGTGTCCAGAAATGAAAATATTGCCGGATTTATGCATAAATGTGGTATTTGTGAGGAACGTGGAAGTGGATATGATAAGATTGTTGAAGCAACCGGTAAAAATGAATTACTTGCACCGAGGATTGAAAATCAAAACAATCAATTTACAAAAGCAATATTGTTTGCGAAAGTACCGTTTGAATTAACCACGAAAGAAGATCGGATGCGTACTTGTTATATGCAGGCATGTCTGGCATATGTCAATTTTGAGGGGATTTCTAACTCAGATATTCGAAAAATATTTGGATTAGGAGAAAAAGAGAAAGCTAAAGCATCTCGACTTCTTACCAGTGCTGTTGACGGAGGCTATATTAAAGTAATGGATCCAGATACTGCACCAAGATATAAAAAGTATATTCCATATTGGGCATAATTTAAGTTTCGCTAAGTTTCACTTATATAGGCTGGATGAGGAAAATTCAATAGAGCAATATGAAAAAAGGCACTGAAAACCACTGAATTATTGGTTTTACAGTGCCTTCTCTTTGACTAACGAGAAAAAACATAATAAATTTAAGTTTTGCTAAGTTTCACTAAGTTCAGCATTAACAGATCGCCACTGCCTTTTTGGCTCAAATTTCCCACACCCATCACAGGTCTGCGGCCAGTTGATTTTCCATTCAAAATATTCATTTCTGGTAATTTCGCCAGATTTTAATTCTTTCTTTCTGAGAACCCACTCTTTCATAAAATCATTGAGAACTCTATAATTAAACCACATACCAACAGGCGAATGTGCAGGCCAGCTATCAGAATCATGGTAGCGGATAGCGGCATCGTCACTGGAATTTGATTTTTCACCTGGATATGTCTCTAGTTGAAAGAGATTAATCATGCCGGGATTAAATTCATCAATCCAGAACAGAATTTCCATCAGTTCAGAGGCGTCCATCGTGGTTGGCTCATGTAGTGTCAGTGGGTTTACGTCCAGAATCTTAGCCATTTCAGTTACCAGATCTTTGCGAGGAACCCGGTAATTTGTTTCGTATTGGGCAAGACGGTTTGCTCCTTTATCACCCCAACCGAGAGCAGCACCAAGTTCTGCCTGTGTCATATTCCGGAATGTCCGGATTTTTTTTATTTTATCACCGATTGTCATATCAGATTTCCCACTTTCTTTTTGATAAATCCATTTTACTATCAAAAACAGTGAATGTAAACAGAAAGATTCGCATTGAAGCGAACAAAACACTTGACATTCGCATGAATGCGAATTAAAATGACAGTACGATAAAGGTTCGCATGAAAGCGAATGTACAGATGAGGATAAATACTTTTTGCAAATTATTGCAAAATGAGGTTGGTAAAATCCTTCTGTCAGGCTTTATTAGTGAGAGGATTTTTTTGAAGTGAACAACATTTTGGTGTTTCCAGGCTGTAATAAGTGAAAGGATATTCAAAAAAACTCTTTTGTACCTTGAAAATTACATGAGCTGTATAATCTGATCTCACAGATGCCATAACCCTGTAAATGATTTTATGGGCGAGCGTCGAAGATACTCCGGAAACGGCTGGTAAGTTTGCGAAGAAGCTGCCAGCATTCAGAAATATTCTGATAGAGGTTGGCAGTAACGCTGACAGCAGATTATACGAATGGAAGCCAACACGCCGAACAGAATATGCAATGCCATAGTAATAGATAAAATTTGAGAACAAAATGCGAAAGGTAAGGTGATGTGATTGAGAAAATTGTAGGTATAGGACAACTGATACAAAGAATATGTTGGAAAAGAGGTGAGCATCATGGTGAATCAGTCAGTAATAGATTCCAGTGTTAATCTGGAGCAGTTAAAGGACATTGAAGATTTAATTCCTGATATGGATAAAGCTATTTCTGAAAAAGTGGAAACTTTTCTGGATAAATCTGGCGATCAGCCGTATGCTCACATGAATGAAGGGTATGTGGTAGTCGTGGAAATGACAGGAGAAATGGATGCTACAGATGCGATCAGTGATTATCTAAGAAAAAGAACGGAGTTGATGTATTAGATGCAAGTCTTGAAAAAATATCTTGCGAAGCTACAGATGTTATGTTAATGTGAAGTCAGGGAAAATGAACGTGATACATGGTTTCTGACTTCAAATTCAATGGAATAAGTAAGTTGGGAGCGATGTAAAATGGAACAGATGCAAATGAATATGCCAGATATGTACGATGCTGCATTGTATCTTCGATTATCGAAAGATGATATGGAAGAGGGCGGTGCGAAGTCAGAGAGCAACAGCATTGCAAATCAGAGAGAGTTACTTCGGAGCTTTGTAAAAAGCCAGCCGGATATTCAGATCTTTGATATATATGTGGATGACGGATACTCAGGAGGAAATTTTGACCGACCTGAGTTTAAACGAATGACAACTGATATAGAAGCTGGAAAAGTAAACTGCGTGATTGTAAAAGACTTATCCAGATTCGGAAGAGAATATATAGAAGCCGGGCGATGGATCGAAAAGACCTACCCGGCTTTAAATGTGCGTTTTATTTCAGTTACAGACCAGTTTGACAGTAAAACAGCAGATTTTTCAGAGAAGTCATTTGTAGTTCCAATCAAAAATTTTGTAAATGAAAGCTATTGCCGGGACATTTCCGGTAAAGTGCGAAGCCACCAGAAAATCAAACGTGAAAAAGGTGAATTTATTGGAGCATTTGCCCCGTATGGTTACTGCAAAGATCCAGAGAATAAGAATTGTCTGGTGATTGATTCTTATGCATCAGATATTGTAAGAAAAATATTTTCGTGGAAAATTGATGGATTCAGTCTTGGAGCAATCGCAGAAAAACTGAATGTACGTCATGTGCAGTCGCCAAAAGAATATAAAAAGGCAAATGGCGAGAATTACAATTCTGGATTTCACAGCTCAGACACACCGAAATGGTCGGCAGTGCAGATCAAAAGGATTCTGACCAATGAAGTCTATATTGGAAACATGGTACAGGGCAAGCAGGAACGAATCAGCTATAAAGTAAAGCAACGCCTGGATAAGCCAGAATCAGAGTGGGTGAAAGTAGAAAATACGCATCCGGCAATAATCAGGCAGAATGATTTTGATGTGGTTCAGAAGCTGCTTCAATATGATGGCAGGGCATCGAAAACATCGGACAGTGCAAACTTTTTTTCAGGTTTTGTATTTTGCGGAGATTGCCATACACCGATGATACGCAGGGTAAATCAGTATAAGGGAAAGAAAAAAGCCTTTTATATTTGCCAGACAAAAAATAAAGGTGGAGATTGCACCAGACACAGTATTCCGGAAGAGGTGCTGAAAAGGATTGTATTGAAAGAGATTCAGGCATATACGGCACTTTTCGTAGACTATCAGATGATTATGGAAGAACTTTGTGAAATGAAAGTCAGTTACGATCAGGTAATCGGTTATGATACGCAGATTAGTAAGTTGCAGGAAGAATATAACCGTTATTACAGTCTGAAAGCATCTTTGGGTGATGACTTGAAAGAGGGACTGATCAGCAAAGAAGAGTTCGATGATTTTCGGGAAAGTTACGGAAGAAAATGTGAAGAACTGGAGCAGATGATTGAGAATCAGAAAAAATTGGTAAAGCAAATGTTTGAGGGTGGAGTGTCTGCAACTGTTCAGTTGGAGGACTGGAAGAAATCACTGGAAATCAAAGAACTGGATCGCACATTGCTGGCACTGACCGTAGATAAAATTTATATTTATGAAAATAAGCAAATTAAAATTCACATCCGTTATCAGGATATGATTGAGAAAATGAAAGTCATAAGACGGTTTTATGCGGAACACCGGACAGAGTGCAGGAAAGAGGTGGGATAAATGGCAAGGACAGCAAAAAGATATAAGAAAAACACAGAGAAGAAAGTTCTTGGGATTCCGGTATGTATGGCTGCAATTTATGTCAGATTATCCGTAGACAGTGATGAAAAAAAGTCAGAATCTATTGAAACACAGGTTACGCTGATAAAAGAGTTCATTCAGAAGCACAATGAAAATCCGAACAGAGAGTATGAAATTGCTGTATATGACATTTATTCTGATCTGGGAAAAACTGGAACAAATTTTGACAGACCGGGATTTGAACGGATGATGAATGATGTCAGGGAAGGTAAAATAAACTGTATTCTGGTAAAGGATTTCTCACGATTTGGAAGAAATTATATCGAAACTGGCAACTATCTGGAAAAGATTCTTCCTTTTATGAAAGTGCGGTTTATTTCTGTATGTGACAACTATGATTCATTTGCACCGGATGCCAAGAATCAGGAATTATCCATGAATATCAAGAATCTGGTGAATGATGCTTATGCGAAAGACATTTCTGCAAAAGAACGGGCTGCGAAACGTATTGCACAGAAAAATGGTGAATATGTGGGATCTACAGCTCCATACGGATATTGTGTGGAAAAGATAAATGGAATTTATAAGTTGATTGTGGAACCGGAAGCTGCAAAGATTGTCCGCAGGATTTTTGAAGAATATGCTTCTGGAGATGGTATACAGAGTATTATTGACAGGCTGTTTGAAGATGGGGTACATCGGATTTCGGACTATAACCAATATCATCATGTGTACTGTCAGGACGGAGAGAACCTTCATCAGTGGGGAAATTCTTCGATACGTGCGGTTTTAAATCGAAATAATTATTATGGTGATCTGGTTCAGAGAAAATACGAATCCAGATTTCAAAGAGGTGAAAAATGGTGTGACATATTGGACGAAAGTCAGTGGATTATTACGCCAAATGCTCATGAGCCGATTATCAGCAGAGAACTGTTTGACAAAGCACAGATCAGGTTAAAAGCAGCACAACAGAAAGCAACAAAAACTACAGAAGGATGGGAGGATGATGAAAGAGCATTTTACAATGTATTCTATTGTGGTGATTGTAAGCGGAAAATGTGTACACGTAGATGCAAAGGCAATGTGTATTACTTTTGCAATGCTGCCTGGTATCGGGATGAAAGAAAATGTAGTCATAAATCTATTTCCGAGGAGAAGCTGCAGAAAATTGTCCGTTCGGAGCTGACCAGACAGTTTCAGTTATCTGGATTGCGGAAAAAGGATATGTCTGCTATAAGCAGTGCGGTATTTCTTTCCAAAATCAATGAGATTCAAACTGAGATCAGAAAACTGGATGCAGATATGGAAAGACGTTCAGAAAAACTGGCACAGGCATTTATGAAATATAAAGAGGGTGAACTTTCCAAAGAAGCTTATATAGAAATGAAAGATGACCGTAATAACTGGAAAGAGTTTTGTGAAGAGAGAAAGAAGTCTCTGGAGCAGACCATACGAAAACTGGAAAAACAGCAGAAAGAAGAAGCCAGATTTTTACGAAGTCTGTTGGAACTGGATGGGACAACCAGAATCAATGCGGAACTTGCAGAGGGCTTGATTGAAAGTATGTATCTGTATGGTGATGGCAGACTGGAAATCAACTTCGGGTTTAAGGGGGCGGTAGAACATGAGTGATCAGAAACTGATTATTGGATATTACCGTCTTTCCATGGAAGATGATTCAGAGGGAGAAAGTAACAGCATTATCAATCAGAGAAAACTGGTAAAAGATTATATTTCCAATATCCCGGAACTGGCTTCTATGCCATTTCAGGAGTTCTACGACGATGGATATTCTGGTTCCAGTATGGAGCGTCCGGCAATTAAGCAGGTTCTGGAACTTGCCAGGGAGAATAAAGTGCAGTGTATTGTAGTAAAAGATTTTTCACGTTTTGCCAGAAACTATATTGAGATGGGAACTTATCTGGAACAGATTTTTCCATTCCTGGGAGTACGATTCATTTCTATCTCAGACCGATATGATTCTAAAGATTATAAGGGAAAGAGTTCGGATATTGAAGTACAGTTTAAAGGACTGATAGCAGATTTTTATGTGAAAGACCAGTCCGTAAAGGTAAAAGCGGCAGTCAGTACCAGACGAGGAAAAGGTGAGTATTGCTGTGGCTCTGCACCGTATGGGTATCGAATCAATCCTGAAAATAAGAAAGAACTGGTGATTGTAGAGGACGAAGCGGAAGTGATTCGCAGAGTATTTGAACTGACCAATCAGCGATATTCCAAGATGGAGATTTGTAAGTTATTCAATGAAGAGGGTGTATTGACTCCCTTGCAGTCTATGAGCAGACGACAGAAATCAGACAGCAAGAAAGCTGCATCAAGAGGATTGCAGTGGACGAGTGATATGATACGGAAGATTGTGGATGATAAGACTTATATAGGCTGTATGGTCTATGGAAAGACAAAGATTCCAGATCCCGGAACAGGGAAAGAAGTACCAGTGCCGAGAAATCAGTGGAAAGTGATGGAAAATCACCATGAGCCGATCGTATCAAAAGAAGTTTTTGAAAAAGCACAGTCCCTGCAGATCAGATACACCAAGAAAAGCAAATTTGACAGGGAAACAACACTATTAGGTGGCTATGTAAAATGCGGGAATTGTCGCAGAAGCCTGACTTCAAGCAGTCCGATTCATGGTCATATTCTTTATAGCTGTGCTTACAGTAAAGGAAAAGAAGATACAGGATGTTTTGCCGGGAAAGCGGATAACAAAATGCTGGAGCATATCGTGCTGGCAGAAATTAAGGCATATTTACGTCAGAATATCAGCCAGGAACAGATGCAGCAATCTATGAGAAAACAGCATACGGACAGCATAGAAGCCTATGAGCTGGAAAGTACGGACTGTGAAAAACGTCAGGAGCAGATAAAGCTTCAGAACCGTCAGAACTATGAGAAGTATCACGAGGGACAGATGAACCAGAAACAGTTCATGGAAGCCAAGAAGCAGTTGGAAGAAGAAAGAGAACGATTGCAGAAACGTATACAGGAGTTGGAAGAACTGATAAACGGTGAGAAAGAAATCCTGATGAAAAAGAATGTTCCGGTGGAGCAGATGTTGATGTATTTAGGCTATGAAAAGCTGACACGAGAGATGCTGGAAGAATATGTGCAGGGGATATATGTGTATGATGATGGGAGAGTGGAGGTAGAATGGAAATAAAACATTCACATTTATAGTTTGGTTGTAGTATACTAAAATAAAAAATAGACAAAAGAATAGGGGGGAAATAATGGAACAGATGGATGATGAGATATATCAAGCATTTTCAAATGTGACATCGGAAGAAAGCGGAAATGTTATAAGTGATGAAAATAATAGAAATTTGCAGTACAAAGATATTTATAATATTCATGTTCCTAAATCAAGAGATAAAATAGTATTGGATATAGGTTCGATTGAGAAACTACAAAAAGAATGCAAAGAAATTAAACAAGCTAAGTTTCCATATGCAGAAGTGTGTTTGGGTGTTGCGTCTCTTTTGCTGGGTGCGTTTTTAAGTGCATTGATTTCTCAAGTTACATATGAATTGAAATTTTTGAGTATTCTTTTCTATTCTATTTGTCCGGTTGGGGGAATAGGATGTAGTGTCGCATATTGGTTCTTAAGAAAAAATAATATGGCAGACGCTAAGAAACTAGCTGATTATGTGGAAGAGTATTTAATTATCCCAACAGAAGAAAGTGAGGAGTAGAGATGGAAATAAATGATATTGGTACCCAGCTGTTATATACAACTGTACCTATTTATGCACAAAATGACGATAAAACCTTATCAACAGGAACTGGCTTTTTATTTTCTATTCGCGAAAGTGAAACAGAATCTATTCCGTTGCTAATAACAAATTATCATGTATTAAAAGACGCAGTAGTAGGATTTGTCGAGTTGCATATTGGTGAAAAGGGGTTCCCTACAGATAAGACAATAAGGGTACAATTTGACAAATCAATTATAAATGGAAACAAATTGGGCGATTTAGATTTGATTGCAGTACCATTGGCTGGAACATTTAATGATTTTCAGAACAGAAATATTGAAACGTTTTTTAGAACAGTTGATCAAAATATGATACCGTCTAAGGAGCAGGTAGATAATTTATCTGCGATTGAAGATATTACATTTATCGGATATCCGAGTGGATTATATGATGAAAAAAATAAAATATCAATAATCAGGCAGGGAATAACGGCGACGCCAATATGGAATAATTTTAAAGGCGAAGATGTGTTTTTGATTGATGCAGGTGTGTTTCCAGGATCAAGTGGAAGTCCGGTTTTTATTTATAATCATGGGACATATCCTGTAAAAGATGGAATTGCACTTGGCAATAGGTTGCTTTTTGTTGGGGTATTATCACAAACGATGCTAAGAGATAATGCAACAGGAAAGTCGTATTTGAGTTTAGGAAAGGTAATCAATAGTAGAGCTATGTATCGTGAATTAAAAAAGTTTATTCAAAGAATAAAAGGTACAATATAAAAATTCATGAGAGGTATTAATTTATAGCAATGACGTTACATCCTCCCCACCTACTTTGTGACAATTATATAACGTCCTCTATACAGAAATATGCGGTTTTAAGCCATTTTCTTGGCAAAAAAGCCGCATATTTTTTGTAGCAATGACTTGACATCCTCGGGAAAACTGTGTGTGGCAGAGAGTATAATCTAATAAAACGAAACAGCAGGTTGCTTTTTCCCTGCCCTCTTTTCTGTTATGATAATCCATCTGATAAGATTTTCTGTCACCAAAAGACGGTGCAGAACCTGCTGCATCACGGAATGGTCCGTAGAAAGCAGATGCATATTTTACTGCATAGGACATGATCGGTGCTCCATAATGTCCGTTCGCATCAAGAGCCTCACGGATAGCACGTACACGTCCGTCCATCATATCAGAGGGAGCTACCATATCTGCGCCTGCCTCTACATGGGAAACAGCTGTTTTAGCCAGTAATTCCAGTGTTGCATCATTATTTACATCATGACCATGATACAGGTGAAATTGTAGAACTTGATATTTTACCAGAAAAAAGAAGTTTTAAAATTGGTAAACAACTTATTGAAAAAATTGAAGAGATTGCAAAAGATAAGCAACTCGAACAAATTGAGCTTTCTACTTCCACATATCGTAAAGATGCGCATCGCTTTTATGAAAGACAAGGTT
>ENA-ORIC01003642-ORIC01003642.1-human-gut-metagenome-genome-assembly--contig:-NODE-3642-length-10448-cov-2.741973_pt1 | contig 10448 bp, 9 predicted proteins | sample MGYA00243023_ERZ508732 | MGnify/ENA primary metagenome ERZ508732 (study PRJEB26277, sample SAMN04329767) | human gut metagenome | biome: human-associated habitat | host: Homo sapiens | place: USA...
GACTTTTCGAAATCCTTTTACTCCATCTGTATATCCCATGTCCTCATAAAATTTATGAGCTTTTTTTCTAAAATCCGATGAAACCAGAATCGTATATCCACAATTATTCTGCTCTGCCAGTTCATCTATTTTTTCAAACAGACTTTTACCTACTCCTTTTCTCCGACATACTTTGCTAACCACTACATTTTCTACAACCATAAAAGCTCCATCCAGGCCATAACACAAAACCGCCGTAACCGTTCCCATACACCGGTCACCATCTGCCGCCACCAGTACTGTAACATCTTTTCTTTTCTGAATTTTACGAAACATTTTCTCCATATGCTCCATAGTCATCTTCTCTCCGTGAAGCAGTTCTTCATATAGTACAGACATTTGTTCCAGGTCTTTTTGCTGTAACGTGCGGATCTCCATATATAGGTCCCTCCTTTTCTTTTTCTCCAGTATACACAATATCCTCGTATAAAACAATCATTGCCAGGCAGTTTCAAACCACCTGGCAATTTACAAAAAGGGGAGGATAGGTTTTCTCTCCGGATCAATGTCGGAAAGAACCTGACAGGAATTCTTCAGGGGGGATGAAAAATTCCTGCCGTTGTCTATAGTATGAACAACTTTGTTTTTCTTATTCAATAATATTTTGCATTTTGTGTGTAATTATGATATAGTCTAATGGCTGATTAAATTTATTTGTAATATTACAGGAGGACAAATATGGCTTTATTACAAGATTGGCGTGAGTACGCTTATAGCGAAGAGATGCAAAATTCAAAAGAAGGCGAAAAACTCTGGGAGAACTATTTTACTCTGGAAAAAGGAATTTATGAGAAACTTCTCTCTAACCCGGATGAGGTAGTAGAAGGTTCTGTAGAAGCTCTGGCTGCTAAATATGATGTACCACTTTCCATGATGGTTGGTTTTCTGGATGGAATCAATGACAGCCTGAAAGAGGAAAATCCGATCGAGACAATGGACAAAGACACGGTTGTCAAATTAGATATAGATCTGGAAAAATTATACTACAACATGGTTGACTGCAAGGCCGATTGGCTCTACAGCCTTCCTCAGTGGGACAATCTTCTGTCAGAAGAGCGCCGTAAAGAGCTTTATAAAGAGCAGAAAAATTCCGGCACGATCCACAATGCAAACCGCAAGGTAGGACGAAACGATCCATGTCCTTGTGGCAGTGGCAAAAAATACAAACAGTGCTGCGGACGCTAGTTCTTCTCTTTTATCGAGACTACCTATAGCAAAAAGGCACCTGCCTTACCGGATGTACCGGCGGCAGATGCCTTTTTTGTTTTTCTATTCGTAGATAGCGCGGGCAATCTCTACTTTGTTCATGGAATACAGATGGATTCCATCCACTCCATGCTGCAAAAGTCCTTCCATCTGTTCCTTGGTAAACTCAATTCCGGCTTTCTTTAAGTCTTCCGGCGAGTCCTTATATTTGTCAATAGATTCCTGCAATTTCTTCGGGATCTTCGTTCCCGACATACCTACAATATTCTTCACCTGTCCTGCGGAAGTAATCGGCATAAGTCCCGGTAAAACCGGCACCTCAATATTCTGACGGCGCACTTCCTCCAGAAAACGATAAAAACACTCGTTGTCATAGAAAAGCTGGGTGATCAAAAAGTCTACCCCCTGCTCCACTTTTATCTTCAGATTTGACACATCCTGCTGAAGATTCTCTGCCTCCTGGTGAACTTCCGGATAGCAGGCTCCTGCCACACTGAAATCATACATACTTTTTACCGCCTTGGTAAGATCTGAGGCATGATCGTAGTATCTTGCAGCAAACTGTTCATCTGTCATCGTACGAGGCTGGTCACCTCTCAGCGCCAGCAGATTGTGTATACCATTCCGGTATAGATTGGTCAGAAAATTGGCCAAAAACAACTCATCCGGAATCGCCGCACAAGTAAGGTGGGTCAGTGCCTCAATGCCGCACTGGTTCTGAATATAAGAAGCAATGGCAAACGTATTCTCTGCCGTATTACCGCCTGCTCCGTAAGTTACACTGATAAAACTCGGATGCAGTGTTTTAAACTGATCCAGCGCATCATAAATAACAGATACATCTGCATCTTTCTTAGGCGGAAATACTTCCAGTGAATAAATCGGCCTGTTTTTATGAAATAAATCTTTAATCATTCGTTGTCTCCATTTTTCTCTTTTTATTTAAAATCATGCGGGCCGCCGGTTTCTCAACCAGATAGGTCATAGCCGTCGCCACAGCCAGAGATACAATAATACACAAAATCGTATACTTCCACTGCCATGCTGCATCTCCCACTACATTGGGTTCCTCTGCACCATCCCAGGACGGAATATGGAACTCTTTTAATTTTACAGCGATATACTGGTGGCATATATATAAGTTAAAAGAAATTGCCGCCAAAAAACGCATAACTGCATTGTCCCATATCTTCTGATACCATTTGCAGGCAAAAATCGTGCTGATCACAAACAGCAGAAATACCAGGGATAATAAATACCTGTAATCAACCTGCCACTTCTGTTCCAGCCCCTGTCCATAGTTCTGTCTGTGGGCACACAGAATTTTATAGATCCATATACTGGTAAGAGACATGGCCGTGAAAAAAACTGCCTCCCCACGGCTTCTCTCCGGTTTACTTTCCATGGATGCATACACATAAGCTCCCAGCATACCATTAGCATACACAGAAGCAAAGGTAAATGTGTTGTTTACAAACAGGCTCTGGTCGATCTGGGCAAAGTTGTGGCTGATGATCCAGGAAGATAAAAGTCCCACTGCCGTCATGCACCAATATGTAACCATAGGCCGTTTTTTAAACGCCTTTGCCAAAAATGGAAATACCACATAAAACTGGACGATCACACCAACTGTCCAGAGCACTCCATTTAAATGAGTTGCCTGGAAGGATGCGCCAAACCAGTTATGGATAAAAAAGATATGTGGGATCAGATCCCCAAGCATATCCGAAACACCGGTGTATTCGCCTAAAGGGATGGCAAAGCAAACCAATACGATCAAAAGCGATACATAATACGAGGGCATAATGCGAGCCGCCCTTTTGCGGTAAAACTGTCCGGCCGAAGGGTCTTTTCCCTCCCGGAACATATTTCTTGCATAAGGTAAAAAAAGACAGAACCCGGACAGCAGGATCATGAGATCCACACAGATTGCACCATTTCTGGGCATCCAGTCCAGGTTCACCGGTCCAGCAACCGGCATAAGCCAGGACTGCTGCCAAAAATGATACCATACTACCATAAGTACAGCCACTGCCCGTATTCCATCTAAAGGGCCTATACGGCCACTCTTATCAGCGACCGCACGACCCTCTTTGCCAGTTATATTCATCATCCTATTTCCCCTTTCCGTTCTAGTCCCCCTATGCTAAAGCTGCGGTAATAATAGCCATGGAATATACTTCCTGTGCATTACATCCGCGGGAAAGGTCATTGATCGGTGCATTCAATCCAAGCATAATAGGACCGTATGCATCAAAATGTCCCAGTCTCTGGGCAATCTTATATCCAATATTTCCTGCATTAATATCAGGGAAGATAAATGTATTGACAGAACCTGCCACATTGCTGTCCGGACATTTTGTGCGGGCAACTCTAGGAGAAACGGCTGCATCAAACTGAACTTCACCGATGATAGGAAGTTCCGGTGCCATTTTCTTTGCTTTCGCTGCTGCCTCACGCATCTTATCTACATCTTCACCTTTACCGGATCCCAGTGTAGAATAACTCAGGAAACCAACCTTCGGATCAATACCGAATATCTTGGCACATTCTGCACATCCTACTGCAATCTCAGCCAGTTCATCTTCTGTCGGCTTGATGTTGATGGCACAGTCTCCCATTGCCAGTACTGTATTTCCATCGGTAGCTGACTCACGAACCAGAATAAAGCAGGATGCTACGATCTTTTTACCCGGTTTTGTCTTGATGATCTGAAGTGCCGGACGTACTGTGTCGGCTGTTGAGTAAGTAGCGCCTCCCAGAAGCGCATCCGCTTTACCCATTTTTACCAGCATTGTTCCAAAATAATTGGCCTGGAGACAAGTCTCTCTTGCCTGCTCCAGTGTCATACCTTTAGATTTACGAATTTCATACAAAGCCTCTGCCATTGCATCCATTTCTTCATAACATTCCGGATCAATGATCTCAGCTCCACGAATATTAAAACCACTTTCCTCTGCTACCTTTTCTACTTCTTCTTTCTTTCCGATCAGAATAGGTGCCAGAAAGGTACTTGCCAAAAGTCGAGAGGATGCCTCAAGAATACGAGGATCCGTTCCTTCTGTAAAAACAATCTTCTTTGGATTTTCCTTCAAAATACTAATTAATTTTCCAAACATGCATTTTTCCTCCTAATTTTTATCCTATACCTCTATCATATCAACTTTTTGGCAAAAATCAAGACTGAAATTTATACCCTACATTCCGCACGGTCTTAATAAGTTTTCCTCCGTCTTCGCCCAGTTTTTTCCGCAGGGTTTTTATGTGCATGTCCAGAGTTCTGGATTCTCCTTCATAAGAAGTTCCCCATACCCGGTCCATAAGTATCTCTCTGGTCATAACATTGCCCGCATTCTTCATAAGGACCCGCAGCAATTCAAATTCTTTGTAAGTCAGTTCAATATTATTTCCATCATACGAGACCACATGTTTTTCCACATTTAATTCAATGCTTCCATTGGTGATCACGGTGTCATCTCCCGCTGAATCACTGCGCCGGAGCACTGCCTTTACTCTGGAGATCAGTTCCAGCACACCAAATGGTTTGGATATATAGTCATCCGCTCCGGTATCCAATCCCTTTACTTTATCCATTTCACTGGTCTTGGCCGTCACCAGGATAACCGGAACTTTTTTCCACTCTGGATTTTTCTTTAATTTTGTGAGGACAGAAATACCATCCTCGTCCGGCAGCATGATATCCAATAAGATCAGCTGGGGGATCTTGTGTTCCATGATTTCCCAGAATTCTTTGGCAGAAGCTGCCGGCTCTGTTACAAAGCCACAATTTTTCAGCGCAAAATTTTCTATTTCACGAATATTATCATCATCTTCCAGTATACAGATCATGCTCTCTCCTCCAATCAGGCCTCGCTGCTTTCTCCCAGACTAATGGCGATATTTTCACAATGATCCGCTACTCTTTCAAAATTAATGGACAGTTCATTGATAAAAATACCAATGGCAGGGGCACATTTTTCCTTTTTCATCCGTTTCATATTCTGCTTTTTGATTTTCTTATTTACTTCATCAATATGATCTTCTTTTTCCTCGATTTCATGGATCCGTTCCGGATCCTCTTCTACAAAAGCTTCTGCGGTCATAGTCACGATCTTGCCCACTTCACCTGCATATTCCTGAAGCTGCTCCACCGTTTTCTCCGGCCATACCTCTCCGGCTTTTTCAATCTTCTCTGCCTGTTCTACAATATTGCAGGCATGATCCGAGATCCGCTCAAAATCTCGTATACAGTATAACAGTTTATTGGCTTCTTCGCCATCTTTCTCTAATAAACTGTGGGTCATAATTTTGTGAAGATATTCAGTGACATTTTCTTCATACCGGTCAATAAGTTGTTCTACCTGTTCAATCTTCGCATATTCTTCCTTACTGTAATTGCCCAGTGTGGCTAACGCACGCAGGATATTGTCTCTTGTATACACAGCCATCCGGTCCACCGATACCTTGCACTGCTCCAGCGCCAGAGACGGAGTCTCCAGAAAACGCTCATCCAGATTGGCAAATTCTTCATTCTTTTTCTTCTCATCTTTATCTTCCCGCACGGTAAGCATAGCCAGTTTTTCCAGTCCTCTGGCAAACGGAAGAAGTATAACGGTGGCACCAATGTTAAAGCAGCTGTGGATAATGGCGATTCCCGCCGGGGTAGCTGCCTGTGCCAGAAATCCAAAATGTAAAAACGCATTTAGGGAATAGAATCCGATCATGCATAAGACCGTTCCGATCACATTAAAATACAAATGAACCAAGGCCGCTCTTTTTGCATTTTTACTGGCTCCTACCGAAGACAACAGTGCCGTCACGCAGGTTCCGATATTCTGTCCCATGATGATCGGAAACGCTGCGCCAAAAGAAAGACTTCCTGTGGCACAAAGAGCCTGCAGAATACCTACCGATGCCGAAGAGCTCTGAATAATAGCTGTCAGTATGGCACCTACTAACATTCCCAGGATTGGATTGGTAAACACCATCAGCAGATGGGTAAACTGCGGCACCTGGGCCAGCGGTTCTACTGCACCACTCATAGTTTCCATACCAAACATAAGAACTGTAAATCCAATCAATATGGATCCCAGATCTTTTTTCTTTTCCTGTTTTGCTGTCATGATCAGGAAAATGCCGATCAATGCCAGAATTGGGGTGAAGGACGACGGTTTCAGTAAACGAATAAAAAAGTTTTCGCTCTGGATTCCCGTCAGACTCAACAGCCAGGATGTAACGGTAGTACCAATGTTGGCACCCATAATAATGCCTACTGCCTGCCCCAGTTTCATGATACCGGAATTTACAAATCCCACTACTGTAACTGTCGTTGCTGAGGACGACTGGATCACCGCCGTTACGCCGGCTCCCAGCAGAACCGCTTTGATCGGGTTACTGGTTAATTTCTCCAAAATTTTTTCCAAACGGCCTCCGGACATTCTTGTCAATCCGTCTCCCATAACATTCATTCCGTACAAAAACAATGCCAGACCGCCAATCAATGTCAGAACCTGAAAAAACAACTCACTTAAACTCATCTCTACCTCCATAAATGTAATTTTTTCTCTACATTTTTTACATTAGCATGGCTAAGTAAAGTTTAGTTTATGTGAATGTAAAATCTATGTAAAATTATATTCTTTTTTGACACCTTCTGGCATAGGCTGCTCCTGCTGCCGCCAATGTGACCGCAAAAAGAATCTGCATTCCAAAGTCCGGCAGTACATTTACTGCCGACATACTGTCCTCTGCCATGGCATCGATCCGCCTGACTGCTTCTACATACCAGTACACCGGAAGAAAATGTGCTGCTTTCACAAGGGTATCGCTTAAATACTCAATCGGTACAAAGACACCTGCTAAAAAGCACATACCCAATCCCACCAGATTGGAGATCATGGACAACAACTGTGTCTTTGCCACCATTTTAGAAATCATATACACAAATCCAAATGTTACCAGCATGAAACAAAGCATATTGACCGCGCTCAACAATCCCTTGAAAGACCAGATTTTGTTTCCCAAACCAGCGTAAGCAATCAAAAAATACAACGCACACAATCCCACACCGGCAGTCAGCATGCCAAGGAGCAGTTCTGTCTGAATTTTTCTCCGGGAATATCCGGAACAATTCATCCGGTTTTGAAGTTCCTTTTTCTCAAACTGGATCAGGATGGTTCCAAAGGCCATCACTCCAATGGAAAAGAATACATACGGGATGTATACAAAAAAGGAGTACAAAGAAGAGTGTGACTGGGTATTCTCCCCACTTTCCAGAAAGGAAACAGGAACAGACTCACGGCATGTTGCTTCTGTTGTCTTTAATGCCTCCGTTACATCCATGCCCCCGGCCAGATTCATTTTTAATACTTTTTCATATTCTGCACCAAGAGACTGAAACACCTGGCCATATACGGTTCCCGGCACACTGAGAAGTACAGGCCTGAGTTCTTTTCCCGCCTTTAGAGCCTCTCCAAACCCTTTCGGGATACGGATGACAGCATTTACATTTCTGGCAAATATTTCATCCTGGATCAGTTCTTCATCGTCCCGGATTTCCACCTGTTTGTGTTCTTTTCCCATATAGGCTGTAAGACCACGGCTGATCTCCGTGTCATCATGATCCAGCACCGCAAAGGTATAGCTCTCTTTTTGAAACTGTTTTTCCTCATTTTTCTGCCCCTGGCCCGCCACCAGCCACGCTACAGCCACAAAAATGCCCAGGTACATCAAAATCATCCCTTTTTGTTTTTTCAGCATTAGAAAAAATGTTTTATACACTTGCATATCGTTTCCTCCTGACAAATAACAGACTTAAGATGCCAAACACCAAAGTCAGGCACATAAGCAGTACCAGATTCTGGCAAAATCTTCCATATGTGTTGTATACATTCAGCGCATAAAAAGAATCTACGATCAGCGCCGCCGGATTGATGTGGTTCACCAGCGGTGCATGATGGGCAAAATAATTGCGGATACCGCTTATCATCAGATCACTCATCGCACAGAACATCAGATTGGCTCCTACGCAGATTCCCACTTTCACGCCCTCTGTCAGTTTGGGAAGTGCCCCGATAAAGAATCCAAACATTGTTCCATAACAGGTTCCCGCCAGCAAAAGGATCAGGATCATTCCTGTTTTTTCTCCCAGCTGGATCCCAAGTGCAAAACGCATGTAACCATACACCAGCAGCACCGATGCATATTCCAGGATTTCACAGCAGATGAAATCTGCCAGTATAACCTTGGCCTTAGATACCGGTGCCACCCCCCGCCTCATTCCCAGAACAGAGGTATCCGCCTGTAACCGTACCATCTTGTCTTCTCCTGCAAAGGAAGCAAACAGACAGGTCATGGCAAAAATAGCATAAAAGTAGGATACGGTATCGTCCATATTTCCTTCGGTTGTCTTTTTTTCCGTAAATCCAATGGTCTCTGATTTCATCTGCTCCATGGCATCCGCCAGTTTTTGTGGATTCTCCCTGGCCAGCCTCTCCAGCGTATCTTTATAATGAATATACTGGTTCACAATCTGCCGGAGCACCGACTGCTCGATTCCATTTTGTGCCACTTTCAATGTCAGTTTTTCTTCCTGGCACAAAACACCATGAACTTTCCCTTCCTTTAACCACTGGTCTGCCTGTTCCATGGATTCTGCTTTTTTCACATTGATAAATGCCTTGCCCCCCTCTTTTACCTGGCTTAACTGCTGAAGGGTTGTTTCCAGTGCCACCTCTTCCTTTCCTTCATAAAGGGCCACCTGGATGGTGTCCATTTTTTCCGTTGCATCACTGATCTTTCCAAAAGCCATATTCATAAAAGTTGCCAGCAAAACAGGAAAAAGCAGTGTCCAGAAAATCACTTCTCTAGTCCGGAACAATTGTCTGCAGCTGTAGCTCAATAAATGTCTAAACATATCGTTGCCTCCTCCATCATTTTGCTTCCTCGTCTCTTAGAGTTTTGCCGGTAATTTCCAGAAATACATCATTCAGGGTCGGTCTTTCACTGTAGATCCTTCCCAAAGATACTTTTTCTCCTTCCAGCAGGTGCAGCACATTCAACAGATTGTCACTGCCTCCGCTGCACTGTAATGTCATCATACCGTCTTCATACGTTCCCTGATATACATGGGGCAGTTCATAGAGTCTTTTCAATATATCTTCTGAAATCTGCGGTACCTCCAGACGGATGGTTTCTGTATTTTTAATCATGGCTTTCAGTTCATCCGCCGTTCCCTGAGCCAGCACTTTTCCCCGGTCCAAAATAGCGATGCGGCTGCAGATCTGCTCCACTTCTTCCATATAGTGGGATGTATAGATAATGGTGGCTCCCTGTTCATTTAACATCTGGATCCCTTCCAGGATCTTATTCCGGCTCTGTGGATCTACGGCAACCGTTGGCTCATCAAAAAAGATCAATTCCGGTTTGTGGGCAATGCCGCAGGCGATATTCAGCCGGCGGAGCAGTCCTCCCGATAATTTCTTTGGATAATATCTGCAAAACTCTGACAACTCCACAAATTCTATTGCCTCTTCTACACACTGTTTTCTTTTTTCTTTATCCTCTATGTACAGACCGCAGAAATAGTCTATGTTTTCATACACCGTCAGTTCATCAAACACTGCCACATTCTGCATGACTACACCGATCTTTCTTTTCCGGTCATAAGCATTTCCCTCCATGGGACGCCCCATTACACAGATCTCTCCCTTATCATATTGAAGCAGCGACAAAATACAGTTAATAGCTGTTGTCTTGCCGGAACCGTTGGGCCCCAGCAGACCAAAGATCTCGCCCTTCCGTATCTCAAGATTCAGATGATCCAGTGCCACCCTCTCTTTGTACCGTTTTACCAGATTTTTCACTTCTACCACATTTTCCATAACAATCCCTCATTTCTTCCTTTGATACCACCATTATATCAGAAGAGCTTCATCTGCAACAGAGACGAATGTCACTGACCGGGTGTGACAAATGTCATTTGACCTTTAAGGAGAATCTATATGACACTTTTGATCGTAGATGATGATACACTGGTGGCACAGTCTCTGCAGGCGATCCTGGAAGCATCCGGGGAAGTTACCGTCCTGGCTGTAGGAACCAGCGGAAAAGAGGCTCTTTCTCTGTATGAGCAGTACAAACCTGATATTCTCTTAATGGACATTCGAATGGACGGTATGTCCGGACTGGAAGCCGGGGAAACA
>ENA-ORIC01003643-ORIC01003643.1-human-gut-metagenome-genome-assembly--contig:-NODE-3643-length-10446-cov-2.861028_pt1 | contig 10446 bp, 9 predicted proteins | sample MGYA00243023_ERZ508732 | MGnify/ENA primary metagenome ERZ508732 (study PRJEB26277, sample SAMN04329767) | human gut metagenome | biome: human-associated habitat | host: Homo sapiens | place: USA...
AAGCGCCGCATCTCTTCGAGCTGCTCGCTTGCAATGGCGGGGTCAAGGGGCAGGGCCCCTTGCGTTCTCTTGGGGGTGTAAGGGGGATATTCTCTCACGTGAGAGAATATCCCCCTTAACCGCTCCCCTGCGCGGCGCAGGGACACAACCCCGTAGAGGTTTTGCAAAAAATTTCAAAAACCACTTGCAAACTCCCTTTTCCGTGTTATGATGATGACCGAAAAAAAGAACGTGCAGTGCACATGGCAAGAAAGAGTGATCGATTTGTTGGATTTTTTGAAACAGGAGGGGCTGAGTCCCGACCTTTTGGATGGCATTCGTGAATTTAACGCGCAGTATCCGACGCCGCCGGAGCTGCAAAACCGCATCCCGCAGCCGCGGTATCATTATTATGGCAAGGACGTGTGGGAAGAGGCGGTCGCCGCCATTTTGTGCGGGGAAAATCTGCTGCTCGCGGGCAGCAAGGCCACGGGCAAAAACGTACTGGCGGAAAACCTCGCCCAGGTCTTCGCCCGTCCCGCATGGGACGTGTCGTTCCACGTAAACATGGACGCCGCGAGCCTCATCGGCATGGACACGTTCGAGGGCGGCGAGGTCCGCTTCCGCCCCGGCCCCGTGTACCTTTGCGCAAAGCATGGTGGCTTCGGCGTGCTCGACGAGATCAACATGGCAAAAAATGAGGCGCTTGCTGTACTGCACGCGACGCTCGACTTCCGCCGCGCCATCGATGTTCCCGGCTACGAGCGCGTGGAGGTCGATCCCGCCGCGCGCTTCATCGGCACGATGAACTACGGCTATGCCGGCACACGCGAGCTGAACGAAGCGCTCACGTCGCGCTTTGTCGTCATCCAGATGCCGTCCATCGACCAGGACGGTCTTGTGCGGTTGCTTAGCGATGAGTTCCCGACGCTTGAAAAGAAGTATAAGGAGCAGTTCGCCCAGCTGTTCCTCGACCTGCAGAAAAAGTGCGAAAACGCGGAGATCTCCGAAAAGGCGCTCGACCTGCGCGGTCTTCTCGACGCGCTGCGTCTGATCCGCCGCGGCGTGGGCGCGAGCCGCGCGCTTGACATGGGCATCACGAACAAGGCGTTTGACGCCTACGAGCAGAGCCTGATCCGCGACGTCATCGCCGCGCGCATCCCCGCAAAGCTTGACCGCAGCCGTCTGTTCACCGACTGACATGGAAACGTCAAGCTATTCCGCCCAGCAGCGCCGCGCCATCAACCTCGTCTGGACGGCGAGCGGGGACTATCAGTTCGAGCCGCAGTTTTTAGCGCTCAAATCAAACGGCGAGCCGGACTTTTACATGAACTGCGTCATCGGCCTTGTGCACAAGTGGTTCGGCGACAAGATGCCAAAGCGTCTCTTTGCCTACTGGGCGGGCGACGCGCGGCAGAACGTTTTCGACGAGCTGTGCTGGCTGGCGCTCGAGAACGCGGCGTATGAAAAGGAACTGCCCGAGCGCCCTGTGCTCGCCGATCTCCGCCGCAAGCACGCGGAGGAGTTTTTCGCGTCGGAATACCAGCTCTCGCGGCAGGAGTGGATGGAGAAAAACCAACTTGTTTACGCCGTGCAGTCCGACCGGTGGAAGACGATCCTCGGGCAAAAGCCGCCCATTCTCGCCCCGTGGGAAAAAGGGCTCGCGCAAGCGCTCGCCTGCCCCGGCACGATGAACGCCGCCGAGCTTGAGATCGCCGTGCGCACGGCATTTGAAAAGTACCTGCAATTCGATGGCACGGTGCATAAAAAAGGCGGGTTCCAGCTGCACTTTGACGACAAGTGGGCACCGCTTCTCACCAAGCTCCTGCCGACCGAGATCGTCCGCACGGACGATCTGACCATCGGCCGCTCCGCCATGCCGGGCGAAAACGGCATGGTCAAGGTCTCGAACGCGCTGCGCTCGCGTCTGCGCTCCAACGAGCACGAAACGGAGGACCGCGGCTACATCGAGCGCTGCTTCGGCCGCAGCATCTATTCCCCCGACAAGCTCGCGCGCATCGAGCAGCAGCTCTGCACCGGCAACCACCTGGGCTGCCACCTGTGGTTCACAAAGGGCGCGAGCGCGTCGGACCAGCTCATCAGCGCGGACACGCAGCGCCTTTACGAGCAGGCTGAGGATCAGGCCAGGCTGAACCGCGCCGCCTTCGCGCGCGACCTCGACCTGCATCAGAGCGCGCTCGCGCGCCTGAGCGAGCAAATTCGAAACTGCCTGCTCGTCCACCAGCAGCCCGAGCGCATCCCCGCCCGTCAGGGCTGGCTGGACGGGACCAAGGTCTGGCGCGAACCGGTGCTGCACGACGACCGCGTATTTTTGCGCAGCGACGAGGAGAGCCGTCCCGGCTTTGCCGTCGATCTGATGCTCGACGCCTCGGCCTCGCGCCTGCACTGTCAGGAGGCTATCGCCATTCAGGGATATATCTTAGCCAAAAGCCTCGCCTCCTGCGGCATCCCCGTGCGCGTGACGAGCTTTTGCAGCCTGCGCGGCTACACGGTGCTGCGCATTTTGAAGGATTTTGGCGACAAAAACGGCGAACGAAACGTTTTCAATTACTTCGCCGCGGGCTGGAACCGCGATGGGCTCGCGCTGCGCGGCGCGGGCGAGCTCATCAAGTCCGCACCCGCGGAAAAGCATCTGCTCATCCTGCTGACCGACGCCTCACCCGACGACAGCCACAAAATCCTGCCGAGCGGCAAAGTCCCGCTCAGCCGCGACTACGACGGGCAGATCGGCGTCGATGACACGGCGGAGGAGGTGCGCGCCCTACGCGCGCAGGGCATCCGCGTCGCCGCCGTCTTCATGGGTGAAAACGCGAGCGTTCCCGCCGCGAACGCCATCTACGGCCGCGACCTTGCGCGCATTCGCCGCATCGACCAGCTCGCCGCTACGGCGGGTCGGCTCATTCAGGACGAGATCCGCGAGCTCAGCGGCTGACAAAAAATCCCGAAAGATGATCTTTCGGGATTTTTTCATAGATGATGTTGTAGCGGACATTGCAAAGCGGGACGTTGTTATTCCCCCATCTCATCGTCAAAGTAAGGAACAGTTCATTACAGCAAATCGGATACTATCTATTCCGATCCTTTCTCTTTTTTGCGGCTACAAACCCAATCAAGAACGCCAGATTCATAAAAAGCACAATGATGCTACCTTCGATTTTACAGCTGCCGCCGGACAGAATCGGATTGCCGTGAATCGTCATATCAAACAAGTGAGGATAATCTTCCGCCAGAGAGACTCCTCCCAGAATGATCGCGCCCACACCGTTCCACAAAAAATGGATCACGATCGGCGCGATCAAGGAACCCGTGTATTCCAAAACCGCCGTCATAAAAAGGCTCATTGTGATGACATTGAGCACAGGAAGGATTCCTGCCTCAAACGCGCCGCCGTGCGCAAATGTAAATAAGCCCGTAGATACGATAATCGCGGCGGCGATGCTACCGTTACTTTTTATCATCTGGTATAAATAGCCGCGAACCAGCATTTCCTGCATAACGGTATTGAGAAAAGCCGCAAGCAGCCACAACCACAGCATAGCGATTTGATTTTTGCCCTCTATCTGTACAACTCCGAGGATAGATAATATCCCCACAGATGCCCCCAGCCAAATCGTCCCTGTTACGCCGCCCAATATGATGTTATAAACAGGCTTCCCGGTCAGATGTAATCGTATCTTTTTCTGATCTGCCAGCCAGAAAATAAGTGTGATCGCAATAACGGACAAAAGCGGGATCAGTTCTGCCCAAAATCTCCAGATTACCGCACTTGCGGTATCCGGTATCGGGATAACCGATGCGCATATGGCCCAACCCACAAAAAAGATGATCGTCTTTATTGATACCGATAGAACTTTTTTCATACAATACACTTCCCTGTCCAATTCAAACATCAATGTGTCAACGCAAAAAGCCCGCCGCAATTTGACTAAAATCACGGCGAGACTTATGGTGGAGGCGGCGGGAGTCGAACCCGCGTCCGAAAGCACTTTAACAGGACTTTCTCCGGGCGCAGTCAGGATTTAAACATTCCCTCCGCGCAAGGACACCTGACGGACCTTACGCTTTGGTAGAGTCATGATGCGTGGGCAGGTCAACTCTTTCCCGCCTCACGGACGCCACGTTTACGACGCCTTCCCCGGTCCGTGGCCTCTCCGGTTCAGACGGCCGCCTACTTAGGCAGCGAGAGCAACTTCGTTGTTGTTCTTTAATTTATAAGTTACCCGTTTTATAGAGGCCAGGCGCCTCTGCCCGCTTATCCTGCCTCCACACCCCCGTCGAAACCGGTACGCCCCCGTGTGAGCGGCGCACGACAAGTGCGCCGCGAATACGGGAAACCCGTCAGGTATGCGAAAGCAAAAGGAAACGAAATTACATCTTCTCCGGCTCGGGATAGTCAACGCCCTGCGTATCCACGTGGATGGTCTTGATGACCTGTGGCTTTTTCGGCATGTCGTTGTACATGTTGCGGTTCACGCGGGAGATGTCCACAGCGGCCTGCGCATTCTCGGTGATCTTACCAAACGCCGCATACTGACCGTCAAGGTGCGGCGCGTCGGCCACCATGATGAAAAACTGGCTGCCCGCGCTGTCGGGGATCATCGTGCGCGCCATCGAGAGAACGCCCAGCGTGTGCTTAAGATCGTTCTTGAAGCCGTTGGCGGAAAATTCACCCTTGATCTCGTAGCCGGGGCCGCCTGTGCCGTTGCCGTCCGGGTCGCCGCCCTGGATCATAAAGCCGGGGATGACGCGGTGGAACACCACGCCGTCGTAAAAACCGGAGTTTGCCAGCGCGATGAAGTTGTTGACGGTGTTGGGCGCGATCTCTGGATAGAGTTCGCCGCTCATCACCGCGCCGCTTTCCATTTCGATGGTCACGATCGGATTTGCCATAATTTCTCTCCTTATCTCCGCGCTTTCATCGCACGGTCGATCTCGCGCTTGGCGTCACGCTTGGCGGCGTCCTCGCGCTTGTCGTAGTTTTTCTTACCCTTGCACACACCGACTTCGACCTTCACGCGCGCGTCCTTGAAGTAAACACTCAGCGGGATCAGCGCGTAGCCGTCCTGGTTGAAGATATTGCCCTTGTCGTAGGGCGAAATGTGCATCGACAGCACGTTCGCCTCGCCGTTTTTGACGATGACATAGCTGTCTTTCAGGTTGAGCGTGCCGGCGCGGATGGACTTGACCTCCGTGCCCTTGAGCTCGATGCCCGCCTCGTAGCGGTCTTCGACAAAATAGTCGTGGAACGCCTTGCGGTTCTGCGCCGCGATCTTGATTCCCTTTTTCTCCGCCACGGCACATCGCCTCCTTTGCGTTTCCATGATAGTGTAGCATACTTTTTCGCCCAGCACAAGGGCTGTCACAAAAACGTAACAATTCGAAAAAACGCCGCATTCCGCTCTATTCTGCCCATCCACTTTAATTTATAGTAGAATTCCGCCCGCCGCCGTGCTATAATTTTAGTATCTATCCCATGCTTTGGCGGCGATCCGCCGCACTCAGGAGGCAGTTTTATCATGGATCTGACCGAACGCCAGCTTTCCCGCGAGACGATCTACGAGGGAAAAATTCTGCATATCTACCGCGACGACGTGCTCCTGCCCAACGGCAGAACGAGCGTACGCGAAGTCGCCGAGCATCCCGGCGGTGTCGCCATCGTCGCTCTTGACGAAAACGACAACGTGCTCACCGTAAAGCAGTACCGCTATGTCTTCTCCCGTGTGCTTGAGGAAATTCCCGCAGGGAAACTGGAGCGTGGCGAGAACCTCGATGAGGCCGCGCTGCGTGAGCTGAAGGAGGAAACGGGCGCAACGCCCAAGCGCATGACGAATCTCGGCAAGCTCCTCGTCTCCCCCGGCTGCTACAGCGAGGTGCTGCACCTTTATCTTGCCGAGGGTCTGACCTTCGGTGAGCAAAATCCTGACGAGGACGAGTTTTTAGAGCTTTACCGCACGCCGTTTTCCGACATGCTCGCACGCGTGATGCGCGGCGAGATTGAAGATGCGAAGACCGTCTGCGGTATCCTCAAGGTCCACGCCCTGCGCACAGCGCAAAAAGAGAGACAGGAGAAAGAAAACTGATGGAACAGAAGAAGACCGTCCTCATTGTCGAGGACGAGAAAAACATCGTCGATATCATCCGCTTCAACCTCCAGCGTACGGGCTATAACACGCTCGAGGCCTACGACGGCGAGGCGGGCCTCGCCATGGCGCGCGAGAAAAAGCCCGACCTCATTCTTCTCGACGTGATGATGCCCAAAATGATGGGCTTTGACGTCTGCCGCGCGCTGCGCGCCGAGGGCGACAACGTGCCCGTCATCATCCTGACCGCGCGCGAAGAGGAGGAGGACAAGATCTTGGGCCTTGAGATCGGCGCGGACGACTACATCACCAAGCCCTTTTCCATGCGCGAGCTGCTCGCGCGCGTCAAAGCGAACATCCGCCGCACAACGATGCTCTCCGCTCCCGCGGCGGAGGACAACGCCATGAGCGCCGGCGGCGGCATCACCATCAACACCGACAGCTTTCAGGTGCGCAAAAACGGCGTGCCCATCGACCTCACACAGCGCGAGTATGAGCTTTTGACGTTCCTCGCCAGCCACCCCGGCAAGGTCTTCTCCCGCGTCGACCTGATGGAGCAGGTCTGGAACTATGGCTACGTCGGCGACGACGCGCGCACGGTGGACGTCACCGTCCGCCGCCTGCGCGAAAAGATCGAGGACAACCCCGCCGCGCCGGCCTACATCCTCACGCGCCGCGGCGTGGGCTATTATTTCTCCGCGCAGGCGTAAGTTGCGCGCACTTTTCCGGGAAAGGAGTCTCCTGCTATGTTCCGCAGCCTGCATATGAAGCTCGTGATGATCATGCTGCTGCTCGTCACCTCTCTGATGGCGGTGGTGGGCGCGTTTTTGATGACCAGCGTCACGAACTTCTATATTGACGATTTTTACGAGCAGATGAGCGAAGTGTTCGGCGAGTCCAACGCCACGTTCGTGAGCTCACTGCGCGAAGAGGCAGCGCAGGAGGACGGCGCCGTGCGCCTGCAAACGATGCTCGAGGCCTACTCCGGCACACTGAGCATTGACTCGCGCAACCGCAACTACTATGTTCTCGACGGCCGCAGCGGCGAAGTGCTTGCTTCGAGCAACGAGGACGGCCAGCTGCTTGAGCAGACGGAAAATATCCTCACCGCGCGCAACGGCGAGGTCGGCGACCACAGCGACCTTGCCGCAAGCTATATGGATGTCGCCATCCCGATCTCCGGCGGCGACAACAGTTTCATCATCTACATCCGCGACAGTCGCACCACGGTCTCGTCGCTGAACTCTGAGCTGCTGTTCATCATTCTGCAAGCACTGCTCGTCGGTCTTCTCGTCTCGGTGCTTTTGTCGTTCCTGCTCGCCAAGACCATGATCGACCCCATTGAAAAACTGACCGAGGGCGCTGAGCGCATCGCAACCGGCGACTTCGACGAAACGCTTGCTGTCGAATCGACGGACGAGATCGGCGTTCTGACCACCACGTTCAACGACATGGCATCGGTCCTCCACTCCACGCTCGAAGCCGTGGAGAACGAGCGCAACAAGCTCGACACGCTGTTTCTCCACATGAGCGATGGCGTCGTCGCCTACGACGGCAGCGGCAAGCTCATCCACTGCAACCCCGCCGCGTGCGAGCTCTTAGGCCGCACGGCGGACGAGTGCGTGTACAGCGAGCTGTTTGAATCCATCTGCCCGTTTTCCCATGTCATCACCATGCAGCGCAGCGACTATGTTGAGGGCGAGCTCACTGTCGGCGAGCGCAGCGTGGAGCTCTACTTCGCTCCCTTCTCCGATGAGGAGAGCGGCGGCGTTCTCATCGTGCTGCACGATGTGACCGAGCACCGCAAGACCGAGGAGCGCCGCAAGGAATTTGTCGCCAATGTCTCCCACGAGCTGCGCACGCCGCTCACGAATGTCCGCTCCTATGCCGAGACCATCCGCGAGGCGGGCGACGACTTGAGCCGCGAGACGGAAAACGACTTCCTCGATGTCGTCATCAGCGAAACAGACCGCATGACCCACATCGTGCAGGACCTTCTGACGCTCTCGCGCCTTGACTCCGGCCGCAGCGAGATGAATATGGCGCGCTTCCCGTTTTCCGCCGCCATCGACTCCGTGCTCCGCTCGACGGAGCTTGAGGCCCGTCGCCACAAGCACGAGCTCACGCACGACTATACCGAAAATCTCCCGCTCATCATGGGCGATCGCGGCCGCATCGAGCAGGTCATGCTCAACGTCCTCAGCAATGCCGTCAAGTACACGCCCGACGGCGGCCACATCCGTGTCACCGCGGGCAGCGAGGGCGAAACTGTCTGGATGGAGGTCGCGGACGACGGCATCGGCATTCCCGAGGCCGACCGCAGCCGCATTTTCGAGCGCTTCTACCGCGTTGACAAAGCAAGATCGCGCGAATCCGGCGGCACAGGCCTCGGCCTTTCCATCGCGACGGAGATCGTCCAGCGTCACCACGGCTCGCTCACGCTCGTTGACCGCCCCGGCCCCGGCACGACCGTCCGCTTAGAGCTGCCCATCACCCAGCCCATCGGCGGGGAGGATTCCCATGAATAAGAACGCCACGCTCATGAGCCATCTGCAAAACGCCGCGATCGCCGTTTTGACCGTTACCGCCGTGCTGCTTCTGATCCAGACGCCGCTTGTCGGCGACCTTGCGGGCAAGACGCCCTACGAGCTCGCGCAGGACTGGCTCGCGGGCGACACCTCGACCGATACCGCCGTCACCACCGATCTGACCGAGCTCGCGCTCCCCGTGCGCGTGGTGTTCACGAACGAATACGCCCGCTACGGGCTCAGCGCCATCACGACGCTTGACACAGATTTTGAGCTCGCCGGCGCGTTTTTCGGCGAGGCGCTTGGCTCTGCTACCACTTATGAAGCGTGCAGCGGTGAAAAGCTGCTCACCGCACTGCACGCGAGCAGCATCTACCTCGATCTGGAGGCCCCCACGCCGCTCGAAGTGCTCAGCCGCATTCTCGGCGTCAACGACGCGCCGGAGTCCTCGCTCCTGCGCGTCACGCGGCTTGTGCTCTGCCCCGCGGAAAACGGCGCAACGCTCTACTTACAGGACGCCAATCAGGGCTTTTTTGTCAGCCGGACGGCGATAAGCAGCGCGACACTGCGCGAAGCGCTCGCCTCGCTCGATGGCAACGGCACAGATTTTGCGTTCTCGCTCTCCGGCGAGTTCTCTCAGCTCTCGCCCTACACGCTCATTTTCAGCGAACCGCCGCAGCGCTACACGCTCTCGGCGAGCAATGCCCTCACCGATCAGGCGGCATTTCTGCGCCTTGCGGAGTTCAACCCCCACACGGAAAGCGGCTACACCGACTCCTCCGGCAGCACCATTATCAAAGAGGTCTACGGCACGCTGCGCCTTGAGCCCGACGGCAGCGTCTTCTATCAGGGCGCGGACGAGGCCGAGGCGGGCTCGATCTACTATGTCTCCGCCGCCCCGACCGGAAAGCCCACGATGCTCGAAGCCGTCGCGGGCGCGCAGCGCCTCGCCTTCACGCTGCTTCGCGACGTAAGCGGCGACGCCGAGCTCTATCTCAGCGAGATCGACAGCAGCAACAAGCGCTTCACCGTGAGCTTTGACTATGCGGTCGGCGGTACGCCGCTGCGCTTTTCCGACGGCAGCCACGCCGCCACGGTCACGATCGAAGACCAGACCATCACGGAATTTTCCCTCCACTGCCGCAGCTATACGCTCAGCGATTCGCCCGCACTGCTGCTGCCCATCCGGCAGGCCGCGGCCATCGCGGACAGCAAATATTTGAGTGCCGAGCTGCACGTCTGCTACGACGAGCACGGCGCGGACACCGTCGGCGTCGGCTGGTTTGCCGACTGATCTTTCCGGAAAGGACGCCCGAACATGAAAACCTCGCGGCTCAAAAATATCGTCATCGTCATTTTGCTGCTCGTCAACGCATTTCTGCTCTTTCTGCTGCTCAGCCGCCGCGCCGAGGAGCGCGACTCGAACGAACGCCGCGTCGAGCAGCTCTGCACGCTTTTTGAAAAAAACGGCGTCGCCTTTGACCGCGCGCTGCTGCCCGATGAGGAAACGCACCTCTCCCTCTCGCTTGAGCGTGACGCCGCACGCGAAGAGGCCTTCGCCTCCGCCCTGCTCGGCACTGCCGAGAGCAGCGATTCCGGCGGCGGTGTGAGCCGCTTCACCGGCGAATACGGCTCGTGTTCCATCCGCTCCGGCGGCACGGTCGACGCGCTCCTCTCCCGACCGGTCGACGATCCCGAGAGCTTTTGCAAACAGTTTTTCAAAACGTTCGGCTACACTTTTCTCACCTCTCAGCTCACGGATGGCAGCGGCAGCGTCACGGGCATGCGCAGCGAAAAAGGTCAGCTCATCTTTAACGCCTCGCTGACGCTCACGTTTT
>ENA-ORIC01003649-ORIC01003649.1-human-gut-metagenome-genome-assembly--contig:-NODE-3649-length-10438-cov-2.885629_pt1 | contig 10438 bp, 10 predicted proteins | sample MGYA00243023_ERZ508732 | MGnify/ENA primary metagenome ERZ508732 (study PRJEB26277, sample SAMN04329767) | human gut metagenome | biome: human-associated habitat | host: Homo sapiens | place: USA...
TGCAGGAAGGTGTTGATCTGCTCGGTCTGGGTGTTCTGGTCGTTCTTGCCGTCCATGATGGTGACGGAGTAGCCCATATCCTTCAGGTACTCTTCCAGATCGGAGCGGTACAGGGTCATGAAGTTATCAGCAAACTGATAGATGCACACGCCGATGTTGGCAGAGCCGTTGGTAGCAGCGGCAGAAGCAGCGGTGGAAGAAGCAACGCTGGAAGCAGCGGTGCTGGTGGAGGAAGAGCCGCCGCAAGCGGTCATAGCAGCGGTAGCGCCCACAACAGCGGAAGCCTTCAGGAAGTCACGACGCGAAATCATTTTCATAATAGTGTTCTCCTTCAATTCGTATCTCAGCATTTTCACAGGAGCATTCTTGCACGTTCCTGTAATTCCTGTTCGTATTATACCCTTGCAGAGCCCCCCTGTGCAAGAGAACAAGTTCACAAGATTGAAAGAGTTTTTTTGTGCCATTTCAACAAATGCTTTTTGGGCTCGCCAATTTCTTTTCTCGAAACATCACAATTTTTCATACATTTGCAACCTCCCTACAAAAGCAAAAAAATTATGTCATTTTTCTCTCAAAAAGATTACAAAATGTTGCATCGTCCGGTTTTTGCAGCTTTTTCATTTCTTGTATATCTTGAAAAATATTTTCAGGAATAGTTCATCCCTGTTCTTCCGCATTTTTTCGCCTCATTTCTGCAATTTTCTGCAAATCGCCTGCCATTCCCGGTTCCTACCGCCCGCCTTTTTGCAAAGAAAATGCCCGGAAGCTTTCCTGAGCCTCCGGGCATCCCGATCCGAGTATCTTTTACAGATGCAGCAGCATCTTTGCAATGTTGAAGTAGATCAGCAGCGTGGTGGTATCCACAATGGTGGTGATCAGGGGTGAAGCCATCACGGCCGGATCCACATGCAGCTTTTCTGCTGCCACGGGCAGAATGCCGCCGATGATCTGCGAGAGCAGGATGGTGCAGATCAAAGTCAGGCACACCACCAGCGCCACCGGAGCCGCGATGCGGTCCAGCAGCAGCATTTTGAAAAAGTTGCACACGGCCAGCGTCACGCCGCACATCAGGGCCACGCGGCATTCGCGCCAGATAATACGCGGCAGATCGTGGGGGGCAATATCGCCCACCGCCATGCTGCGGATGATGGTGGAGGTACTCTGGCTGCCCGCGTTGCCGCCCGCATCGGTCAGCATAGGGATATAGGCGGTCAGCACAGTAACGGCGGCCAGCGCGCTTTCATACCCGCGGATCACCAGGCTGGAGAAGGTTGCGCTGAGCATCAGGAACAGCAGCCAGGGGATACGGCTTTTGTAAACATCCAGCATGGACTGCTTGAAATATGGCTTATCGCTGGGGGTCATAGCGTTCATCTTCGCGATGTCTTCGCTGGCCTCATCCTGCAAAATACTGATAGCGTCATCAACCGTCAGGATACCAACCAGGCGGTTCTCTTTATCCACCACCGGCAAAGCCAGGTAGCCGTACTTTTCAATCAGCTGGGCGGCATCCTCACGGTCAGTGCTGGTTACAACGCTGACCACATTGGGGTTCATCAGCTCTTCAACCGGGCGCTGCTCGTTCTTTTCCAGCACCAGGGCACGCAGGCTGACCACGCCAACCAGGGTACGGTCCTTGCGGGTAACGTAACAGTTGTTGATGGTTTCCTTATCAATGCCGTTCTGGCGGATGGCATCCATGGCGCCGCGCACGGTCCAATCGGGGGCAAGCTCCATGAACTCGGTCGTCATAACGCCGCCGGCGGAATCTTCCGGGTATTTGAGCAGTTCGTTGATCATCTTGCGGGTGTCCGGCTCTGCCTGGGCCAGGATACGCTTGACCACGCTGGCAGGCATTTCCTCCACAAGGTCGGTGGCATCGTCCACGCACAGCTCCTCCACCACGCTCTTCAGCTCGCGGTCAGTCAGGCCGCGGATCAGCGCTTCCTGCGTTTCGGAGCTAAGCTCCGCAAACACATCGGCCGCCAGGTCCTTAGGGCACAGACGGAACAGCACCGGCATTTTTTCTTCGGGCAGGTCCTCAAACACGGCGGCAAGATCCGGCGCGTTCATGGTAGACATGACATCACGCAGGCTCTGGTACTTTTTGGCATCGTCAAGGCTGGCCAGCATCTGGCGCAGCACAGCAATGGTGTTGTTTGCCATAAAAAATCCTCCCTGTGCAGCCGTTGTTTCAACGCAGACGCACAAGGAGGGTGAAATCTTTCAAAATGAAGCAAGCGTGCCGTGCGCTAAAAATGCGCGCACAAACAGCAAGTGGCTCCGCATAGAGCCACCGCCTGCACCTCTGCACCGAAACAACGGTTGCCATTATATTCAGTTTTACATCGGTTCACAGGACTACCGGGAATCTCCATGCTTAACCACCTGCCTTTTGTGTTGGATTTTTATCATCATGGTTCCATGTTTCGCTGCAAAAGCGCTATGAAACCATTTAAACTTTACCATTCCACCGCGGGTTAGTCAACCCTTTTTGTGTGTTCTATATAAAAAAATAATGTCCGCGGGCTGGTAATTTCTGCCGCAGGAATTTGGGGGCAACATAGCACAAAAAAGCCCCCGCACCCAATCGGATGCAGGGGCTTGCTTTGGCCAGCTCAGCAATTTTCAGCGCAGGCAAAAACTTCAACTTCCGTGTCAAAGCCATTGACCAGGTTAATGCTGTAAGCGATCTGAGCCATACGTTCCAGAATTTTTTTCATAACTGATATACTCCTCTCGGCACGGCAGCTTTCCCGGCTGCGGTGCAGGTGCCGCCCTCTATTGCAGCACCGTCAAGTTTTCTTTCTTGACGGCTCTATCATATCAGTTATGCACAAATAATTTGTTATCTATTTGTGAATCATGCTGTAAATTCGGGACATTTTCCGGTTTTACAGGTTTCACGGCCCAGTTTTCACCGCTTTTTTGTGTATTTTCACCTCGCTGCACACGCCCGCTGCACATCATTTTTGAATGCAGCAATTAAAAAGGGGCTGCCCCTGCACGGTTCCCCGTGCAAAGGCAGCCCCAGTAAAAGCTGTTTTGGCTGATTATGCCATCAGTTCCTTTACGGTTGCAGCGATCTTTTCATCCTTGCAGTCTGCAAAGAAATGCTCGGCAAAATGCTCCCCGGCAAAAGCGCCCTTGACCAGATCGTGATCCAGATCTTTCAGGATATCGCACAGGTCACGGAACGCCACGGAACGCACGCCGTCCAGGATCTTCTTGTTGCGCTGCTCGGGCACAACGCGCTCCTTCGGGTAGCCCTGACCATGGCCAAAGCCGAACAGTTTTTCAAACACATATTCCAGGTTCAGCTCGCCGCCCCAGCCAAAGCCTTTGGCAAACGGCAGGGCAACAGCATTGCCATCGTTCACATGAGCAAAGGTATAGGCATCCACGGGATCTTCCACATGGCCGCAGATCACGCCGGGGAAGCTGTTCAGCGCCAGCATGGCACCCTCGCCGGTGCCGCAGCCGGTGATAACATAATCCGCTGCGCCGGCGTTCAGCAGCACCGCTGCCAGAATGCCGTTCTGCACATAGGTCAGCTGGGCGGCATCATCGGCTGCGTACATACCATAGTTGACAACCTCATGGCCCATCGGCTCCACAACCTTGCGCAGGGTGGCTTCGATCAGGGCGTTCTTGGCGGCCTGGCTGTTTTCATTGATCAGTGCAATTTTCATGGCTTGATTTCTCCTGTTTATTGTATCCTTGAAGGGAGCAGGGTCGTCTGCAGTGGCAATCCCATTTATCACATTACAAGTTCGCGAAAATATTTGGTATTCACCGTCTGATCCGCTTCGGCCAATTTGGCAATGCAGCCATCCAGTGTTTTGGCAATATCGTCCAGCGTATGCCATCTGGCGGCTTCGGGCTTGACGTACTGCTCCAGATATGGGGCAACCTCAGTATGGGAACAAGCGCCTTCGATCAGATAGGCACCGTCCCTGGCTGGCTGGGTCTGCGGGGCATAATCCTCCGCGCTGGCCAGCATCACCAGTTGGAAATCACCCTTGCGGCCGCGGCCGCCCACCAGCAGCCGCACCCCAACTGGGGCACAGGGCGTTTGCTGGGCTGCCTGCTGCAATACCTTGACCGCCTTTTCCAGCGTCATATACTGCACATCGTATTCATCCAATTTATTGATGATCTGGGCCGCTGCCACAGCATCCCCTGCAAAGCCGACCAGCACGTTGCGGTTCAGCTTGCGCACTTTGGGCAGTGCATCCGTCAGCACCTTGATTTTGCCGTCTGTGATTGGTTCTTCCACCATGCGGCCATCGCTGACCATGGCACAGAACGCCGTACCACATACTGCAAGAATTGCGCTCATGTTATCGTTCCTTCCTGTTCCGCCGGGTTGTCGGCGGGGTATCTATCTGTATCTTACCATAGTTTTGCCCCAATGGGAAGAGCCGCGCATCAAAAAGCCCAAAAGCCCAAAAGCGGCACAAGCCCAAAGCCTGTGCCGCCTGTATTTCTCAAATCTGCCGGATTACTTGTTCACCTTCATCATGTCATCGCCGGGGTTGACATTGCCGGAAGCAACCACATCCACGCTGGCAAAATCATCGGTGTTGGTAACAACGGTGATAACCACCGCCGGGTGGCCCGCTGCCTTGATCTTATCCAGGTCCATCGTCAGCAGCAGCTGACCCTTGGTGACCTTGCTGCCCAGCTTGACCTTGGATTCAAAGCCGTCGCCTTTCATTTCCACGGTATCCACGCCCACATGGATCAGCACTTCCACGCCGCCGGGGGTGGTAATGCCAAAGGCATGCAGGGTATCCGGTGCCTGGGTGATCTCGCCGTCACAGGGGGCGTACACCTTGCCCTCCGAAGGGTCAATACCGCAGCCCTGGCCCAGAATGCCCTGTGCAAACACCTCGTCCGGGATATCTTCCATCTTGACAAAAGCACCAGCTGCATCCGCTGCCAGCACAACCGGGAAGGACGGTGCGGCATCCTTCTTTTTGAACATATCAAACAGTCCCATATGAAAATCTCCTTCTGCTCATGGCCCGCTACGCAGGGCGCAGCAAAGCCGGATTTATGCCTTAATTTATCACGGCGCAGCCGCCGCACGCACAGCGCGCACAGCCTGCCATGTGATATCTGCCATTTCATCTACCGTTTCAGGCTTACCGTTTTGCAGCCACAGGTCAATATTGCCAAAGCACCCCTGAACGGCAAATGCCACCATATAGCGCTGCAGCTGGGTTTCTTTCTCCCGCGGGCGCAGGTAGCCAAGACAACTTTCTTCAATCACACCTTTCAGCCGGTGCACAAATGCAGTATCCCCATTTGTGCCCAGCAATACACTGCAAATACCATCGTTTTCGTCCAGATAACTGAACAGCGCCCTCAAAGCTTCCGGGGTGGAATCTTCTTCCAGCCGCGGCAGGATATCATCCATCAAAAGCTCCAGCGTGTGGATTTGTTCCCGCTCCACATGGTCCATCAGGTCATAAATATCGGTATAATGAAAATAGAAAGTTCCCCGGCTGACGTTAGCCAGTTCGGTCAGCTCCCGCACGGTGATTTCCCGCACCGGTTTTTGCATCAGCAGCGTGATCAATGCATCGGACAAGCGCTTGCGGGTCAGCCGCACGCTGCGGTTCTCCTCACCCTTGCTGTTCATAAGCGTATGTTCCCTTTCCGTCAGGCACCCGCACCGTGCCTTCCTGCGCTGGCCGGGCAACTGTTTGGTTAATATCTTAATAGTAAAGCCGCACGGCCTTTTTGTCAAGGAAAAACTGCACTTTTGTATAGATTTGCACCCAAAGAGGATTATGTTTTTGTGCGCAGTATACGATTTTGCTGCTTTTTGCGGTTTGCGGCGCTGTGCCCACGGATTTGTGCTATAATCACAGCAGAATCAAAACCAATCAGGAGATGGATATCGTGACTGTTGACCGCCAAAAGGTTCTGGATGCTTTTGCCGCCTATATCAACCCCTATGATGCGCAGGACCCCAAAGTAAGCCTGAAAATCCATCACACTTACCGTGTGGCCGCCCTGTGTGAGCAGATTGGCCGCAGCATTGCGCTGGAGGGCACTGCGCTGGATCTGGCCTGGCTATGCGGCATGCTGCACGATGTCGGCCGCTTTGAACAGCTGCGCCGTTTTGGCACCTTTGATGACAGCAAGAGCATTGACCACGCCCGCGCCGGGGTGCAGGTATTGTTCGAGCAGGGGCATATCCGGGATTACCTGGACGATGATTCCGAGGATGCCATGCTGCGTACCGCCGTGGAATGGCACAGCGCCTACCGTCTGCCGGACGGCCTGGACGAGCGCACCGTAATGTACTGCAACATCCTGCGCGATGCCGATAAAATTGACATCCTGCGGGTCAATGTGGAAACCCCACTGGAGGATATTTATAATGTAACCACCGCAGAACTGCTGGCCTCCCCTGTTACCCCTGCCGTGCAGCAGGCTTTTTATGAGCACCACGCCGTACTGCGCAGCATAAAGCAGCACCCAGCGGACCACGCGGTGGGGCATTCCTCTCTGGTTTATGAACTGGTTTACCCCGAAAGCCGCTGCATCGTGGCAGACCAGGGCTGGCTGTGGAAGCTGATGGACTTTAAGACACACAATCCCGAAACCGCCACTGCCTTTGCCCTGATGCGGGAACACATGCACCAATGGCTGGCAGAGAACACCTGAACCCTTAAATTAGCAAAGAATACTTTTGGTGGATCGCGGCGCGGGGTGCCGCTCAAAATATCAGGGTTATTCATACACAAAAAAACGCCGCCGGGCGGGCATGAAAGCAGTTCTTGCGGCCCGGCGGCGGTTTTGTTTTGGCGTATTACTTTTTCTTTTTGTGGGGGATATGCACCTCTGGGATGGCCACGTTTTCGTAGTGGATGTTTTCTTTCTCCCCGGTATCCTGTTGAGCGGCCTGCTCATGTGCTACCTTGCCGGTATGTACTTCCGGTACGGCAACATCTTCATTGCCAACATGATAAACCTGTTCCTTTTTCTTACTCCATTTCCAAAACATACAGATGTTTCCTCCAAGTCATCTCTTGATGCTTTTTCATGCCGTGCACTGCTTTGCACAGCGTGGTTCAAATAAAGTTGATAAAAAATGTGGTAACAAGGCTGTTGATAAAATCCGCAAACAAACTGCCGACCAGGGGGATCAGCAGGTATGCCTTAACTGAGGGTGCATATTTTTCGCACAGGGCCTGCATATTGGCCATGGCGTTGGGGGTTGCGCCCATGCCAAAGCCGCACACGCCGGAAGATATCACCGCAGCGTCATAATCACGGCCCATCACGCGGAACACAATAAAGTTGGTAAACACAAACATCAGCAGCGTCTGGCCAGCCAGCAGGATCAGCAGCGGCAGGGCCAGTTCGGCCAGCTGCCACAATTTCAGGGTAATCATGGCGATACCCAGAAACAGCGAAAGGCTGATACCGCCGATATCGTTGATCTCGCCCATATAGATGGTGATTTTTCCGGTATACTCGCCGATATTGCGCATACAGGCGGCCGCAATCATGGCACCGATATAAATTGGGAAGGTCATGCCGGTCAGCGAGAGCAGCTTGGAAACAACGGTTCCAATGCCGATGGCGATGATCAGCTGGAACACCGCGGAAGGATACATGCTGGCGTGGCGTTCGTGCTTGATTTCTTCTTCCACCAGCAGGCTGTCGTCCTCCTGCACCACGGTATCCAGCAGCTTGTGCTTTTCAATCAGGCGGCGGCCAATGGGTCCGCCGATCATGCTGCCTGCAATCAGGCCATAGGTTGCCGCAGCGGTGCACAGCGTGGTTGCACCGGAAATGCCAAAGTCCTCCAGCACAGGGCCAAAAGCGCCCGCTGTGCCGTGGCCGCCAACCATCGAAATGGAACCGGTGCAAAGGCCCACCAGCGGGCTGATCCGCATCACGTTAGACAGCCCCACCGCCAAAAAGTTCTGGGCCAGAATCAGCGCAATAACCAGGCTCAGAAACACCAGCATGGATTTGCCGCCGCTTTTGAGCACCTTCAGGTTTGCCTGGAAGCCGACCGAGGTAAAGAAGAATACCATGCAGACTTCTTTCAGGATATCATCAAATGTAAACTCCACAATGCCGGTCACATAGCACACGCAGGTGAACACGGCAAACAGCACGCCGCCCACAACGGGCGCAGGGATGCAGAACTTCTCCAGCAGGCTACATTTTTTACGCAAAAACTTTCCCAACATCAGTACCACGACCGCAATGGCAAGGGTCTGGTACATATCCAGCTCTATGATCATGCTGCATCCTCCCCTGCTGCCATGCCGTTCTCCTGATAATACGCCGCCGCGCCGGCGTGGACCGGCACCCCAATTTTATCCGCGGGGCCCAGCTCCAAGGGGAGGCCAAGCTCTGCCTGCAGGGTATCCACCCCGTCATACAGCGTCTTGGTCAATGCTTTTACGGTGTTTTCCGAAAGTTCATCACTTGCCAGCAGCACGGCCTTGACCCCAATGGTCGGCACATCCTGGTCCTGGCCATTGTAGCTGCCCGCCGGGATCACGCCCTGGCTGTACGCCGGATAAGCGGCCAGCAGACGGGCCGCTGCGCTGCCATCCACCGGCAGCAAGGCAATGCCGCAGCTGTTGGCCAGTTCTTCAATCATCTCGGTCTTTACGCCGGACGTACAGAACAGTGCGTCGATCTCACCGCTTTGCAGCTGCTTGGCCGCATCGGTGTAGTTCAGGTTGACCTCCTTGACCAGCTTTTCGTCCAGGCCATAAGCCGCCAGAATCTGTTTGGCGTTCTGCTCCGTGCCGGATTCTTCCTCGCCAATGCTGACGGTCTTGCCTTGCAGCTCCTCCACGGTGTTGATGCCGGAATCTGCCCGCACAACAATATGGCATTCTTCCTGATACAGTACCGCCACGGTGCTGAAGTTATTTTCTACCTCAGATTCCGCAAAAGCGCCGGTTTGTTTGTAAGCATCCTGGGCCATATCCGCCTGTACCACCGCCATCTGCAGGTACCCGCTGGACAACAGCCGCAGGCTTGCCGCCGAACCGGCGGTTTCACGCACTTCCAACTTCCGACCGCCGTTCTGGGCCTGCAGGGCGGCGTAATCCTCACCAAATACCTGGTACACGCCGCCGATGCCGGCCACACCCAAACGGATGGTTTTGTCGCTGCACGCAGCCAACAGCAGCACCATCATCAGTGCCGCCGCAAGCGCAAGGGCGATTCTTTTTTTCTTCTTCATCGCTTTCCTCCCCTTATATGGTGCCCCTGTCAGTAGCTTCGAAGCGCTAAAAATTATTGTACCACTTTTCCCCTATATTCTCTACAGGATAAAGTGCCGTTTTTAACGCCTTAAGCCTGCTGTCGGACCACCGAATCCGCAATCATGTGCCGCACAACACACGCTTACTTCTTTTGTTTTGCCAGCCATTCCACAGCCGACAGGGCTGCAACATTGCCCTGCCCCGCCGCCTTGATGTACTGGTACGGCTTCCCCGCCAGATCGCCGCAGGCAAAGCAGCCCGACAGGTTGGTTGCCATGTTGGCATCCACCCTTACATGTGCCCCCTCCACGGCAAGCCCCGGCACCAACTTGTCCGGTGCAACAGCATCCCGCAATACAAACACACCATCCACCGCATAGGTATTCTGCTCCGTCTGCACGCCTTCGGCATGGGTCTGGCCCAAAATGGCAATGGGACGCTCATTAATGACCTGCACATGGTCGTTCACAGCAACCTCGTGGGGCACAACAGGGAAATACAGCAGCCTGCCCGCAGTTTCTGCCAAAAAGTTCGCTTCCCGGCAGGATTCTGCGTTGTATCCCAGGACTGCAACGGTTTTTCCGGGGTAAAAATGCGCATCGCAGGTTGCACAGTAGCTCACACCGCGGCCTAGCAGCTCATCCTCTTTCGGGAACGTTTTGCCCATCACCACACCGCCCGCCAGGATCACGCTGGATGCTTCCAACATGGCATCCGGCGTCTGGATGCCAAAATAGCCGCCCATGGCATACACCGCCGTGACCTGCTTCTCTGTGATTGGGATTTCCAGCACATCCAGGTGCTTTTTGAACGCCTGGGCCAGCTGGGCACCATCAATATCCGGCAAACCGGGGTAGTTCTGGATTTTATGGGCCTTGGTCAGCTTGCTGCTCAGCTCCCGGCTGCCAAACAGCAGCACTGTTTTGCCACGTACCTTTGCCGTAATGGCCGCCGAAACGCCCGCCGGGCCGGTGCCGATAATTGCAATATCCGCACGCTCCATCGTTTCTCACCTCTCTGTTCTGCCCTATGCAGGGCACAATTCTATTTATAATTATTGTAAATTATACCACCGATAAGCCGCCTGCGTCAATTTATGGGGGAATTTAACAGAGGGAGATAGAACTTTCTCCATACTATGTATAGAAATGCACAACTGGACTAAAAAGCAGAGAGCC
>ENA-ORIC01003659-ORIC01003659.1-human-gut-metagenome-genome-assembly--contig:-NODE-3659-length-10421-cov-3.431941_pt1 | contig 10421 bp, 6 predicted proteins | sample MGYA00243023_ERZ508732 | MGnify/ENA primary metagenome ERZ508732 (study PRJEB26277, sample SAMN04329767) | human gut metagenome | biome: human-associated habitat | host: Homo sapiens | place: USA...
AGTGGATGTCATCGGGCCGCTCGCCACGCCGCCGGAGTCAAACGCGATGCCCACAAACACCGGCGGGACAAAGCGGCTCATGATAAGCACCGCCGCGTAGCCGGGGATGAGCACCCAGTAGATGCTAAGTCCGGTCAGCACGCGCAGCATGGCCAGCGCCACCGCCACGGCCACACCGGCCTGCAGTGCGCGGTTCATGGCATGGCGGGAGATGGTGCCACCGGTGATCTCCTCGACCTGTTCGTTGAGCACCTGCACCGCCGGCTCGAGCTCACCGTGCCCTACGACCGGGGCGACGTCGTCTCCTTTCTGCACAAGTACGGGTCCGTGCTGGAGGAGGAGTACGGCGAAATGGAAGCCGAGGTCACGGAGACGCTCGCCCGCTACGTGGACGGGCATCTGGATCTGTTCGCCGCGGTCGTCGGATAACCGGCCCGGAATCCTGCGGAAACAGCCTCTCCGCATCGCCGTTCCCGGCATATACGCAGCGTCCACGGAGGAATATCCGCAGACATTCCGCAAAAAATCGAAAAAAAAGCGGTCGGCCGTAAGGGTCGGCCGCCTTTTTCGTGTCTTCGGATAAAACCCGAATACCGTCATGGACAAACATAACCGGGACCTACTGATCCGTGCACTGAAGGGCACGCTGGACACCGCATCGCGCCGCGAATTCGACCTGTGGGTCTCGAATGCGGACAACCTCCGCATCTACGAAAACGCCCTCCGCATATGGGACGACACACAGCGCCGCGCTGCAGCTTACACTCCCGACCGCGATCGGCTCTGGGAACAGTTGCAGTCACGTATCGGAGTTTCCGGATCGCCGCAGCCTACGGAACGGCCCGCGCCGAAACGCCGTTGGGTGCCGATACTTCGCACGGCGGCTGCCGTCGCCGCGGGCGTCGTCGTCACGCTCTTCGCAGTCCGTCCCGACGCCGCCCTCACACCGAGTCCGGCCCGACAGGAGTTCTGCGCCTTCGGCGGTAAATCGCTGGCACACCTGGCCGACGGTTCGACCGTATGGCTTCAAAGCGGCTCGACGCTTGCCTGCGACGGCTCCTTCGGCGCCGAAAGCCGCAACGTAAAACTCCGCGGAGAGGGATTTTTCGACATCGCCAAAGATCCCGAACGCCCTTTCACGGTCGAAGTGGAAGGGCTGCGCATACGGGTTCACGGCACGAAATTCAACGTGAACACCTCGCACGAAGACCGGACCGTCGCCGTATCGCTCGTTGAAGGTTCGGTGGCCCTCGACTCCGGCAACGGGGAGACGCGCCGGCTGCACCCCGGTGAAATCGCCCGCTACAACACCGCCACACAAGAACTGGACATCCGCCACGGCAACGTGGAACAGGAATCCTGCTGGGCTGCGGGCAAACTGGTCTTCGAACGGCAATCGCTGGGCGAAATCTGCCGCTACCTGTCTCGCTGGTACGACATCCGGATCGACATCTCTCCGGCACTCGCCCGCAACTACGCCTACACGTTCACCATTACCGACGAACCGCTCGAAGCGATTCTGCGCATCATGAGCCGCATCAATCCGATCGTCTACACCTTCTCGGACAACCGCTCGGTGTCCATCTCCGAGGTAGAATAAAACCGTAAACCGACCAAACTCCAACCAAACCCCGAATGCCTATGACCGAACAGAGCTGAATCGCACGCAATTTCTCCAGCGGCAGCACCCGCCGCTGCAAACACTCGCTAACCTTAAAACTTCCAACCATGAAACATTTTAGACTCTTCGCAATTCTATTGCTGCTCGTCTGCAAATGGACAACGGTTGCACATGGCCAGACGCAGGAGCCGGCGATCAACATAGAGTTCACCGACATACCCCTTTCGGAAGCCATATCGCGCATCGAGAAGAGCAGCAAATACACGTTTTTCTACGACGCCAAACAGACCGATCTGACCCTGCGCGTCAGCCTTCACGCCAAACAGCTGCCGATCTCCGCCGCCCTGCGCCAGATGCTCGCCCCGACGGGTCTCGACTTCACGATATCCGAACGCCAGATCGCCCTGATTCCCGCGGCACGCAAGGCTCCGGCCGGATCGCGCACGATCACCGGTACGGTCAACGACTCCCACGAACTGCCGTTGGCCGGCGTCGCCGTCACGCTGGAGGGCGACAATACCCGCGGCACCGTTTCCGGGAACAACGGCAGTTTCACCATCACCGTTCCCGACGCCGATGCGGTGCTCAGCTTCACCTACTTGGGCTACATCTCCAAGAAAGTCTCCGTTCCCGTCTCGCAGAACAGCCTCAAGGTATTCCTCGCAGAGGACGCCGTGAGGATGGAGGACGTCGTAGTAGTAGGTTACGGCACCCAGAAGAAGGTCAATCTGACGGGAGCCATCACCACGGTGGACGACACGCAGCTTGCAAACCGTTCGGCGCCGTCCGTAGCCCACATGCTTCAAGGTGCGGTTCCGGGTCTGACGATCTCGACCTCGTCGGGCCGTCCGGGCAACTCGGCCGACCTGAACATCCGCGGTATCACCTCGATCAACGGCGGTTCGCCGCTCGTGCTGATCGACGGCGCCGAGGGCGACCTGATGAAGCTCAACCCCAACGACGTAGCCTCGATCTCAGTGATCAAGGATGCCTCGGCAGCCGCCATCTACGGCGCACGCGCGGCTTACGGCGTCGTGCTGGTGACCACCAAGGAGGGCGACGATTCGGGAAAAACCCGCGTGTCGTACAGCGGCCGCTGGGGCTGGAACGCCCCCACCACCTCGACCGATTACGAGACCCGCGGCTACTACTCGGCCTACATCAACGACCTGTTCTGGCACGCCGACGCAGGCACCAACTACACCAACTACACCGAGCAGGACATGATGGAATTGTGGGCCCGCCGCAACGACAAGGTCGAAAACCCCGAACGTCCGTGGGTGAAGATCGACCAGCGCGACGGCCGCGACACATATGTCTATTACGCCAACTTCGACTGGTACCACTACCTGTTCAAGGACGAACATCCCAACACGAGCCACAGCGTCTCGCTGTCGGGCGGCAACTCGAAGGTCAAGTACATGCTTTCGGGCAACTACTACAGCGAAGAGGGACTCTTCCGTCAGGACCCCGACCGTCTGCAGCGGATCAACTTCCGTTCGAAAATCTCGTTCGACATCAACAAGTGGCTCAAGATCAGCAACAACACCAGCTACTACAACTACCAGTACTACTACCCCGGCCCCAGCGGAGTCAATACAGCCTTCTCGCTCGGCACGGTACACGCACTGGCCTCGATGATGCCCTATAACCCCGACGGCACGAGCGTCTACTACACCTCGCTGTCGAAATACTCGATCATGGACGGCCTGCCCACGATCATGAACAAGGGCGGCCACTACAACAAGGACAAGACCGACAACATGTCGACCACCACGGAGCTGACGTGGACCCCGGTCAAAGGGTTGGAGATCAAGGGTAACTTCACCTACATGTTCAACACCCAGCACAACCTCAACCGTCAGGTCAATACCGAATACTCGCAGTATCCGGGCGAAGTGCAAACCCTCTCGACGGGCAGCCGCTTCCAAGACAAGCTCTACGAAAAGACCATGATGCACAACTACTATCAGGCCAACGTCTACGCCACCTACGCACACACGTGGAACGAGAAGCACAACTTCAAGGCGATGGCCGGTTTCAACTGGGAGACCAAGTACCTCAAGCACGTATCGGCCACGGGCTACAACTTGCTCTCCGAAACGCTGATGGACCTCAATCTGGTGGGACAGGACGCCGACGGCAACGAACGCATGGAGGTCGGCGGCGGCCAGAACGAATACGCCCTGATGGGCTTCTTCGGCCGTCTGAACTACGACTACAAAGGCAAATACCTCGTGGAGGTGAGCGGCCGCTACGACGGCACGTCGCGCTTCAAGCGCGGTCACCGCTGGGGTTTCTTCCCCTCGTTCTCGCTCGGATGGCGCATCTCGGAAGAGCCTTTCTTCGAGGGCATCCGCGAAAACTTCAACAACCTCAAAATCAGGTATTCGTACGGACAGCTGGGTAACCAGAACGTAGGCTACTACGACTATATCCGCAAAATCTCGATCGGCAACCAGAACTATTTGTTCGGCGGCGACAAACCCACGACGGCCACCATTTCGGCCCCCGTGGCCTCGAACCTCTCATGGGAAACCTCGATCCACAACAATCTGGGCGTAGACATGAGCTTCCTGAACAACCGTCTGGCTTTCAGCGCCGACTTCTACATCCGCGATACGAAGGACATGCTGACCTCCGGCGTCGCCCTGCCGAGCGTTTACGGCGCCGATTCGCCCAAGATGAACAGCGCCGACCTGCGCACCAAGGGTTACGAGCTCTCGCTCAGCTGGCGCGACGAGTTCCAGCTCCTGCGCCGGCCGTTCACCTACAGCGTGACGGTCACCTTCAACGACTACGTGACCAACATCACCAAATACGCCAACCCCGACCGCACGTTCGCCAAGTCCTACTACGAAGGCATGCGCTGGGGTGAGATCTGGGGTTACCGCATCGGCGGACTCTTCGCCACGGACGCCGAGGCTGCCGGCTATGCCGTCGATCAGACCGCCGTCAACAACCGGATCAACGCTGCGGCCGGCTCGGAACGCGGCCTGCACGCCGGCGACCTGAAATTCCTCGATCTGGACGGCGACAACGTGATCTCCATCGGCAAGAACACGGTCGACGATCCGGGCGACCGGGAGATCATCGGCAACAGCCAGCCGCGGTTCCATTACGGCACGACGCTGAGCATGTCGTGGGCGGGCATCGACTTTTCGATCTTCTTTCAGGGCATCGGACGCCGCCACTGGTATCCCAAAGCCAATACGATCGCCTTCTGGGGACCCTATGCCCGTCCGTATGCGAGCTGGATTCCCAAAGACTTCCACGAGATGTATTGGAGCGAAGAGAATCCCGACGCCTACTTCCCCCGTCCGCGCGGCTATGTAGCCCTTTCAGGCACCAACCGCGAGCTGACGGCCGTCAACGACCGCTATATGCAGAACATCCGCTACTGCCGTCTGAAGAACCTCACGATAGGCTACACGCTGCCCAAGAAATGGACCCGCAAAGTGCTGATCGACAACCTTCGCGTCTACTTCACGGGAGAGAATCTCGCCACATGGTCGCCCATCCACTCGGACTATATCGATCCCGAAATGGCCGCCATGAACGACGAGATGCGCACCTATCCGTGGCAGAAGACCTACATGTTCGGCGTGGATGTCACATTCTAATCAAACAAGCAGAACCATGAAAAAAATATTATTGATACTGGCCGCAGGCTGCACCATGGCGCTCGTCTCCTGCGAAGAGTGGCTCGACAAATACCCGCTGGCCCAAATGTCGCCCGAAACCTTCTTCTCGAACGAAAACGAGTTGCAGGCTTTCAGCAACAAATTCTACACGGTCTTCCCGTCCGACGGGCTCTACAACGAGTACTGGGACAACATCATTCACAACGACCTGCCTCAGGAGATGCGCGGCGGCCGCACGATCCCCGCATCGGGCGGCGGCTGGACATGGACCGACCTGCGCGATATCAACACGCTGCTCGAATACTCGGTCAACTGCAAGGACCTCGACGTCCGTAACCACTACGACGCGCTGGCCCGTTTCTTCCGCGCCTATTTCTATTTCGAAAAGATCAAGCGGTTCGGCGACGTGCCGTGGTATGCGAAACCGATCGGCTCGGCCGATGCTGAGCTCAATCGTCCGCGCGATTCGCGAGAATACGTCATGCAGCGCATGATCGAGGACATCGATTTCGCCATCCGCTACCTGCCCACCAAACACGACCTCTACCGTATCACGAAATGGACGGCTCTGGCCCTGAAATCGCGTTTCTGTCTCTTCGAAGGCACGTTCCGCAAATACCACGACATCGACCTTCCGGAGAACGACTGGAAATACTACCTCAGCCTGTCGGCGAAGGCTTCCGAAGAGTTCATCACCAACAGCGGCTACGGACTCTACACATCGGGCGGCACGCAGACCGCCTACCGCGACCTGTTCGTGTCGGAAGACGCCCAGCAGATCGAGGTCGTCCTCGCCCGCGATTACAACAAGGGGCTAAGCGTATTCCACAACAGCACCTTCTACTCGCTGAACACCTCCTACGGCCGTCCGGGGCTGACGCGCAAGATCGTCGCCAGCTATCTGATGGCCGACGGCACGCGCTTCACGGACAAGGCGGGCTGGGAAACGATGGAGTTCCGGGACGAGTGCCGGAACCGCGATCCGCGTCTGGCGCAATCGATCCGCACGCCGGGTTACACGCGCATCAACTCCACCAAGGTCGAAGTGCCGAGCCTGTCGACCTGCATGACGGGCTATCAGCCCATCAAGTTCGTCGCTCCCGCCGATTTCGGTTCCGACGGGTACAACCTCTCGTACACCGACCTGCCGATCATCCGCACGGCCGAGATCTACCTCAACTACGCCGAAGCCAAAGCCGAGCTGGGTACGCTGACGCAGGCCGACATCGATCTGTCGATCAAGAAACTGCGCGATCGCGTAGGTATGCCCAATCTGGACATGGATCACGCCAACGCCAACCCCGACCCGTACCTTTCGGCCCCTGAGACAGGCTACCCCAACGTGACAGGGCCGAACAAAGGCGTACTGCTCGAAATCCGCCGCGAGCGCACCATTGAACTGCTTCAGGAGGGCCACCGTTACTACGACCTCATCCGCTGGAAAGAGGGCAAGGCCTTCACGCAGCCGCTGCTGGGCCTCTACATCCCCTCCAAGGGCGAATACGACCTCGACGGAGACGGTACGCCCGACATCTATCTCAAAACCAAGGGAGAGACGCCCTCGACCAAAGCTCCGCTCATCATGGAGATCGATCAGGACATCTTCCTCTCGGAAGGCGATCACGGTTACATCTCGCCCCACAAGAAGAATCCGGGCGAGTGGAACGAAGCCCGTGACTACTACTACCCGATTCCGACCGACGACCGCTCGCTGACCGGCGGTGCCCTGACGCAAAACCCCGGCTGGAACGACGGCCTCGACTTTTAATTCTTAATGCTAACTTCAAAAACGAACGAAACGATGAACATTCTGAAAAAATATCTTACCATCATGCTGCTGCTCGGCCTCACCTGCCCGGCAACGGCCTGCAACAGCAGTTCCTCCTCCGAAGACGAAGTTCCGCCCCATCTGAAACCCGAAAACCCCGAAGAACCCGTCCGGGACTACTATCCCAAGACCGACGGCGCGACACGTCTGGTGACCTACAACGTCGGCGTCTTCACCAAGTACGTCAGCGACGGCAGCTACCAGATGATCGCCGATATGATGACCGAGGGCAAAGCCGATCTGGTGGGCATCAGCGAACTGGACAGCTGTACGGTTCGCACCGGCAGGGTCTTCCAACTCAAGAAGTTCGCCGAGTTGATGGGCAAGGAGTGGAGTTACGAATATTCGCGGGCGATGGCCTATCAGGGCGGAGCCTACGGCGACGGAATCGCCAGCCGTGAGAAACCCGTTCGTGCCTTTGCCGCTCCGCTGCCGAAGGGCGACGGCGCCGAACCCCGCGTGATGGTCGTCGTGGAGTTCGAGAAATATGTCTTCGCCACCACCCACCTCGACCATGTATCCTCGCTGGCTCAGGCAGGGCAGGTCGATGAAATCAACAAGGTCATCGAACGAGAATTCGGCGGCTCGAAGAAACCCGTCTTCCTCGGCGGCGACTTCAACGCCCGTCCCGATTCGCCCACCATTTCCAAATTGAAGACGGACTGGACGATCCTGACGCCCCACGGTGCGAGCGACTTCACCCACTCTTCGCAGGCGCCGGACAAATGTATCGATTACATCCTGTTGTGGAACGGCAACGGCGCGAAGTGCGAAGTGGTCGGCACCAAGATCATGCTCGACTTCAACAAAGGCGACATCAAGAGGGCCTCGGATCATATTCCCGTGCTGGTCGATGTCAAATTCTAATGCTGAGACGAACTCTTAAACGCAAACGATTATGAAACGATATGCGAACATGCGTCTTCTGGCCGCCGTCGCCCTGCTCATCGCAGCGGCGGGCTGCAAGGACGACGAAGGTCCGACGCTCGGGCAGCCTGCGCTGCTGAGCATTCAGGACGCCACGGCCGACGCCGAAGTGATTACGGTGGAAAGCCCCAAGAAGCAGACCCTCGACATCCGCGTGGAGGCCGAGCAGATCAGCGGCAACTACATAACCGTCGTATTCAAGACTGCCCCCGAACTGGTCGGGACCTATAACGCGGCGCACGGAACCTCATACAAGCTCTGCCCCTCGGAGGCCTACGAATTTTCGACCACCGAAGTCATGCTGCCCCGCTACAACACGCTCTCCTCGACGATGAAAGTGGAGCTGTTCAGCGAGCGCATGCCCGACGAGGAGCCGTACCTGTTGCCGATCACCATCGATTCGATCAAGGGCGACTCGCAGGCGACGGTCTCGCCGACGGGCAGTGTCCGTTACATCCTCTTCAACAAGCTCGTCAAGCCGGGACCGCCCGCACCCGTGCTGCTCGAACGCAGCGGATGGAAGGTGCTCGCCGCCCCCAAAGCCAAGCCCAACTACGAAGTGGAGAAGATGTTCGACGAAGACATCAACACCTTCGGCTACTGCAACGCCGACGAGGAGAAGGCCGATCCGCCTTACGACTTCGTCATCGATCTGGGCAAAGAGGTGACCGTACGCGGTCTCCAGTTCAATCAGCGTTACATGACTACCGGCGAACCGGAAGCCGGCGCGCGCTACGGCATCGCCCACTTGGAGGTCTGGACCGCGAAGGAGATCACCGGCGACGGCCTCGGCGCTGCGAACGACGCCAACTGGACCTACACCCAGACATACCGCGACTACCGGACCGATCCCGACTCGTCGCTGGACCCGATGGGTGTGGTCATCAGTCCGATGCTTGACGACTACCAGCATGCGCGTTACGTCCGGCTGCGCATTCACGCCAGCTATACGAACAAGACTTATAACCCGACTTTCCGGGGATGGTGTATCGCAGAACTGAATGTCTGGGGTAACAACGAACTGCTCGAATAATGCGTCTGGACTTGCAAAGGGACCTGCTGGAGTGTTTCAGCAGGCCCCTTGTTTAACGCAGTCCCGATTGCAAGCGTTCCGCATTCCGCAGGATAACAGAAACTGAATAATTTCGAAATGAAAAATTCATACGTTCCGCATCCGTTTTATCCCCGAAAATGTCTATCTTTATTTGTCTGAATTTCTTTTAGCGATACGATGAGGCCGGAAAACGAACACGACATGGTTTTGTGGAAACACATCAGCCGAGGGAGGGGGGGGAACCGCCGCTTTCAGGGAGTTGTTCGACCGTTATTACGCCCCGCTTTGCAGGTTCGCGGCCTGTTGGTTCCACGACCGCACCTCTGCCGAGGAGATTGTATTGGACACCTTTACGCACATCTGGCAGCATGCCGGGGAACTCCGCATCTCGACTTCCGTCCGGGCCTATCTGTTCCGCGCCGTGCGCAACCGCGCGCTCAACCGGCTTCGCGACCAACGCACCGACGGCATCCCCATCGAGGGACCTGAGCCGCTCTTCACGAACCCGGAAGCATTGCAGCTCGAAGCCGACGAAATGATGCTGCTGGTCGCCGAAGCCGTCTCGCAACTGCCCGACCGCTGCCGCGAAGTATTCCGCAAAAGCCGCGAAGAGGGGCTTTCCAACGCCGCGATCGCCGACCAGATGCGGATTTCGGTCAAGACCGTCGAAGCGCAGATCACCAAAGCCCTGCGACGCATCCGCGAAACGCTGCTGCGCACGTGATCTTCTCCCCGGACTCCCCGGAGACTTTCCGCCCCCGCCGAACGACCGTCTGATGACCGCCGAAGACCGGCCGGCAGCCGCATCCGGCAGCCGCGCTTTCTCCCTCAGCCTCGCTCCCAGCGTCAGCGCATCAGCACCGACGAGTCGCCGTAACTCAGGAAACGGAAGCCGTGTCCGAGGGCGTATTCGTAAATCCGCTTCCAGTCCCCGCCGACGAAAGCCGACACCAGTAGCAGCAGCGTCGATTTGGGCTGGTGGAAGTTCGTGACGATATTGCGCACGATGCGGAACTCGTACCCCAGCGGCGTAATCATGATCTGCGTCGCCGCCTTGATGCGTTCCAGCCCCTTTTCATCCATGTATTTCAGCAGAGTCTCCAGCGCCTCGCGCCCGGAAAACTCCGCCGGCACGTCGTACAGCTCCCACTGACCGACGACCCGCTCCGCATCGGGCGTTCCGGCCGTACGTATGCGCCACGCCAGCGCCGTGAGCGATTCGAGCGTCCGCACCGAGGTCGTGCCGACGGCCGTGATCCGCCCCCACTTCTCCAGCAGGCGGGCTACCGCCGCACGCCGCACCTCGAAATGCTCGGTGTGCATCGGATGCCGCGCGGCATCGTCGTC
>ENA-ORIC01003661-ORIC01003661.1-human-gut-metagenome-genome-assembly--contig:-NODE-3661-length-10420-cov-2.807599_pt1 | contig 10420 bp, 9 predicted proteins | sample MGYA00243023_ERZ508732 | MGnify/ENA primary metagenome ERZ508732 (study PRJEB26277, sample SAMN04329767) | human gut metagenome | biome: human-associated habitat | host: Homo sapiens | place: USA...
CAAAAATACTACAAATTCTATATTAGGGAATGTTGGTATCGATTTGTCAGATGGCTTTGATGAAAAGGATGTGTATGGATTAACTGGTTGGATTGCACAAACAGCTGTAGATACAGGAGCTTTTGTTGTAAAAACTTTTGTAAGTACAACAGTTGCGTCTACACTAGGCGGAGGAATGATTGGTACTACTGGTGCATTCGTTGTAGGAAAAGTAGTTGGTCCAACAATAGATGAAGCATTTGGTGAGAAAGCTGTTGATGGTGTACATACATTTTTAACTTCAGCTTTGGGATTTTTTGGAATAAAAGCTAAACCAGATGAAAAGGAAACTGCTACAGCTGGTACAGAAGAGGTTGAAACTATTCTAACTGGAGATAAGGCGAATTTGCAAGGTAATATAACTGAAGATGGAAAGAAAGGGAATAATGGACAAGCAGAGCTTAATAATGCAAATGGTCAACAGCAAAATTCTGCAGATAAAGCTAATCAATTAGCGACATTACAAGTTCAATTGGCAGAAGCACAAAAAGATTTAGAGCGTAAAAAAACAACTTATGATGCATCTAAAACAGCAAATGATAAAGCTAAACAAAATGAAAAAACAGCAAGATATCAATTAGAAATGGCAGAATCAACATATAATAACTCAAAAATTCGTCTTACATGAATGGAAAAAGATCAGTCTGAAAAATGGAATGAATATCAGAAGAAACTTAGTACAAATGGAAAAAATTCATATCCTGCAAATGATGCTGAAAAGGAATGGAGAGCATCAAAGGAAGCGGCAGAAAAATATAATATGGAAACAGTTTATACAGCTAAAAAGAATGTAGATAAATATCAAGAAAATTATGAACGTATGGAAAGTCGTTTAAAAACAGATAATGCAAGTCATGATAAAATTACAAAACAATATGAAGATGCACAGGCTAAATTAGATAAAATACAACAAAAAATAGATGCATTAAATAAAAAATAATGTAATAAGGAGGTAGAAAATGAGTTCACCATTGAAAATAGATTATGAAAGCATACCAAATCAAGCAAACAGAATAAGAAATACAGCATTAGAAATAAATGATAGAATATTAGACGTATATAAACAAGTTGCAGAAATGCATACACATTGGTATGGTAAAAGATATAATGAATTAGTAAGCAAATTCAATGAATTAGCACCACAATTTAATAAATTCTTAGAAGTAATAGTATCCCAAATACCATACATGTTTGATGCTATTGCTAATGACTTCTCTGGAATAGACATACAACAAAATGTTGCAACAGCAAGAAAAGAAGGATATAAAAGTATCCAAGAAATCCAAATATTTAATGATTTAGGAATGAGATACTTACAATCAGAAGTTGATCCATATTAAACAGAAATCGTATCAGATTTTCGTTCAGCAAAAGAACTTATGGATTCAATGCAAAAAACTGTAGAACAAATAATATTACAATGTGATGGTGCAGATGAATTTAGATCACAATTTAGAAATTTAGTAAGTTCATTTAAACAAGTATTAGACAATGTAGAATCTCAATTTGTAGAATTAATGAATAAAGACAGAGAACAAATTGAAAAAGCAGAAAAATTAAATACAACAAAGTAAAAAAATTAAGAATAGACATAAGATCTATTCTTTTTTTATTTAGAAAGGCATAAAATCAAAAGAGGTGATTTTATGCCAATATCATTATCAAGCAAAAAGAAAATGAGAAATGGACTATTTGTAGTAATAGTAATAATTTTATTATTAACAACAAGATTAGGATATATTCAATTAGTATGGGGAGCAGAATTGAATAATCAAGCAACAAGTCAACAATCACAAAGTAGAAAAATAACAGCAAAAAGAGGAACAATATATGATGCAACAGGAAAATATGAATTAGCAGTGAGTTCAAGTGTAGAAGCAGTAACAATAAATCCAACAAATATATCAAAAGAAAACAAAGAGAAAGTAGCAAAAGCATTAAGTGATATATTTGAATTAGATTATGAAAAAGTTTTAAAAAGACTAAACAAAAGAAGCTCAATAGAAACAATAGTAAAGCAAGTAGAAAAAAGTAAAACAGATGAATTAAGAAAATGGATGGAAGAAAATCAAATAACAAGAGGGATAAATATTGATGAAGATTCTAAAAGATATTATCCATATGGAGATTTAGCAGCACAAGTAATTGGATTTTGTGGAAATGATAATCAAGGATTAGATGGAATTGAAGCAAAATATAATGATGAACTAAAAGGAACAAATGGAAAGATTGAAAGACAAACAAATGCAGCAGGAGAAAGTTTAGGAGATGAAGAATATATTTCAGCAATAGATGGAAATAGTTTAATATTAACAATAGATATGACAATACAATCAATTGTAGAAAAATATTTAGAAGAAGCGTGTATAGATAATGTTTGTACAGATGGTGGAAGTATAATAGCTATGAATCCTAAAAATGGAGATATTTTAGCAATGGCAACATATCCTGCATATGACTTAAATAGCCCGTATGAACCACATACAGATGAACAAAAAGCAGAATGGAAAAATCTAGATTCACAAGACAGAACAACAGCAATGCAAAAAATGTGGAGAAATAAGGCAATATCAGATACATATGAGCCAGGTTCAGTTTTTAAAACAATAACATCATCTGCAGCATTAGAAGAAGGAATAGTAACAGATATAGATAAACAAGGACAATTTTGTTGCACAGGAGGAATAGAAGTTGCAGGAGTAAGAATAAAATGTTGGAGATATTATAGACCACATGGGTCAGAAAGTTTAAGATTAGCATTAATGAATTCTTGTAACCCAGTATTTATAGGACTAGGTCAAAAAATAGGTGTAACAAAATATTATGAATATTTAAGAAAATTTGGACTGTTTAATAAAACTGGAATAAAATTACCAGGAGAAGCAAATAGTATATTCATAAAAGAAGAAAAAGCAGGACCTGTAGAATTGGCAACAATTAGTTTTGGGCAAAGATTTGAAATAACACCATTACAAATGGTAACAGCAGTTTCAAGTATTGCCAATAAAGGGACATATATAAAGCCGAGAATAGTAAAAAGTATTATAAATAGTGAAACAGGTGAAAAAAAAGATATGCCAATTGAAACAGGAGAACAAATAATTTCGAAAGAAAATGCAGAAAAAGTATTAAGCATGATGAACAGTGTTGTATCAGAAGGAACAGGAAAAAATGCAAAAGTAGAAGGATATCAAGTTGGTGGGAAAACAGGAACATCAGAAGATGGAGTTAATACTGGAAAATATGTTACGTCATTTTGTGGTGTCGCAAATACAGATGATCCCCAAATAGTACTTTTAATAACTTTATATAATCCAACAGGAGAAGGTGGACACCAAGGTGGTGGAGTTGCAGCTCCTGTTGGAGGAAAAATTTTAAGTGAAGTTTTACCATATTTAGATAGCAAGGCTGATATTGACAAAATTATGTAAATGTGTTACAATAATAATATCTTGAGTTCTTGCACAGAGTAACTTTAGAAGTTTTGTAAATTTCTGGGGGGCTGTGCAAAACCTCCAGACAATTATGGAGGTGCAACTATGATGCACAACAACGTGTCCGGCCGTAACTTCATGAACGCTGAGACCGCCAAGTTTACTGGTGCTGTCCTGCTGGTTACGGAGATCTACGCACTGCTCGCTAGCCTTGTTACAGGCCTGGAGTACATCTTCGCGATGATGTTCTTGAACCAGTTCGCGTATTATGCGTCTGGCAAACTGCTGGATGGCAGCAAGTATATCCACCTGCTGACAGGTATTGTCTATGCTGATGGCGTGGCTAAGGATGTAGTCCTTGTCTCTGCTAAGCTGTTTGTCCTGGTAGCGGTCCTCGATATCTTGTACGTTTTCGTGAAGACCAAGTGGCTGAAGCACGCCAAGATCAAGGTCTTTTCTGAAAACACTGTTGTGATGGCCTTTGCAGTTATTTCTTCTGCGGCATACAGCTGGAACATGCTCCTGGAGAGTAGTACCCTGTATCTGCAGCTGAACAAGCCGGCGACTCTGTTCACTGGTTACTGCACCCTGGCTATCTACTGGGTACTCCTGTTCGTTGTGTTCGTTGGCTTCTGGAAGGCGCTGCTCTTTTTCCGTAACAAGAAGAAGGCTTCTCATTCCTAAAGCAAAGTTTGATTGGCAGAAATGCTAAGATAACTTAACGGGAAAGCGTATATCACATTTTTGTGGTATATGCTTTCTCGTTTTTTTATAAAAATTCTCTTGTTTGTTTTATTATATATGGTAAAATAAATAATATAATTGAATAAGAATATTTTAAGAAAGGAAAATTTAAATGATTAAATTAGGAATAATATATGGAGGGATTTCAACTGAACATGATGTATCTATAATGTCAGCGAAGTCTATATTAGAAAACTTAAATAAAGAAAAATATGAAATACATGAAATTTATATAAATGAATATGGAAAATGGTTTGAAATACAAAATGGAGAAAAAGAAGAAATATATAATTTAATATGGACATTAAAAGAATTAGATGTAGTATTTCCAATTCTACATGGAATTGGAGGTGAAGACGGAACAATACAGGGAATGTTAGAATTGTTAAAAGTTCCATATGTTGGGTGTGGTGTATTAGCTTCTGCAGTAGGAATGGATAAAGTTTATTCAAAAATAATATTTAAAGAAGTAGGAATTCAGCAAGCTAAATATTTAGTTATTTATTATAAAAACGATAAATATTATATTAGAGAAAATGGTATAGATGAAGAATTAAAATTCGAAAAAATAATTGAAAAACTAAAGTTTCCAATGTTTGTAAAACCATCAAATTCAGGATCATCTGTAGGAGTAAAAAAGGCAAATGATGTTAATGAATTAAAACTTGCTATAGAAAATGCAAGTAAATATGATAGAAAAATTATTATAGAAGAGGGAATAAAAGGAAAAGAAGTTGAATGTGCAATTTTAGAGAAGAAAGACGAAATAATTGCATCAACAGTTGGAGAAATAAAGTCAGCAGAAGAATTTTATAGTTTTGATGCAAAATATAACATACCAAATTCTCAAACAATTATACCAGCCAAAATAGAAAAAAAACTAATTGAAGAAATTCAAAAAAATGCAATCAAAGCATTTAAATCAATAGATGGAAGAGGTTTAGCAAGAGTAGATTTCTTTATAGAAGAAGGAACTAATAATATATATATTAATGAAATTAATACAATGCCAGGATTTACAAAAATAAGTATGTATCCAAAATTATTCGAATCAGATAAAATAAGCTATAGTGAATTGTTAGATATATTAATAAATTATGCAATTAGCAAATTTGACTTTACATAAAAATGATGATATAATAATAAATAGTTGGTATTTACCAAAAAAAGCAGAAAGGAGAAAATTATTTAAACTTATTAAATAATGAGGTAAAAACATATGACAAATTTGAAAGTGAGACATTTGAATGGTGAAGTCGTCGAATTAAATCTTGAAAAAGACAAGATTTATGTAGATGACCAAAACAAGATTGTATATTTTAAATTTGGCGATGATGAAAATGGTGTTATGCAATATAAAGAACTTGGTTTTAAAGATGTTTGTACAACGCCACAGTCCATAGTTACACATCTTTTTAACAATGGTTTTTATGCAGTTGTTACAGGAGTTGAGCAATCTGATGATGGCTCAGACTTAGTGCACTTTTCTAGAAAGAAATATCTTCAGGAACAGATTGATTGCATTAAAGTAGATGATGTCTATAACTGTAACATTAAATCTATTGCACCATTTGCTTTATTTGCAGAACTTGCAGATGGAGTAATCTGCATGGTACACTGTTCTGAGGCATCAAAATCTTCTATCAGAGATATGAATACTTGTTTCAAAGTAGGTGATAATATCAAAGTAAAAATTATCAGTAAAATTTTCCAAGATGGAAAGTGGAAAATTAATGCTTCCAGAAAACAAGCTGATAAAGGTATTTCTCCTATTGTTGGAACAATATTGCCGGTAATGATTACCGGTAATGCTGGATATGATGCATATTATTGTGAAGTTACGCCTTCTCAAAAAGGAATTCTTCATGTTCCTATTACAGAAAAATTTAATGTGGGCGATCAAACTTATGGATATCTTATCCAGAGCACTGATGATGGTTTTGTTCTTAGAATCTATTAAGTAGTTTTCTCATAAAGAGTCGAAATATATTTTTCGGCTCTTTCTTTATATTCATTGATTTTTTTAGAAAAATATTATATATTAATAATATAAAAAATATAAAGAAGGAAAATACAAATGAAAGAAAATAAAACACTAATGCAATATTTTGAATGGTATTTAAGACCAGAAAATAAATTATGGAATAAAGCAATAGCAAATGCCCAATATCTATCAGCAATAGGAATAACAGATGTATGGCTTCCACCAGCATATAAAGGTGCAGGAGGAAAATATGATGTAGGATATTCTGCATATGATTTATATGATTTAGGAGAATTTGACCAAAAAGGAAGTATAGAAACAAAATATGGAACAAAAGAGGAATATATAAATGCAATAAAAAAATTACATGAAAATGGAATAAGAGTATATGCAGATATAGTATTAAACCATAAAATAGGAGCAGATGAGCCTGAAATCGTTTATGCAAGCGAAGAAGAACAAACAAATAGAAATGTAGATACATCACTTCCAAAAAAAATAACAGCATGGACAGTATACAATTTTAAAGGAAGAAATAACAAATATTCAGACTTTAAATGGAATTATAATCATTTTAATGGAACAGACTGGGATGAAGGTGGAAGAAAAAATGGTGTGTTTCGTTTTAGTGGTAAGAAATGGGATAAAAATGTAGATGCTGAAAATGGAATTTACGATTATTTGATGGGTGCTGATATTGATTATAATAATCCAGAAGTTGTTGAAGAAATAAAAAAATGGGGAAAATGGTATGTAGAAACAACAAATATTGATGGGCTAAGACTAGATGCTGTAAAACATATAAAATCAGGATTTATGGCTGAATTTATTCATGAAATGAGAAAGATAAAAAAACTTGATTGTGTTGGAGAATATTGGAACAGAAATTTACAATCATTAGAAAATTATATAACAAAAACAAATTCAAGTATTCCATTATTTGATGTACCATTACATTATAATTTATTTGAAGCTTCAAATAGTAATGGAAATTATGACATGGCAAGAATATTTGATAATACATTAGTAAAAGAAATGCCACAATTAGCAGTAACATTTGTAGATAATCATGATACAGAACCAGGACAAGCACTATTTTCATGGATTCAAGAATGGTTTAAACCATTAGCATATTCATTAATATTATTAAGAAAAGACGGATTACCATGTGTATTTTATGGTGATTTCTATGGAATACCATCACAAAATATAAAACCAATGGGTGAAAAATTAGAGAAAATAATAAAAGCAAGGAAATATTTTGCATATGGAGAACAAATAGATTATTTTGATCATCATGATATTATAGCATGGGTAAGAACTGGTGATGATGAACATACAGACTCTGGAATGGTTACAATTTTAAGTGATGGGCCTGGTGGTTCTAAAATGATAAATGTAGGAAAAAAATTAGCACATACAGTATTTTATGATTGGCTTGGAAATGTACAAGAAACAGTGTATGTTGATCAAGACGGTAATGGAATATTTTATTGTAATGGTGGAAGTGTATCTATTTGGGTAAAAAAAGAAAACATATATAACTAAAAAACTTGAAAAATAGGCATTTATATAGTATAATATACGACGACTATAAGGTTTATAGGTAAATCCAAAAAACCTAAATATAAAATAGCAAGGAATGTTGAAATTATGGATTATAAAGATTTAGCAGAATTAATCTTTCCAGATGTGAAAGACATATCATATTATGAAGAAAAATATCCTGAAAGAAATCTACCAGAAGGAGCTGTTGTAACAAGATTTGCACCAAGTCCTACAGGATTTGTACATATAGGAGGATTATATCAAGCATTAGTAGCAAGAACAGTTGCAAAGAAAACAGGAGGAGTATTTTTCTTAAGAGTTGAAGATACAGACCAAAAAAGAGAAATAGAAAATGGTGTAACAGGAATAGTTAATTCATTAAAAGACTTTGATATGGCACCAGATGAAGGAATGATTTCAGATACAGAGGAAATTGGAAATTATGGACCATATAAGCAATCATTAAGAAAAGAAATATATCAAGCATATGCTAAATATTTAATAGCACAAGGAAAAGCATATCCTTGTTTCTGTACACAAGAAGAATTAGATGAAATTAGACAAAAACAAGAATCAGCCAAAATAAGACCTGGATATTATGGTGTTTGGGCAAAATGCAGAAATTTAACAGTTGAGGAATCAGCTGAAAAAATAAAAAATGGAGAACCATATATAATAAGATTTAAATCACCAGGAAGAGAAGATAGAAAAATCAAACATAAAGATGTAATAAAAGGAAATGTAGATTTCCCAGAAAACGATTTAGATATAGTAATAATAAAAGCAGATGGACTTCCAACATATCACTTTGCACATGCAGTTGATGATCATTTAATGCATACAACACATGTAATAAGAAGTGATGAATGGTTATCATCAGTACCATTACATTTACAATTATTCCATGAATTAGGATTTAAAGCACCAAAATATGCACATATTTCACCAATTATGAAAAATGATAATGGAGGAAAGAGAAAATTAAGTAAAAGAAAAGATCCAGAAGCAGCTGTTGAATATTATAAAAAAGAAGGAATTCCTTCAGAAGCAGTTAAAGAATATTTATTAAATATTGCAAACTCAACATTCGAAAATTGGAGAAAAGCAAATCCAGATAAATCAATAGATGAATTTGATTTCCAATTAAATAAAATGAGTGTAAGTGGAGCATTATTTGATATGATAAAATTACTTGATATTGGAAAAACAGTAATATCAAAAATGACAGCTGAAGAAGTATATAATTATTCATTAATTTGGGCAAAAGAATATGATGAAGAATTAGCTAAAATGTTAGAAGATAAAGAATATGCTTTAAAAGTATTTGGAATTGAAAGAGGAAATAAAAAGCCAAGAAAAGATATTTCAAAATGGTCTGATGTAATGTATAATATTGGATATATGTATGATGATGAATTTTATGGAAAAGTTAATGAATATCCATATCAAGTTATTTCTGATAAAGAAGATATTGCGAAAATATTAGATTTATATATTTCAAAATATTATAATGAATCAGATGATAAACAAACATGGTTTGATAAAATTAAAGAATTAGCAGTAGAGATGGGATATGCAGGTGAAGTTAAAGAATTTAAAGCAAATCCGGGAATGTATAAAGCACATGTTGGAGATGTAAGTACAGTATTAAGAGTTGCTTTAACTGCTAGAACAAATACACCAGATATGTATGAAATTATGCAAGTATTAGGAAAAAATAGAATTGCAAAGCGTTTAGAAGTTGCTAAGGAGAACTTAAAATAAGTGAAAGTAATTTTTGTTGATGTTGATGGAGTTCTAAATTCAGATGATTTTATAGATAGTGTAAAAGGAAAACAAGATATTGATATAAAAACAGTTTTATTATTAAAAAGAGCAATTGAGGAAACAGGTGCGAAAATTGTAATGGATACATCTTTTAGATATACACAATCATTTTTAAAAGTTCAAGAAATGTTGTTACAAAATGGAATTATGTTTGATAAAACACCTTTTATTGATAATGAAAGAGGAAAAGAAATAAAACAATATTTATCTGAACATAGAAACATTGAAGATTATATTTTGTTAGATGATGTTGTGTTTTCGGATTTTGATGATGAATTATTAAGTCATTTAATAAAAATGGATGATACAAATACACGAGGAATAGGAAAAGGCCTTCAAAAAAAAGATATAGAAGAGATTATTAGAAGGTTTGGAAGAAAAAAAGATTTTAAGGAAATTGAAAGATAGGAGGAACAATATGGAATATAACATAGGAGATATAGTTAGAACCAAAAAAACACATCCATGCGGAAGTAAACTTTGGGAGATAACCAGAGTTGGTGTTGATTTTAAATTAAAATGCCTAGGGTGTGGCCATATTATTGTTCTTGAAAGACCCAAAGCCTTAAAAGCAATAACAAAATTAGAGAAAAAAGCAGAATAAAAAGAAATAGAGCTGATTGGTAAAGTTGGCTCTATTTCTTTTTAGAATAAATAAGAAAAAATGAAAATTTTTCTTTGATTTGTTCTCGCCCAATTTGAGTTTTCGACTAAAAGGAGAAAATCTCAAAGGGCTAGTGATTGTAGCTATTATATAAAAAACTCTCGTCCTGTAATGGGACGAGAGAAAGATATATTCTTTTTTAGTGAATGTTATATTTAGACAGTGAATACACCAAGTTGT
>ENA-ORIC01003670-ORIC01003670.1-human-gut-metagenome-genome-assembly--contig:-NODE-3670-length-10396-cov-4.117066_pt1 | contig 10396 bp, 9 predicted proteins | sample MGYA00243023_ERZ508732 | MGnify/ENA primary metagenome ERZ508732 (study PRJEB26277, sample SAMN04329767) | human gut metagenome | biome: human-associated habitat | host: Homo sapiens | place: USA...
GCCGCACTTCGTGAAATTGTCTCGACGGCAATGGGTGCCGTCGGTTTTGCAGAGCAAAACACGCCAATTTCCAAACCATAGTGCGTCAACCATCGTGCGGATAAATTCAGTGTTGCTTTGTTACTCGCTGTGCCGCACTTCGTGAAATTGTCTCGACGGCAATGGGTGCCGTCGGTTTTGCAGAGCAAAACACGCCAATTTCCAAACCGAGGTGCGACAGATGCCGTGCGATCCTGTAGGGCGGGGGCTTGCTCCCGCCGAATAACCATCACACCACACAGTATACCACACTTTTTTGTAAAATGCACTACTTTTTTTGTCTTTCGAAAAAATATTTTCCGCGATGGGCATTGATGCTCTGCACAATGCCGATGAGACAGTAGCTGGCGACCATGGACGAGCCGCCGTAACTCATGAACGGCAGCGTGATGCCGACGACCGGCAAGCGCGCAAGGCACATGCCGAGATTCTCCGCCGACTGCGCGACCAATACGGCGGCGACGCCGACGCACATGGTCGAGGCATAGCTGCCGCGCATCTTCTGCGCGAGGACAAGCGCGCGCACGACCAGCACACACAGCATGAGAATGACGAGCAGCGCACCGAAAAAGCCGAATTTTTCACTGGTGATGGCAAAAATAAAGTCGGTGTGCACATAGGGCACCTTCTGATACTCGGTGCCGCCCGAAAAGCCTGTGCCGAAAAAGCCGCCCGCAGCAATGGCATTGCGGCTCATGAGCGCCTGAAAGCCCTTGTCGGTAGGGTCGCTCTCGGGATGAAAGCCCGCGATGATGCGCCGCTGCTGATAATCGGCGAGATGCTCCCACAAAAAAGGCGCCGCCGCGACGATGATGCCCGCCGCCGCGAGGAAATACCAGAAGCTGAGCCCCGCGCAGTAGAGCATGGCGGCGGTCATGAACATGAAGACCAGTGCCGAACCGAGGTCGCCCTGGAGCATGATCAGCCCGATGATGATGCCGGCATGCGCGCCGAGCTTCACGAGCGAAAGCGGGTGGTTGATCTTGTCCCGTACAAGGCTGATGTGCTTGGAAAACGAGACGATATACAGCACCTTGACAAACTCGGAGGGCTGGATGCCGATGGGCAGCCACTTAAAGCGGATCCAGCTCTTGTTGCCGTCACCCGTGCCGATGAGGAGCGTGACGCCGAGCATGAGGACGCCGATGACAAAGAGAAACACCGAAAAGCGGTCGGCGACCTCCTCATAGTCGATCGTGGAAATGACCGCCATGGCGACGAAGCCGAGCGCCGCCGCGCCGAGCTGCACATAGAAATACTTTGTGCCGATGTCGTTTGCCGCGCCCGCAAGGGTGAGGAGACTCATGAGCGTCAGCCCCAGCACCGCCGCCAGCACGATATAATCCAGCTTGCGCAACTTCTCATACCAGGTGACCGAAAACGCCTTCATGCCCGCACCCCCCCTTTTTCGTCAGAATCCAACATAAACAGTATACTTGATCCCGCGGATTTTGTCAACGACTTGCCGGCTGCAAAGTGTTTTTTCTCTTGACACGGACTTTGAAATGTGATAACATAGTTTTGAAAACAAGATGATGCAAAGGAGATTACCAAATTGGCAAATGCAAATCAGACCGCCCCCCGCTATACGGTCGGCGAAGAAAATTTCAACGCGGTGTCGCACGGCATCGGCGCGGGGCTCTCAGTCGCCGCGCTGGTGACGCTGATCGTACACGCGGCGCATGTCAGCGACGCCTACGGCGTGGTCTCGGTCTCGCTCTACGGCGCGTCTCTGATCATTCTCTACACGATGTCCACACTCTACCACGCGCTCACCCCGGCGGGCGCAAAGCGCGTGTTCCGCGTCTTTGACCACACGACCATTTTCCTGCTGATCGCGGGCACGTACACGCCCTATCTGCTGGTGACCCTGCGCGGCGCGCTCGGCTGGACGCTCTTCGGCATCCTGTGGGGGCTTGCCGTCGTCGGTATCGTCTTTGACGCGGTGATGCTGGACCGCTTCCGCAAAATCGAGATGATCCTCTATGTCGCGATGGGCTGGTGCATCGTGCTGACCGTCAAGCCGCTGCTTGCCGCGATGGAGCCCGGCGGGCTGATCCTGCTCCTCGCGGGCGGCGTCTGCTACACGGTTGGCATCATCTTCTACAAGCTGAAGAAGATCCGCTACATGCACTCGATCTGGCACCTGTTTGTCCTCGCCGGTTCGATCCTGCATTATTTCTCGGTGTATTTCTTTGTGCTGTAAACGCATGCAAAAAAGGCGCTCCGCAGAGCGCCTTTTTTTGTTGTTATGCGTCGATATGGTGGCGAATGCGGTTTTCCAGCATTTCGAGGGCGACAAGATTGTGCCCGCCCTCCGGAATGATGATGTCCGCGTACTTTTTGCTCGGCTCGACATAGGCTTCGTGCATCGGCTTGACCGTTGCCATATACTGCTCCATGACCGATTCAAGCGTGCGCTGCCGCTTGTTGACGTCGCGGCGGATACGCCGCAGGATGCGGATGTCCGCATCGGTATCCACAAAGATGCGGATGTCCATGAGGTCGCGCAGGCGCGCATCGGCAAGCACCAAAATGCCGACGATGAGCAGCACGGGGCGCGGCTCAATGCGCCGCGTCTCGGTGACGCGGTCGTGGATCATGTAGTCGTAGATCGGGCAGTCGATCGCCTGCCCCGCGCGCAGGGCGCGGATATGCTCTGCCATCAGCGCCGTGTCAAACGCCTCCGGGCAGTCGTAGTTCTGCCTGGCGCGCTCCTCAAGCGTGAGGTCATGCTGCGCCTTGTAATAATCGTCGTGCCGGAGCACCGTCACATCGTCGCCGAACTTCTCGGCGATCAGCCGCGCGATCGTGCTCTTACCGCTGCCCGAGCCGCCCGCAATGCCGATGATAAGCATGTCAGCCATGATTTCCTCCGTTATCTTGCGCCCTTGTCATAGGGGATGCCCTCCGCCTTCGGTACGCGCGAGCGCTTGGAGGTAAAGGCAAGCACGATGAGTGTGATGAGGTACGGGAGCAGGCGGTAGATGTGCGAGGGAATGCCGATCTCGGCAAGCCAATACACACCATCGCCGTTGAGATCAATGCTGGAATATGCCGCCGCAATGCACTTGAACAGACCGAACAGAAGGGCACTGACCGCGATGTTCGAGGGCGTCCAGTTGCCGAAGATCATGACCGCGAGGGCAAGAAAGCCGAAGCCCGCGACCTCACCGGTCGCCGCGCCGTCTGCCGCCGCGAGCGCATAGACAAAGCCGCCGATGCCGGACAGCGCGCCCGAGATGGTCGTGCCCGCATAGCGCATCTTGTAGACATTGATGCCGAGCGATGCCGCCGCCTGAGGATTTTCGCCGCAGGCGCGCAGACGCAAGCCAAACTTGGTGGTGTACAGCAGGATGGACAGCACGATGAAGAGCAGAATGCAGACATAGGTCGAAAGATAGACCTTGTTGATCAGCAGCTCGCCGAGGAAGCCGATGTCCTGGCTCTTCGGAATGCCGAACGTGCTCTTCTTAATCATAAACCAGGTGGTTGCGCCGCCGTCGATGACCAGTTTGTTCTGCTGGGCGATGACGTTGATGAGGAAGAGGACCAGCGCGGGCGCCAGCAGGTTGAGCGCCGTGCCGCCGATGGTCTGATCCGCCTTTAAGTTGATGGCGGAGAAAGAGAGCAAGAGCGAGAAGATCGCGCCCATGATTGCGCAGGCCAGCATGGTCAGCAGCAGCAGCCACTGCCCCTGGCTCTTGTCAAACAGCCCGCTCGACTGCATGATGCGGATGAACAGCGCGCCGACAAACGCGCCGAACACCATGATACCTTCAAGCGCCAGGTTGATGATGCCGCTGCGCTCCGCAAACACGCCCGCAAGCGCGACGATCAGCAGCGGAACGGCGTAATTGATCGTTTGTTGAATCAGAAATACCATCAGTCTGCCTCCTTTTCGGCTGCCGCGCTTTCCGTCGGCATGGCTGCCGTCCGGTCATCCGCAGGAACAGCCGCGTCCTGCGCGGCGACCGCCGTCTTCTTCTTTTTGCCGGTGAGCATCAGCTTGATAACCAGCGAGAAGGAGCTGAGGTAGACGATGATCGCGATGATGATGTCGGTGAGATACTCGTTGTACGCGGTGAGATTTTTGATCTGAAGACCCGCGATGTTCAGCATCGACATGAAACAACCGGTGAAGACCACCGCAATCGGGTTGTTTGCCGCGAGCAGGGCGACCGGAATGCCGTTGAAGCCCTCGGTGGGCAGCGTCTGGTAGGTGGACCAGAAGAACTCGGTGTTGCCGGACAGCCAGTAGAGGGCTGCCGCTGCGCCGGAAAGTCCGCCCGCGATCGCCATTGAGAGAATGATGCAGCTCTTGTCGTTGATGCCCGCATATTTTGCGGCATAGCGGTTGGCACCGCAGGATTTGAGTGCATAACCGAAGGTGGTGCGGCTCATGAGCACCCAGACCAGCACGGCAATAACCGCCGCGATGATGATGCCGCCGTTGACCTGCGAGCCGGGGAACAGCTTGTCAAGAAACATCTTCGGCGTGGCGACGCCGTTTGCCGTTGTCTTGCAGATGTAGCTGACCTTGCCCGCCTCGGAGGCATTTTTCAGCTGACTGTTCACGTCAAAGAACCAGGTGACAAGGCTTGCCGCGATCCAGTTGGACATGATGCAGGCAATGACCTCGTTGATGTTGAGGAACGCCTTGAGCATACCCGGAACCGCGCCCCAGAGCGCACCCGCGAGAATGCCGGCAAGGAACGCAAGACACCATACAATGCCCGCGGGCACAACGTCCGTCGGGATCGAAAGCGCCACATACAGCGTGCCCGCCGTGCCCATCAGGTACTGTCCGGGTGCGCCGATATTGAAAAGTCCGGTCTTGAACGCGACCGCGACCGAAAGACCGGTCAGAATGATCGGCGTGGCGCGGAACAGCATGTCGCCGACGTTGACCGGGTTGAACCCGAAGGTCAGCGCGCCGGAGGCATCGCGCCCGGTGCTGAGAATGCCGATGAAGACCAGCCGAAGCCCCTCGATGGCGCCCTTCAGCGAGATCGCAGGCGTGGTGAGACCGACGATCAGAATGATGATGCTGCCGACGATCATGCCGATGAGGATTGAAAAGACCGACGCGATGACGGTCTTCGTCCCCTCGCGTGCGAGAAAGCCCTCTTTATTGATGGCAGGGGCGGCTGCACTCGTCTGTTTACGCATGTTTTTTGTCCTCCCCCACGTTGCGTTTCGCGCCCGCCATGTAGAGCCCCAGCTCCTCGGGCGTTGTCTTCTTCGGATCGAGTTCGCCGACGATCTCGCCCTCGTAGATCACGAGGATGCGGTCGGACAGGCTCATGACCTCGTCCAGCTCGAGCGAGACGAGCAACACGCCGCGTCCCGCGTCGCGCTCGCGCACGAGCGCCGCATGGATGGACTCGATCGCGCCGACGTCCAGACCGCGCGTCGGCTGCACGGCAATCAGCAGCGGCTTTTTCCGATCCAGCTCACGGGCGACAATCGCCTTCTGCTGGTTGCCGCCCGACATGGAGCGCACCGTGGTGACCGCGCCCTGTCCGCTGCGGACGTCAAAGCGCTCGATCAGCTCGTTTGCATACTTGCGCACGGCATCAAAACGGATGAAGCCGTGGTTCTGGAAGTCCTTCTCGCGGAAACGCTGGAGCACGATGTTCTCTTCCAGCGTGTTGCCGAGCACCAGCCCGTGCTTGTGCCGGTCGGCGGGGATGTGCGCCATGCCCGCGTCCGCACGGCGGCGGACACTTTGGTGCGTGATCTCCTTGCCGCAGAGCGTGATGTCGCCGCCTGTGATGCGGTCAAGCCCCGTGATGCCCTCGATCAGCTCCGCCTGCCCGTTGCCGTCGATGCCCGCGATGCAGACGATCTCGCCCGCGCGCACGTCAAAGCTGACGTTTTTAACAGCCGGTTTCTTATGCAGATGGGACGGCACCGTAAGATCGCGCACCTCGAGGATCGGCGCGCCGGGGTGACATTCGTCTTTGACGACCTCAAGCTGCACCGGTCTGCCGACCATCATGGTGGACAGCTCCTCCTTGGTGACGTCCGCCGTGTTGACCGTGCCGATGCATTTTCCCTTGCGCAGGACCGTCACACGGTCCGCCACCGCCATGATCTCATTGAGCTTGTGCGTGATGAACAGGATCGACTTGCCGTCGGCGGCAAAGCCCTTCATGATCTTCATCAGCTCGTCGATCTCCTGCGGGGTGAGTACCGCCGTCGGCTCGTCAAAGATCAGGATCTCGTTGTCGCGGTAGAGCATCTTGAGGATCTCCACGCGCTGCTGCATGCCGACCGTGATGTCCTCGATCTTCGCGTCGAGATCGACATGCAGCCCGTATTTCTCGGACAGCGCAGTCACGGCGCGGCGCGCCTCTTTCTTTTGCAGGAAGCCGAGCTTCGTGGTCTCGGCGCCGAGAATGATGTTGTCGAGGACGGTGAACACATCGATCAGCTTGAAGTGCTGGTGCACCATGCCGATGCCGAGCGCGGTTGCGTCATTGGGGTCATTGATCTTCACGACCTCGCCGTTTTTGAGGATCTCGCCGCTCTCCGGCTGATACAAGCCGAACAGCACCGACATCAGCGTGGACTTGCCCGCACCGTTCTCGCCGAGCAGGGCATGGATCTCACCTCGCCGCAGCGTCAGCGTCACATCATCGTTGGCAATGATACCGGGAAACACCTTGGTGATGTGCCGCATCTCAATGATGTAGTCACTTTGATTTATATTCTGTGCCATAATTCAAACCGTGGCTTCTGCCGTGCAAAAGCCTCCTTTACTCCGGAATGTGAAAACTTATGAAGTCTTCCTATCGCAAAAACAGGGGGAGGCGGAGCCTCCCCCTGCCCTACAGGATTTCTCCTGCTCTACAGGATCGCTTACTCAACGATGTTGAGCTTCACATTTGCAAACAGGTCAGCCGCGAGCTTCGTGTAGTCGTTGTCAACCGTGACCTTGCCGTCCTTCATGGACTTGAGAAGCGCGTCGTAATCCTTAACGGAGAACTTCTTGAAGCTCCAGGTTGCGGTCGGCAGACCGACTGCATCGTTTGCAGCGCCGAGGACGGTGGAAACATCGCCGAGTGCATCAAACTCGCCTGCATAGAACTTGCCGAGTGCGTAAACAACCGACTCGGTCAGACCCTTCATTGCCGAAGTGACAACCGTATCGGACTGGCTGGACTGGTCAACGTCAACGCCGATGACAACGCCGTCATTTGCAGCTGCTGCCGCAAATGCGGACTGGCACATCGAACCGCCGCATGCGAAGACGACCTCGGTACCGTTGGTGTACCAGCCGTTAAGCATGGTCTGAAGCTCGGACGATGCCGAGAAGCTGTTGCCGTACAGCCAGCTGTAGTTCATCTCGACGGTCTTGCCTTCTGCCTTTGCAGCGTCGTTTGCGCCCTGGACAAAGCCGTAGCCGAATCTGCAGCATGCAGGGTTCTCACCGCCGCCGCCGCCCGAGAAGCCGAGCTTGGTGTAGCCTTCCTTGACAGCCGCGTAACCTGCGAGATAACCGGACTGCTCCTCCTGGAAGGAGATCGGTGCAACATTCTTGAAGCCTATCTGATAGCCGTCGATGAAGACAAACTTCACTTCGGGGAAGGTCTCCGCAGCACGGCGGAGCGCGGTCTCCTGCAGGTAGCCTGCGCAGACGATGATCTTCGCGCCTGCGTCAGCCGCTGCCTTCATGGCGTTGAAGCGGTCGTCATCGGTCGCCTTATCGCCGTTTGCGGGCTGATAGTACTTGTAGGACTTGCTGTTGTCGGAAGCGTACTTCTTGACGCCTTCCCACGTACCCTGGTTGAAGGACTGGTCCTTCAGAGACCCGACGTCGGTAACAAACGCGATCTCATACTTGCCGTCCGACGACGTCATGTTGTCCGGGATCTCATCGACGCCGGTTTTCTTCTTGCCGCAGCCGACGAGACAAGCGCTGAGCAGCAGAACTGCCGTGAGCGCAAGTGCCAGGAATTTCTTCATAAGTCTTTTCCTCCTAATACAGGGCGCAAATCCGCCCGCTTGATACTCCCATTATAGCACATTTGCCCAAAAATGCAAGAATTTTTAAGATATTTTATAGACTTCTTTGCCATTTCGGCATTTTTCACAGGAAACGTGCCGCTTTTTCGTCAATGCTTTATGACCTTGCCGAGAACCGTACAGATGAGAAGTGCGGCAAGGTTGCAGAGTACGATGGTCGCTCCGGCGGGCAGCGTCATGGAAAAGAGCAGACCGCAGAGGAAGGAGACGACCGAGATGAGCGCCGAGAGCAGCACAACGCCGCGGAAGCTGCCCGCCAGCTGCATGGCGCCGAGCGCCGGGAAGATGATGAGGCTGGAGATGAGCATCGTGCCGACGATGCGCATGCCGACCACGACGGTCACGGCGATGAGCAGCGCCAGCAGCCCGTTGTACAGCCCGACGCGCACGCCCGCGCTCTTTGCAAACGGCTCGTCAAAGGTGACGGCGAAGATGCGGTTCTTGAACAGGACAAACAGAAGGATGACCACGGCGGAAAGCGAGACCGAAAGGATCACGTCCGCGCGGGTCAGCGTGAGAATACTGCCGAACAGATACCCGTTCAGATCAGTCGCACTGCCGCCGGCAAGCGAGTTTGCGACGACGCCGAGCGCCAGCGCGGAGGAGGACAGCACGGCGATTGCGCTGTCGCCGCGCAGCTTCCGGCTGCCGGACAGTCCGAGCAGGAGAAAGGCGGCGAGGATGACGACCGGCACGGCGACCGCCATCGGCGCAAGGTTCAGCGCATAGGCGACCGAGAGCGCGCCGAAACCGACATGCGACAGCCCGTCGCCGATCATGGCATAGCGGCGCAGGACGAGCAGGACGCCGAGCAGCGCCGCGCAGAGCGCGATCGGCACGCCGACGATGAGCGCATAGCGCATCACGGTCAGCGAGAAGACGGACGAAAGCAGTTCAGTCATGCTGCGCCCCCCCTTCCTCGGAAAACGCCGCGCCGAAGGGCGTCTGCAAAAAGTCAGCAGGTGTGCCGATGAACTTCAGCGAGGTTGCCAGATGCAGAATGCGGTCGGAATAGCGGAGCGCCGCGTCCACATCGTGCGAGACCATGACGACGGTCATGCCGTGCTCAGCCGACAGATGCTTGACCGTGGTGTACAGCTCCTTGGTTACCAGCGGGTCAAGCCCGGTGGTCGGCTCGTCGAGCAGCAGCACCTCCCCCGCGGCGCAGAGTGCGCGGCAGAGCAGCACGCGCTGCTGCTGCCCGCCCGAGAGCGCGCGGTAATTCTTCTTTGCAAAGGACGTCACGCCGAGCAGATCCATGTTGGCGCGCGCCGCCGCCTTCTGCGCGCGGCTGTAAAAGGGCAGAAAGCCCGTCCCGCCGACGCAGCCCGAGAGCACGACCTCGCGCACGCTTGCCGGGAAGTCGCGCTGTGCGCTCGACTGCTGCGGCATATAGCCGATGCGCCCGACCGTGTGCGTGTCGATCTCCACGCTGCCCGCGTCCGGCGCCGTCATGCCGAGGATGGTCTTCACCAGCGTGGATTTGCCCGCGCCGTTTTCGCCGACGATGGTGAGAAACTCGCCCTTGTGCACCGAGAAGCTCACATCGTCCAGCGCCAGCGTCCGCTCGTTGCGGACGGTCAGATTCCTGCAGACGATCACATCCATCAGTCCAGCACTTCCTTCAATACTTCAATATTCTTCGCCATGAGCGAAAGGTAGTCCTCGCCCGCGTCGTACTCGCCTTTTGTGATATTGTGGATCGCATGCAGGCGCAGCACCTCGGTTCCCGTCTCGGCGGCGATCGCCGCGGCAGTCTTTTCTTCGGACGGGCTGTCGTAGAGCACGGCGGGCACGCCGCTCTCGCGCACGGCATTCACCAGTGCCAGCATCGCGGCGGGCGACGCCTCGGTGTGCGAGGCGCAGCCCGAGAAGACCGCGCGGTGCGCGAGGTTATATTCGTCAAAGAGATAAACAAAGGCAAACGAGCCGCCGAAGCAGACCGTGTCCCGCACGGCGGCGGTGCGCACTGCCTGCATCTGCGCATCGAGCGCATCCAGCTTTGCCGTATAGGCGGCAAGATTTGCGGTATAGGTCTCTGCGCCGTCGGCATCCAGCGACGCGAGCGCATCCGAGATGGCGGCGCACATCCTCTTTGCATTGGCGATTGACGTCCAGATGTGCGGGTCGGATTCGTCATGGTCGTGGTCGTCGTGCTCATGTTCTTCCTCCGCGCCGCTGTGGTCGGCGGGGAGAAGCGGCACGACCGCGGAGAGGTCGAGCACACGCAGGCTGCCGCGCGCCACGGCATCGGCGATGTCCGCACTCGCGAGCAGCTTCTTTGCCCACAGCTCCATGCCGTCGCCCGTGTAGATGAACAGAT
>ENA-ORIC01003673-ORIC01003673.1-human-gut-metagenome-genome-assembly--contig:-NODE-3673-length-10395-cov-5.550204_pt1 | contig 10395 bp, 9 predicted proteins | sample MGYA00243023_ERZ508732 | MGnify/ENA primary metagenome ERZ508732 (study PRJEB26277, sample SAMN04329767) | human gut metagenome | biome: human-associated habitat | host: Homo sapiens | place: USA...
CTATATGAGAATCCCATGAAAATAGAAGTGAAGAAGGCAGGAATAGCTTCAGACAAGTCTTCCCAATCGACACTCTTAAGGTTAGAGAGCATCATAACACCTACAATAATAAGAATAGGCGCTGTTGCCGCATTTGGAACGATTGACACCACTGGACTAAAGAAACTAGAAATGGCAAAGAGTACAGCAACCACAAGAGCTGTCAAACCAGTACGTCCACCAGCACCAATACCTGCTGCAGATTCAACGTAAGTTGTAACGTTTGAAGTCCCTGCAATGGCACCAATACTTGTACCAACAAGGTCAGAGTAAAGAGCACGGTCAAGAGCTTTTGATTCGTTGTTATCACCTGTTGAAGCAATGATACCAACCTTCTCACCAGTACCGATCAAGGTACCGATAGTATCAAAGATATCAGTCAATGAAAAGGCAAGAATAGCCATAAAGACACCAGGCAAACGAGAAACGTCTGCAAAGAGTGATCCCAATCCCTTAGATCCAAGCGCTGCACCAAAGACCTGACCAAGATCTTTAATAGATGATGTCAAGCTAGCTGCGTGCCAGTCAATGCTTCCAAGATCAACGACACCAGCAAAAATAGCAATGATAGTCGTTACAAGGATTGAAAGAAGAACACCACCACGAATACCTTTAACAATAAAGAAAATCGCAATCGCAAGACCAATCAAACCTACAATTACAGTTGGGTTATTGAAAGCAACCAAACCTGGTGTAGCTGATGATGAAGCTGTAATTGAAGCCTTGGCCATATCAGCACCTTTACCTGCTACAGTGTAGGTATGTGGATTAATTGAGAATTTCAAGAAACCAGCATTTTTAATCCCAACATAGGCAAGGAAAACACCGATACCTGCTGAAATAGCAGATTTGAGAGCTGTTGGGATAGACTCAATAATCATCTTACGTACTTTAGTTACCGTGATGATCAATGAAATAACACCACATAGAAAGACCATTGCTAAGGCCTCTTGCCAAGTGTAACCCAAAGAAAAAACCACTGTGTAGGTGAAGAAGGCATTAAGCCCCATACCAGGCGCTTGGGCGTATGGTAGGTTAGCATAAAATGCCATCATCAACGTCCCTGCAACCGCACCAATAATTGTTGCTAAGAAAACACCTTGTGCAGGCATTCCTGTCTGAGCCAACATCGCTGGGTTAACAAAGAGGATGTAAGACATGGCAAAGAAAGTTGTCAATCCGGCAGTCACTTCTGTGCGGACGTCAGTACCATGTTCTTTCAATTTGAAAAACTTTTCCATGAAAGTTTAGACTCCTTAATAAAAAATATTGTCAAAATCCGAATAATTTCGGAACATTCTCACGTAGAATGCAACATTACTATTCTACCTGAAATTATTTGACGGTGCAAGGTTTATTTCCTGAGACTTTTCTTATGAAAAACCGAACGTTCTTAGAAAGCTCTTTCTTAATCACCAACAAAGGACAGATTTTTGCTATAATAGGAACATGACAAAAAAATTGATTGCACTAGATCTTGATGGAACGCTCTTGCGCCCAGATGGAACTATTTCAGAATTCACACAAAAAACGATTAAAGATGTACAAAATAAAGGACACCAAGTTGTTATTGCTACAGGTCGTCCTTATCGTATGGCTATTGACCATTACAAAACACTAGGGTTAGAAACACCACTCATCACCTTCAACGGCTCTTTGACCAATCTTCCAGACCAAAACTGGGCTTATGAGCATTCGGTTAAATTAGATAAGAAATATCTGATTAGCCTCTTACAACGCCATGATGAGTTAGAGATGGATTTTCTGGCTAGTGAATATCGAAAACACTTCTATATCACTATGAATCACCCGGAGCGTATTCAACCACAACTCTTTGGTGTTGATAAAATTATTGAGGCTATGCGTTTAGAACCAACTAAAATCACGCGCAACCCTAACGCTCTCCTTATGCAAACTCGTCATGAGGATAAGTACCAACTTGCCGATGACATCAAGAAGGACTTCAAGGAAGAAATTGAAGTTGATTCTTGGGGTGGCCCGCTTAATATCTTGGAATTTTCGCCTAAAGGCATAAACAAGGCCTACGCCCTAAACTACTTACTTAAGGCCATGCGCAAATCAACGGATGATCTGATTGCTTTTGGAGACGAACACAACGACACAGAGATGTTGGAACTTGCTAAAACTGGTTATGCCATGAAGAATGCTAGCTCTGTTCTTCTCCCCCACGCTAACGAACAAATTGAGTGGACTAATGAAGAGGATGGCGTTGCTCGCAAACTCCAGGAACTCTTCTTATAAATAACAAAAGACACCGAAAATTTCTTCGGTGTTTTTTCTTATGATTAAGGTAAAATAGCCACTGCACGCACTGGGGAGCCTGTCGCCTTGTCCCAGTGAGGAAATGCAATCGAAATCAAAGCACCAACGGCTGGAACTTGATCCAATTGATTCAAAACTTCTACCTGATAAATGTTTTGTTCCAAGAGGTAGTATTCGTTAACCAAGCCATGTTCTGCTGCTGGAATACCAGCATCTGTATCAAAAGTCTCATGACCGACAGCCTTAACATGGCGTTCATGAATCAAGAATTCTAGAGCTTCACGGCTCCACCCTGGACTCTGTTGAACCCCATTTTCATCAAGGTTGCGCATAGCATCTTGATCTGGCCAAAGCTTCGACCAATCACTACGAAAAGCGACAAAGGCCCCTTCAGTAATTTGTCCATATTCTGCTTCAAAGTCTAAGATATCTTGTTTGCTCAAAATAAAGTTTGGATTGGCAGCAACTTCTTTAGACTTGTCGATAACATAGAGTGGTAAAAGAAGATCTTTGAGAGCAATCTCATCCAACCAACGACCACCTTCTACAAAGTGAATCGGTGCATCAATATGCGTTCCGTATTGACCAACTACTGTAAATTTTTGAACATGGAAACCATCTTTTAATGTGAAAAGGTCTTCTTGTTTCAAAGCAGGAAGGGCTGGGAAATGTGGACTTTCCGCATTAATTTTGTGGGTCAAGTCAACCCATTTCTTAGATTGCAATTCATTATAAATACTTAGTAAATCTGACATAAGGAGGCCCTCTTTTCTTATAGATTTAACCTTAAATAGTTAATTGAAGAAATTATAGCAGCCAACACCAGCTATTACAAGCTTTTATCTCATTTTTTCTTAATCCTATTTCTTCTAGTTAGATATAGCTTAAAACTATATTTAACACTTATTGTCTGAAAAAAAAGTATATTTGCAATAATTTGATGTTTTTTTCAATTATATGACACTTTTGTTACGAAAACCATTGACAAATTCATGGTAACGTTCTATAATTAGAGTGTTCTAATTTTCGAGGGACTAAAAAAATATTGTTGTCATTTTCATGTCATGAATGCTAATACCAATAATCATTTTTCTATTCCTAAGAAACAATATATAAAAGGAGGAAGAACACTAATGGGTATCGGTATTATTATTGCTAGCCATGGTAAATTCGCTGAAGGTATTCACCAATCAGGTTCTATGATTTTTGGTGAACAAGAGAAAGTTCAAGTGGTTACTTTCATGCCAAATGAAGGTCCTGACGACTTGTACGCTCACTTCAAAGATGCCATTGCTCAATTTGACGCTGACGACGAAATTCTAGTCCTTGCAGACCTTTGGTCTGGATCACCATTTAACCAGGCAAGCCGAATTAAGGAAGAAAATCCTGATCGCAAGATGGTTATCGTGACAGGACTCAACTTACCAATGCTTATCCAAGCATATACGGAACGTATGGTAGCTCCTGATGCTGGGGTTGAAGAGATTGTCGCTAACATTTATAAGGAAACAAAAGAAGGCGTTAAAGTCCTTCCAGAAGGCCTTATTCCTGAAGAAGACACTAAACCAGCAGACGCTAAACCTTCTATTCCTAAGGGTACCATTCCTGAAGGAACAGTACTTGGTGATGGAAAAATCAAATACGTTTTGGCTCGTGTTGACACACGTCTCCTCCACGGTCAGGTTGCGACTGGTTGGACTCACTCAACTCACCCAGACCGTATCATCGTTGTTTCAGACACTGTTTGTCATGATAAACTTCGTACAAACATGATTAAACAAGCCGCTCCATCTGGTGTTCAAGTTCACGTTATCCCAATTAAAAACATGGTTAAAGCAAACAATGACCCACGTTTTGGAGATACACGTGCTATGCTTCTCTTTGAATCTGTTGAAGATGCTCTTGCTGCTGTTAAAGCAGGTGTTGATGTTAAAGAAATCAACCTTGGTTCTTCAGCTTATAAAGAAGGAAAAGTCAATGTTACTAAAGCTCTTTCATTTGACCAAACAGATGTGGATGCTATCAAAGAGTTGCAATCATTGGGTGTCAAATTTGACGTTCGTGGGGTACCAAGTGATAGCCCAGCAAACGTTGATGCCTTGATTAAGTCAGCTGAAACTAAATTAGCAGAGAAGAAATAATTTTGGAGGATGCATAAATGAGTTTAGTACAAATTATTTTAGTCGTAATTGTTGCTTTCATCATCGGTTGTAGCTCAGTTAACGACCAAATCGAAACATACCAACCAGTTGTGGCTTGTTCCCTTATCGGTCTTGTTACTGGTCATCTCGAACTCGGCGTAATGTTGGGTGGTAGCTTACAGTTGATCACTATGGGATGGGCTAACGTTGGTGCTGCCATGGCACCAGATGCCTCACTTGCCGCTGTAGCTTCTACAATCATCCTTATCTTGGGTGGTCAAGGAGCTAAAGGAATTGGTCCAGCCATCGCCCTTGCGGTTCCTTTGGCTGTTGCCGGTCTTGCCTTGACAATGTTTGTCCGTACTGCAACTGTCTTCATCGCTCACATTATGGATAGTCGTGCTGAAGATGCTGATATCGCTGGTATTGAAAGATGGCACTTTATCGGTATGTCCCTCCAAGGTCTCCGTGTTGCTATCCCTGCCCTCCTCTTGCTCTTGATTCCTGCACACCTTGTACAATCTGGTCTTGAATCTATGCCTGAATGGTTAACATCAGGTATGACAATCGGTGGTGGTATGGTTGTAGCCGTTGGTTATGCCATGGTTATCAACATGATGTCTAGTCGCGAAGTTTGGCCATTCTTCTTCCTTGGTTTTGCTTTGGCTGCCCTCAAAGAATTGACCTTGATTAGCTTGGGTATCATCGGCCTCTGTCTTGCCGTTATGTACCTTGCACTTGAAGCTAGTGGTTCAAATGGTTCTTCAAATGATGGAGGATCAGGTGATCCCCTCGGTGAAATTCTGGAAGACTTTTAATTAGGAGGAAAGAAAATGGCTGATTCAAAAATTAAATTAACAAAAGCAGATCGTTTCAAAGCTTTCTTGCGCTCATACTTCCTTTTAGCTTCATTCAACTATGAACGTATGCAAAATGGTGGTGTGGCTTACACCCTTATTCCTGCAATCAAAAAACTTTATCAAACAAAAGAAGAACGTGTAGCTGCTCTTAAACGTCACTTGGAATTCTTCAATACACAACCTTTCATGGCTAACCCAATCTTTGGGGTTACACTTGCCTTGGAAGAAGAACGTGCCAACGGTGCTGACATCGATGATGCCGCTATCTCAGGGGTTAAGGTTGGTATGATGGGACCTCTTGCAGGTGCCGGTGACCCTCTCTTCTGGTTTACCCTTCGCCCAATCTTCCTTTCATTAGGAGCAGGTTTGGCTGTTTCAGGTAACATCTTGGGACCTATCGTCTTCTTCGTACTTTGGAATGCTATGGTCGCTGCTGTTAAATGGTACACTCAAGAGTTCGGTTATAGAGCTGGTGCTGCGATTACAGACGACGTATCTGGTAACCTTCTTCAACAAGTAACTCGTGGCGCATCAATGATGGGGATGTTCGTTATCGGTTCTCTTATCCAACGTTGGGTAAGTATCACCTTCACACCAGTTGTCTCAACTGTTAAACAACAAGAAGGTGCTTATATCGATTGGGATAAACTTCCAAAAGGTATTGCCGGTGTTAAAGAAGCCTTCCATCAACAAGCTGCTGGTCGCTCTCTTGACGCTAACAAGGTAACAACCTTGCAAGACAACTTGAACCAATTGATTCCTGGTCTTGCTGCCCTTGGTTTGACTTTCCTCTGCATGTACCTTCTTAAGAGAAAAGTTTCTCCAATCGTTATCATTTTGGGTATCTTTGTTCTAGCTATTGTACTCCACATTATTGGTCTACTCTAATCGGAGCAAGGTATGGTTAAATCGCTCAATACCGAAATGGCTCACACATCTAAGGGAACTTGGTTTCGTGAAGGGCCTATTTACGGAAATATCATGGTCGGAGATAAGGCCTTCGAATTTTACAATGATACGAAGTTGCAAGACTACATTCAAATTCCTTGGGATGAAGTCACTTATGTGATTGCCGATGTCTACTTCGGTGGTAAATTCATTCCTCGCTTTGAAATCCGTACTAAGCAAAATGGACGTTTCCGTTTTGCCAGTCGAAAAAGCCGAATAACTTTGAAAGAAATTCAAAAAAGAATTCCTCGAGAAAGTTTACGAAAAGCACCTAGCTTTATCGCTGTCCTCAAACAAGGCTTTAAAAATCTTTTCCGACTCATTGTCAAGAAGAAATAATCTCCGAATATTATAAAAAGATTGTCCAATCTAATGGTTGGACAATCTTTTTATAATATTTTGCTCATTTTTGAAAGAAATTGACTTCTTTTGAAATTTTATCTCACTAGCTATTGACATTTGCTTGAAAGCGTTTTACAATATAATTGTTCTTGATTTCTTATGTTTAAAAAGATTGAGAGACGCTTTTTTTAGCGTCTTGAAAAAAATCGGAGATAGTCTTTTTAAGCCTAGGAAAAAATAATTTATAAGGAGGAGAACACGAATGGGTATCGGTATTATTATTGCCAGCCATGGTAAGTTCGCTGAAGGGATCCACCAATCAGGCTCTATGATTTTTGGAGACCAAGAGAAAGTTCAAGTCGTAACTTTCATGCCAAGTGAAGGTCCTGATGATTTGTACGCTCACTTCAACGACGCCATTGCACAATTCGATGCTGATGATGAAATTCTTGTTTTGGCTGACCTTTGGTCTGGTTCACCATTTAACCAAGCTAGCCGAATTGCTGGAGAAAATCCAGATCGCAAGATTGCTATCATCACAGGACTTAACTTGCCAATGCTTATCCAAGCATACACTGAACGTATGATGGATGCTAACGCTACTGCAGAGCAAGTTGCTGCTAATATCATCAAGGAAGCTAAGGGTGGTATCAAGGCACTTCCAGAGGAGCTAAATCCAGTTGAGGAAACAACTGCAGCTCCTGTGGAAGCTGCAGCACCTCAAGGAGCTATCCCAGAAGGGACAGTTATCGGAGATGGTAAACTCAAGATTAACTTGGCACGTTTGGACACACGTCTCTTGCATGGTCAGGTAGCAACTAACTGGACACCTGCATCTAAAGCAGACCGTATCATTGTTGCTTCAGATGACGTTGCTAAAGATGAGCTTCGTAAAGAATTGATCAAACAAGCAGCACCAAATGGTGTTAAAGCAAACGTTGTTCCAATTCAAAAATTGATTGATGCTTCTAAGGACCCTCGCTTTGGTAACACACACGCGCTTATCTTGTTCGAAACTGTTCAAGACGCACTTCGTGCTATCGAAGGTGGCGTGCCAATCAAAGAACTTAACGTTGGTTCTATGGCTCACTCAACTGGTAAAACAATGGTTAACAACGTTTTGTCTATGGACAAAGACGATGTTGCTTGCTTCGAAAAATTGCGTGACCTTGGCGTTGAATTCGACGTCCGTAAGGTACCAAATGATTCTAAGAAAGATTTGTTCGACCTTATCAAAAAAGCTAACGTTCAATAACCTTCATTCGGATAAATTAGTTGATACTCTCAGCTAATCACAACTCAATAGAAAAGGAATTATTACCATGTCAGATATGTCAATTATTTCTGCAATTTTGGTCGTAGTTGTTGCCTTCCTTGCTGGTCTTGAAGGTATCCTTGACCAATTCCAATTCCACCAACCACTTGTTGCATGTACCCTCATCGGTGCTGCTACAGGTAACCTCACTGCAGGTATCATGCTTGGTGGTTCTCTTCAAATGATTGCCCTTGCTTGGGCTAATATCGGTGCCGCTGTCGCTCCTGACGCTGCCCTCGCCTCTGTTGCTGCTGCCATCATTTTGGTTAAAGGTGGTAACTTCACAACCGAAGGTATCGGTGTTGCGACTGCAACAGCTATCCCACTTGCGGTTGCCGGTCTCTTCCTAACTATGCTTGTTCGTACAGCCTCTGTTGCCCTTGTTCACGCTGCAGATAAAGCAGCAGAAAGCGGAAACATCGCTGGTGTTGAACGCGCACACTACCTTGCCCTTCTTCTTCAAGGGTTGCGTATTGCTGTACCAGCAGCTCTTCTTCTTGCTATCCCAGCTCACACTGTTCAAGGTGCCCTTGACAAGATGCCTGACTGGCTCAACCACGGTATGGTTGTCGGTGGTGGTATGGTCGTAGCCGTTGGTTACGCCATGGTTATCAACATGATGGCTACTCGTGAAGTTTGGCCATTCTTCGCCATTGGTTTTGCGCTTGCAGCTATTAGTAATTTGACACTTATCGCTCTTGGTGCTATCGGTGTCGCTATTGCCTTCATCTACCTCAACCTTTCTAAACAAGGTGGCGGAAATGGTGGCGGAACTTCATCTGGTTCAGGCGACCCAATCGGCGATATCTTGGAAGACTACTAGGAAGGGGTGCTCTCATGGCTGAAAAAATTCAATTATCTCAAGCGGATCGTAAAAAGGTTTGGTGGCGCTCACAATTCTTGCAAGGTTCATGGAACTATGAACGTATGCAAAACTTGGGTTGGGCTTACTCACTCATTCCTGCTATCAAAAAACTTTATACTAACAAAGAAGACCAAGCCGCAGCTCTTAAACGTCACTTGGAATTCTTCAACACTCACCCTTACGTAGCTGCTCCTATCATGGGGGTTACCTTGGCTCTTGAAGAAGAAAAAGCTAACGGTACTGACATCGAAGATGCAGCTATCCAAGGGGTTAAAATCGGTATGATGGGACCTCTTGCCGGTATCGGTGACCCTGTCTTCTGGTTCACAGTTCGTCCTATCCTTGGTGCCCTTGGTGCATCATTGGCACAAGCTGGTAACATCGCTGGTCCACTTATCTTCTTCATCGGTTGGAACCTTATCCGTATGGCCTTCTTGTGGTACACTCAAGAACTTGGTTACAAAGCAGGTTCAGAAATCACTAAAGACATGTCTGGTGGTATCTTGAAAGATATTACTAAAGGGGCATCAATCCTTGGTATGTTCATCTTGGCCGTCCTCGTTGAACGTTGGGTTTCAATCAACTTCATCGTAAACCTTCCAGGTAAAGTTTTGTCTGAGGGTGCCTATATCGAGTGGCCTAAAGGAAATGTTACTGGCGACCAACTTAAAACTATCCTTGGTCAAGTCAACGACAAACTTAGCTTTGATAAGATTCAAGTCGATACCCTACAAAAACAATTGGATTCATTGATTCCAGGTTTGATGGGACTTCTCCTTACTTTCGCATGTATGTGGTTGCTTAAGAAGAAAGTTTCACCAATCACAATCATTATTGGACTCTTTGTAGTTGGTATCATTGCAAGCTTCTTCAAAATTATGTAATAAAAAGGGTAAGAGTTTAGCCAAGCTGAACTCTTTTCTTATGCTATAATAAGAGTACTACAATCGAAAAGCGAGATAGATATGGCACAATCATTAAACAAAACAGTTGAACTGCATACAACAGGCGTTTCCTACATGGCTATCGGAGGTAAAGTCGGTAAGTTTCTAATAGGAGATGTGGCTCTTGAATTCTACCCAGATGTCAATGTCGAGCAATACATTCAAATCCCATGGACAAGCATCACTCAAATCGGTGCGAATGTCTCCGGAAAAAGAATTAGTCGCCACTTTGAGGTTTTGACAGACAAGAGCAAATTCCTCTTTGCTTCTAAAGATTCTGGAAAGATTCTAAAGATTGCTAGGGAACATCTTGGTAATGAAAAAGTCGTCAAGTTGCCAACTCTCATTCAAACTATCGGCACTCGACTCAAAGGTTTATTTGCCAAAAAATCATAATTTTTGTATAATATAACAGACGGATAAGTACTAGCTAGATCCTTTCAGAAAGCCTGCGGTTGCTGCGAGCAGGTAGGGTTAACCTACGAAATTCTACCGTTTCTAATAATTAAAAACATAAACAAGTGCACTCCTGTGAAGTTGGATGGAACCGTGGCCTATGTCACTCCAACACTTTCACTGGAGTGTTTTACTTTTTGGAGGAACTTATGTTAGATGTAAAACGTATTCGTAACGACTTCGATGCCCTTGCCGAAAAATT
>ENA-ORIC01003680-ORIC01003680.1-human-gut-metagenome-genome-assembly--contig:-NODE-3680-length-10383-cov-5.821366_pt1 | contig 10383 bp, 7 predicted proteins | sample MGYA00243023_ERZ508732 | MGnify/ENA primary metagenome ERZ508732 (study PRJEB26277, sample SAMN04329767) | human gut metagenome | biome: human-associated habitat | host: Homo sapiens | place: USA...
TTCTTTCATGTTGTTTGTCCTCCTTTGAAATTAAAAATGGGTATGAAAAAAGTGACGCCGGAGCGTCACGCTTTTCCGATAGCATAGATTGATACTTTGTAGGTTGCCGATGGTACCGTATTTGGTCTTACGGCAAATATCTTTCCGGGGTTGGTCGTTGTAGACCAGCTACTCGAACTGCCTCGCTCCACAAACATGGCGTAATTGCTGTTCTCCGTGGAGATATGGACATGAGGAATTTCCGCGAAGGTAAATGGAAAATTAGGGAGCGCAATTGCGCCGCTCTCATAGAGCACACCCCATGCCGTCGAAATGGCGGTCGTAAAGGAATACTGACCCCAACATTCCGCTGTACCGCTTTTCCATTTACGGTAATTCCAGATGCCGCTTGTCCCTTGCTGAATGACAAAATCCGCAAGGGGTGAGCCATCCACCCGCATATCCCCGGCAACATCCAGTGTGGCTTGCGGATCTGGCGTGTTGATGCCGACCTTCTTTTTCCGAAGCGCAATGAGGGGCGTACCCTGCGGAACAGTAAAATACAGATCCAGACTGCTCAAAGAATAGAGCTTGTCTTGGATCTGTAGATGAAGGTCGTAGGAACTGTTGGCATCCAGACTGCACAGTTCCAAATTGTAGTAGCTGAAAGAGGTTCCGCTTTTTGTCGTGCCGGAATAGATGCTGGTGTAGCTGCCGTAACTGCTCTCACTGGTTTTCTTGTACCGATACCGCACATAAACCACGCTGTTTTTCTGCGTCCCGTCTACGGTCACAGCAGAAATAGAGCCACTGAATTTGAGCTGCATTTCCGCTTCGATATCGTTGGTTCGCCGGAGCGTTATTGAGGATATCTTCGGCTTGGTGTACGGAATGACCGTCACCGTCTGTGAAGTTTCGGCGGTGTAGCCGCGAGAATCCGTGACCGAGAGCGTGACCGTCACACTGCCGGACTTTGTGATCTTTCCGACCGTAATTGCAGCACCGGTCGAATTGGATGCGGATAAACCGTTGCAGGAAGCGGTGTAGTTGGAAATGGACGCTCCGTTCTTCGCAGTTGCCGTTCCAGGCGTGACCTTGAGGGTCGAGTAGTTCTGAACGAATAGCTGGTCGTTGCCTGTGAGGTTTTTCGTGGTCGTGTAGCTGTCGGCATAAGTGAATCCGCTTATGGTTGGAGCAGAATTGGTTGCCGTGGTCAGTACAGTGGCGGTCTTGCTTGAGGTGCTGCCGATCTGCGTAGACCCGCTGTAAGACGAAACCGCAAAGGTACCTGTGAACGACTTGATGGATGCCATAGCGTTCAACAGCGTTGTTCTCTGCGCCGATGTCAGCGTGACCGTGCGGTTCGCCGTGCCCTTCGACCAGGAAAGCCCGGAAATAGTCAGGATGGTCGTGCTGCCGTTTTTGAGCACCAGCGAATTGGTGTAGGAGGCTTCGTACACGGTCACATTGATGGTAATGGAAACCGTGGCATTGTCCGCCGTCACCGTGTTGACACTATTCACCACAGCACCGCCCAGCGTCTTGACCGTGGAACTGCCGGAAGTGCCGTAGACATGGTTGTACTGCCGCCTTGCTCTGACCCTCACCGTGTAGCTTGTATTCGGTGAGAGCGAGGTGATCGTCACACTGGCACTGGTGGATGCCGTCGTTGAGAACTGCGTCCAGCTCGAACCGCCGTTTGTGCTGTACTGCCAGACGTCCGCCGTGGCAGAGGATGTAACGGAGATTTTGAACCCGTTTGCCGTGACATTCGATGTACTGAAGGTCACGGTAGGTGCGGAACGGTCGATGGTGGTCAGCGTCATGCTGCCGCCGTATTCCTGTGAACCGTAGATATACACACGGGTCGAGAATCCGACCGCAATCGTTTTGCTGCCGTTGCTGTCATGAGCCACAGTAATCGTGCCGCTGACAGAACCTTTCTTTGCCGGGAAAACACGGTCATCCCAATAGGTACGGCCCTTTGAGTATACGGTCGTACCATTGATCGTTACAGTGGTGGTGTCAATGGTGTAGTAAGTGGATGCGCCACCGGTAGAGGTCAGCGTCCAGGAAAGTGTCGAGCTGTTACCGACCACATTTACGCTTTCCGAAATGTCCAGTTGAAGATAGCGCCCATCGTATGCTGCACTTTTCCAAGTTGCCATAGCTTTCCCTCCTTAATCCAGAATGACGATATTCAACCCCTCGGACGCCGTGGGCATCGGGACAAACTTCGTTTTGCCCACAGTCAGCTCGCCGTCCACCGTGGTTTTCTTGGTTTGCGTTTCGTCCTTGTTCAGGGTGAAAATCACCTCGTCGTTGTAGTAACCGGCGAACTCCGTGTTTGTGATGACCGTCCGCTGGGACGATGCGCTGTTGGACACCTCGATGCCCCGCTTGTCGATCTTGACCTCCTGCGTGTAGATTTCGTTGGGTGCGGGTGTCCACTTTCGGGGTATCGCCCCTTCGGAGATCATGATGTCCGCGAGGTAGATGGATGCATCCCGACAGTAGCAGTAAATGCGCAGCGTGGGGTCAGTCACATCCGTGAGCGTTACGGAGTAATCCGTCCAGTCAAACGCCGTGGACTTATTGAACAGGTACTTGGTTTTGTTCCCGTTGTAGGTCACATAGAAATACCCGGACATGGTCGAGGTTTTCTTTGCCCGAACCGAGATCGTATAAGTGCCGGGAACCACACCTCGGATGTACTGCGACAACGAGGAGTATGCGCCCAGCACAAAGCAGGAGTCGGAAATGGTGTTGTTTTGCGTATCTGTGGAGGCATCCGTTTTCACCGTACCGGAGTAGCTCCAATCGTCCGTGATGCCGTTCAGCCCGGAGGAATTCTGCACGTAGTTGATGCCGCCGATGTACTGCTCCTGCATGGTGACGGACAGTCCATTCACCGTGTGTTCCAATTCCGAAACACGGCTTTCGGAGTTCAGCACCCGTTCCTCCAGGACGCCCTGGTCGTTGGACACCGTTTCCACGGTTTCGGTGAGGGTCGCCACATAGCTGTTCAGCCCGTCGATGGTCTGCTGGAACTGTGCGTCCTTCTCGGTCAGAATGGAAATGGTGGTGCGGATCGTTTCAATGTCGTTCTGCACCATCCATTCATTTCCGTCCCATATCTTCGTTTCCGGCGGGGTCACGGAAGTATCCACCCAGAGCTGCCCCTCATAGGGGTTCTCCGGCGGCGTGTCCGAGGTGACCACATCGCAGAGACTGATAATCGTGAACTGTGCTGATGCGATCATCTCACCACCTCCTCAAACCGCCACAACGACCATAAAGGTTGCCTTGGTATCCACATCGGTGCTGGACACCGACAGGGTCTTGCCGGTCTTGCTGCCGTTGGTACCCCAAGAGGTATCGACTACACCGTCCTTGTTGTACTTCGTCCAGGTGTAACTGCCGTTTCCGGCTGCGTCCACCTCGGAGCCTGCCTGATAGCAGACGGCGGTCAGCACAGTCGTGCCCTGGCCGTTCTTGAACACATCGCCGCCCGTGGAGGTGACGATGATCTGCAACGGGTCGGAGTTGTCGATGAAGGTCGCCACATCGAAAAACTTCGTGTTATAAGAAGCCGATGCGGAATCCGTGTCCTGGGCACAGCACTTGAACACGGCGTAGCTGTCCACCGCTGCGGCGTAGACCGTGAGGGTATTGGTAGCCGTGCCGGTGTATTTGTCGGCGGTATCCGAGAGCTTGCGCCAGCCGATGCCGAAGTCTGCATCATAGCCGGTGGAAGAAGTAGCGGTGACGGAAGCGTCCATGACCGCCCACTTGTAGCTGACCTTGGTGGCGTCCACCGTAGAGCCGCGCCACAGCTCGGCCTTGGCGGTCAGACTGGCGACCTCCTCATTCTTGAACACATTTCCGTTGGGTGTGGTGACCAGCAGGTCGACGATGCCGGAACCGTTGACCACACGGGAGAAGGAAATGGTCAGCGGATGGGTCAGCGACAGACCGGTGCTTTCGTCCTTGTAAGTGATGACACAGCGATAGTCGATGCCGGGCAGCTCCGCCATGACATTGGCCTTGACCGTGAGGATGTGGCTCTTGGCACCACTGAGGGCGTAGTTCGTGCCTGCGGTGATGGCGGTGTTGCTGTCACCCACATACCACTTGACCGAAGTGACATTGGCGGTGGTGATCTGGTCGGCAGTGGTGCCGATGACATACAGACTGGGTGTCAGAACGAGGTTCTTCGTTTTCCAGTCAGGGGTGTAACTGCCGTTGTCGGGGTTATACATCTGAGTCTTGGCGAGGTTCGAGCCGATGTACCCCGTCAGCGTCAGTGCGTCATTGTAGTCGATGATGGTAAACTGACCTTGTGCTTTGCTCATGTGAGAAGCCTCCTTTAAAGTTGTTGTATCAGGAACGGGCACTCTGCCGGTTCCTGTTGTGGGTTCTGCGGTTGCCATAATGAATTCCTCCGTTATAACAGGCTCTGCCTGGTCGTGGTGTCAATGAGGTCACAATAAAAAGTGGCGCGGACTTTGACATCCGCACCGGTAATGGCCACGGACTTTGCACCGCCGAAATGCTGTTCATTCCAGACTTTGTCCGCTTCTGTGTCCTCCGACACCCTTGTCCAGATAAACTGGTTGGCATCCAGCGTGTCGGTGATGTCCTCGTCCCAGGAGTACACCTTAGCGGAAAGCAGCGTTTTCACGTTACCGTTCTTGAAGATGTTCCCGTTGGATGAGATGATGACCAGTCGGAGCATTTTCTGCTCCTCAATGGTGGTAATGCGGTCGCTGACCTCGGTGACCTCCTTGCTGGTGGCGTAGGCTCGAAGCACAACCTCGCCGCTCTCCAAGTCCCACCAGGACGAGCCATCCTGTGACTGAATGACACCAGCCTTGATGATGTTCGCCACCAAGGAGCCGGAGGTGATGAAGTCCGCGACGATCTGACCGTCTGCCGTGATGGCGGTTTCATAGGGACCGTTGTAGCCGTTATGGGAAAAGCCCAAGCCGCCCACATTCCAACGCCAGACATTCACGGCATCGTCAATGGATGGTGCGTCCAGGATGAGCAGCTCATAGGGCTGTCCGTTTTCCTCGGTGGTATGGATGACCACATAGCCGCCGCTTTGGCCGGTGATAAGCCCGGTGGCTTTACCGATGGCGGTTTGGAGCAGCTTTGGAAAGCGTCCCACCGTGGATTCCACCTTATCAACCGTTGATTGCACCTCGGAGATGGTGGTGATCATGCTGGACTTGCTCTGACCGAGGGAAATGCTCTTGTACCGCTCGGCAAGGGTGTCGTATACGGTTTCGATGACCAAAGCCGACACGCTGACACCCAGAAGCGAGTGCCGGATGGTGACGGTATCGCAGAGGTTGACCCGCTCCAGGAGTGCCGAATACTCCGGTTGTTTCCAGAGCGGCTCAAAGGACACCTTCACCGTGGGGATGGTCGCTCCCAGCGGATTGGCTTTGATGTAGCTGTTGGCTTTCGCTCGGAGGGCATCCTCGGTCACAACTCCGTCAAATTGGTCGGAGAAATCCATGATGAGCGTTTTTGCCCGGACGATCTCCGAGGTCACAATGGGGAGCGTTACCTCCGGCAGCGTGACCACCGTTTCGGTGTCCGAGCCTTCCGGGGTGTACACGGCATACGGGAGCAGTGCGGTATATACACCGCTGTTGTCCTCGTCCTGCTCCAGGGCGGTGAGGTTCTTGCCGTATTCAATGATTACGCCGGTCTTCTGCCCACGGTGCGAATGGAACTTCACCGTGAAGTTGTCCCATTCAAACTCGCCGTGCCATTTGGAGAGCATTGAGCCTTCCGTACCTCCGAGGCAGGCACGGACGCTTTTCGGCTGCGTGACGGAAAACGCCTTTGCATCCGAGTAGTCCGTCCAGCCCGTGAAGCGTGTATCTCCGGCAAGAAGCTGCGAGAGGATAAGCTGCGGAGAACGGCTCTCCGTCGAAAACGGCATCACCGGAATATTGGCGAGGTCATACGAGATGTGCTGACCGTAGATGGTGACGATGCCGTTTAAGGGCTTCGTGATGCGATAAATGCGGAACGCCTGGTCGGCGGCGGTGTCATTGGGCTTTGCCTTGATGATGCACTCCTTGGTGATTAGCCCGTAGTGCTGACCGCTGACAGGGTATTTGAGCAGACACTCAAACACACCGTTGCGCTCCTCGGTGATTTCGCAGGAAATGGTATCCGTCAGCGCACCGTGGCCGAATGAACTGAAGTCCGTGGCGTTTGCAGCGTAGAGTACAGGAATCATAGACAGCACCACCTCGGAATGACCTCGATCCTCGTCACATTGCCGGTGCAGTTGATGGTGCAAACACCTGGTTTGAGAACCGGGAACTCCGCACCTTTGACGGTGTCATTTTTGAGGGCGGTGCCTTTGAAGCAGTTCATCAATTCACTGTCGATTTCGATGTACTCATCCAGATCGGAAATCATCATGCCTCGACCTTGGGGCTGTATCATTATTACCACCGCACCGCTGCCGTATAGCTTGATGTACGGTCGGCTCTCAAACGCCGTCGGATTGGTAATCGTCAGTTCAGAAGCGTCAGCCGACACTGTTTCCTGCCCCGCAAGGCTGTACTTATAAGGCTTGCAGTTGAAGGTCACGGTAAAGCTGCCGACCTTGTTCAGCTGCTCCTCAATGTCCAGATTGCCAGAAATGACGCCGTAGCGGAAATACTCCGCATCGTAGGAGTCGGTGATTTCGTGGTATCTGTCCGGCTCGGAATACAGCCAGCCCTTGATGTCCCGCAGGACGGAGACAAGGGCGGCGGTATTCTTTCGTGCGAGAAATACCGTGTAGGTCACCTTGATGTTGGCAAAGCGGCGGTTCGGATTGATGATGTCACCGCTCCTGCCGGGAATGGAGATGAACTCCGCATCGTACTCCGGTGCGGAGAACACGTCCTTCTTCTCGATATGCAGACCGAACTCAGCGGAACTGCGGCCGTTGTAGGTAAAATAGGTCATGCGAATACCACTCCTTTCCGCTGGGCGAACTGATTCGCCGTTTCCATGACTTCATTGGTGAGCTGGCGGATGTCCTCGCTGCTGTAATTGTTGAAGGTGGCGATGTTCAGAGCGATGGTGAAAGCGGACGCCGCCTTTCCGACCACACCGTCCACGGCAGAGCGTATCGAGCCGTTCACGTCAAAGTCGGTGGGCAGAGCCGTCTGCATATCGTGAGCAAGGTCGCCCATGACGCCGTTGATGTCCTCTGCCATTCCTTCTGCGGCTTTGACCGCTTCATCGCCGTTGTCGTCAATGGAGCCAGCAAGACCCTTGACCAGCATTTCACCGACCCATGCCATCTCCTTCGAGGGCGAGTGGATACCGAAGAAATCGCAGATACCGTCCCAGATGGAGGAAATCCACCCGGACACCTTATCCCACAGCCACGAGGCAAGCTGGGTAATACCGCTCCACAGTCCCTTGACGATGTTGCCGCCGATTTCTACGATCTTATACATCAGAGAGCCGAAGGCTTTCACGATACCCGCAATGATCTGTGGTACCGCCTTGACGATCTCCACGATGATGGTGGGCAGATTTTCAATTAGGGCAACGAACAACTGAACGCCTGCCATGATGATCTTATCGATGTTTCCGACCAATGCATTGACAATGCCGGAGATGATCTGAGGAATCGCCTGCACGATAGTTGTAATGATTTGCGGCAAAGCCTGTATCAGCGAGATCAGCAGATCAATGCCTGCCTGAATAATGAGCGGTATCGCATTCAGCACAGCATTGATAATGCCGTCAATGATTTTCGGGATGGCTTCCACGATTGCCATAATGATTTCCGGCAACGCAGCCACCAAGGATGTCAAAAGCTGAATGCCCGTTTCGATGATCTGCGGGATGGAGTCCAACAGAAAGGTAATGATGCCGTTGATGATCTCCGGCAGAGCGGCGATCAGCACGGGGATTGCGTCCAATAGTCCCTGGGCAAGCCCCGTGATAAGCTGTAAGGCTGCATCAAGGAGCATCGGCAGACTGTCCACCAGACCTTGCACGATGGTGACGATAGCCTGCACCGCTGCCGGGATGAGCGTAGGCAGTGCATCCGCAATGCCGGTCACAAGTGTTGATACCAGCTGAACCGCCGCCTCAATGAGCAGGGGCAGATTCTCAATCAGCGTATTCACGATGGTCATGAGTGCGGACACCGCCGCCGGGATAAGCTGCGGAAGCAAAGAAAGCAGCGTTTCCAGCACCTGCGAGAACAGTTCGGTGACTGCTTCCAGCAGTGTGGGCAGCAGTTCACCCACAGCCGTCAGCAGAGCATCCAGCGCCGTGGGCAGAGCCGCCACGATGTTCTCAATAACCGGGGTGATGTTCGCCACCACGGTCTTGAAGGCGTCAACCATGTTGTTGCACAGCAGTTCCATATCAGCGTCCGCATCGCCGAAGCCCACGATGAGGTTCGACACGGCGGATTTCAGTGCATTGACAGAGCCGGAAATGGTGGCTTCCGCTTCCTTGGCGGTCGTTCCTGCAATGTCCATGCTCTCCTGCATGACATGAATGGCTTCCACCACATCCGCATAGGAAGAAATATCATACTTGACGCCGGATATCTTTTCCGCATCGGCAAGCAGTCGCTCCATTTCCTGCTTCGTGCCGCCGTAGCCCAGCTTGAGGTTGTCGAGCATCGTGTAGTTCTGCTTGGCAAAACCCTGGTAGGCATTCTGAATGGAGGACATATCCGTGCCCATTTTATTGGCGTTATCGGACATATCCGTAATTGCCATATCCGCATATTTTGCGGCTTTCTCGGTATCACCGCCGAGAGACTGGATGAGGCTTGCGGAAAAGCCCGTGACCGTCTCCATGTACTCGTTGGCAGAAAGTCCTGCCGTTTTGTATGCATTGGCGGCGTACCGCTGGATCTCCTGCGAGGAGTCCTTGAACAAGGTGTCAACACCGCCGACCAGCTGCTCATAGTCCGCATAGGCAGCGATGACCTCTTTTCCGAGCTTCACGGCGGCGGCACCTGCGGCAACAGCCACGGCACCGAGTGCCACACCTACGGTTTTAAGAACCTTGCCGAAGCCTTCAAACTTACTGCCGGATTCCTCCGCAGCCTTGCCGCCCTCCTTGATAGCTTTTTCGTTTTCGTCCAGCTCCCGGTTCATGTCGTTGAGGGCGGCTTCGGCATTGTTGAGTTGGATCTGCCAGTTCTGGGTGCGGCGGTCGTTCTCTCCAAAGGAGGTGGCGGCATTCTGCAGAGCCTTGCGAAGGGTGTCGATTTTTGTAGTCTGCTCATCGATCTCTTTTCGCAGCACCTTATTCCGTGCGGCGAGAGCCTCCACGGATTTATCGTTTTTATCGAACTGAGAGGTGGCGAGCTTCATTTCGGAGCCGAGCACCTTGAAAGACTGGTTGATGTCCGCCAGTGCTTTCTTGAATTCTTTTTCGCCCTCAAGACCGATCTTCAGTCCGAAACTGTCTGCCATGTACCGTCACCTCCTTAAATGCCGTCCGGGATAATATCGTCAATGTAGTGTTCGCGAGCAGGAACAGCCTGGCCGTTATACTGCTTATGGCACTCCCATAAGTCCAAAAGCAGACCAAACGGCATCAGCCACACCTCATCCTGGCTGAGATGAAGGTGGGCAAGGCCGTAATAAAGAAGCCGGGTAAACAGCTCCGCATCGGAGACCGTTACCCGACTTGCGCGTTTTTTGCGTCTTTCTCGCTTTCTACATTGCGCTTGGTGCCCTTGTAGAGCGCCTCCGTAATGGCGGTTTTGTATCCGGCAAGGTCGAGGGGCGTGGTCAGAAGCTCCACCACATCTTCGGTGAGCAGCTCCTTGGGGTGTTCTTTATCCTTGAGGTTGTGGACGAGGATGCTCTGATTTGCAAGAAGCGTAATCAGCCACACGATCTCGCCGATAGCCATTTCAAAGTTCTCGGACTTCATCAGCTTCTCGCCGAGGTTTTCCAGACCGCCGTATCGACCGGCGATCTCTTTAGTTGCCTTGGTGGTAAGCAGGAGTGTGTATTCCTCGTCACCGATGGTGATGACTGCAGTTCTCTCGTTATCCATTGTGTGTTACCTCCGTTAACCCTGTTTTTCGGGTGTCGTGGTATAGGTCGGCTCATAGACTTCCTTATACCAGTTCGTGATAGTCGCAGCGGTCACATCGCCTTCCAGTGCCTCCGCTTTCCACGGGTGCTTGCCGCCTGCGTCTGCTTTGTTGCGGCGCAGAATGGTGCCTTCAATAGTGGGTGTAGAGAAGGTAATGCTGTCGCCCTTGGTGGCAAGGTTCGTCGCCGGAATACCGAATTTCACTCGGTACAGCCAATAATACTTGTACTTGCCGTTGGACTTCTTGGCACGGAATCCCACCGCCACAGGGTCGCCGCCGTCCTCGGATGCGGA
>ENA-ORIC01003682-ORIC01003682.1-human-gut-metagenome-genome-assembly--contig:-NODE-3682-length-10377-cov-4.740097_pt1 | contig 10377 bp, 7 predicted proteins | sample MGYA00243023_ERZ508732 | MGnify/ENA primary metagenome ERZ508732 (study PRJEB26277, sample SAMN04329767) | human gut metagenome | biome: human-associated habitat | host: Homo sapiens | place: USA...
GGGCTTTCCCGGGCCCATTTTTTATTTTTTGCCCCGTATAAAGATCTCCCGGATTTTTGTGCAGGTTTGCCCTGTTATTCTGTCGCAAATTTTCGGCTCATTTTGTGCTCGTTCCACAAAATTGCCTACACCCACCCCCCGAAAATTCAGCATTTTGTCTTGACATTCTCCACGGCACAGCACTATACTTGTGCCGCAAAGAGACGCCGGGCATGAAAGTGCACGGCTATGTGTTTTTCTGCCCCGAAGTTCCGGTTTTTTGCCGGTTTTCGGCATCGTTCCCGGTAACGTTCACGGTAACGTTCACGTCTCTGTAAGTTTTTTTGTTTGGAGGGTTTTGCAATGCGGAAAAATGTGAAAAAACAGCTTGCCTTGCGGGTGCTGTCCACAGCGGCTCTGATGGCCATGGTCTCGTCCATCGCCACGGCGGCGTTTGCGGACACTTACGATCTGAACAAGGGCAGTGTGACGGTAGAGACCAAAGAGAACGGCATCACTTATGTGACCCAGCTGGACAATACGCAGAAGGACGGCTACGCCCGGAACGACAATGAGGATATCCTGCACGACTATCAGGACAAGACCGGCGTTACCATCACCAGCAACGGCAACCCGACCGAAAATACCATCACAGTGGATACGGCGAAAGATCAGACCACCGATGTGACCTTGCAGGATGTGAATATCCAAAAAGACGAGTGGGACAACAAATCTGCCGCAATGACCATCAAAGGAGAGGGCGATACCGAAATCGAACTGAACGGGGATAATACTCTTATCAGCGGACACTATCATGCAGGTCTGGAAAAAGCCGATGATGTAAGTCAGGGTTCCCTGACCATCAAGGATGATCTGAACAACGACAACCGCACCGAAAAAGAAAAAGACGAGTCCGGCTATTCCACCGGCGGCGACACCGGCACCTTAATAGCTGCCGGTGGCTATGACGGTGCTGGCATTGGCGGGCGCAAAAAGAAGGATGGAGAAGAATCGGATGCCTGTGCCAGTACTTCCGATATCACCATAACAGGCGGTCAGATCAAGGCGGGATCCCTCATCGAGACGAAGGAAGAATATCATCAGCCGGAATACAGCGGTGCCGGCATCGGCGGCGCTACTGGTCACGGCAATGCCACCAATATCACCATCACCGGCAATGCTGATGTATCTGCTGCGGGCGGCTACTATGCAGCCGGGATCGGCGGCGGTGACGACGGCAATGCCACCAACATCACCATTTCCGGCAACGCCAAGGTCGCTGCAACCGGTTCAAACTCCGGCGGTGCCGGCATCGGCGGCGGTGACGACGGCGTAGGCAAAAACATCCGCATTACCGACCATGCCGATGTGACCGCCTACGGCGGAAATCAGGGTGCCGGAATTGGCGGTGGCCCTTACCGCGGCGGCTCTGTGGAAATTTCCGGCAACGCGAAGGTCTTCGCCAAGGGCGCTAACTGCGGTGCCGGGATCGGTTCCGGCTATAGTTGCTCGTGCTGGGGCGACCATCCGGAATTAGTGGATACCAGCGTCACCATCTCCGAAAACGCTGAGGTGACGGCTGTCGGCTCCTACAGAGCAGCAGCGATCGGAAACGGAGCTTCTTCCCAGCAGGGGAAAACAACGGTCACCATTACCGGTGGTACGGTAACTGCTATTGGCGGAAAATCCTACATTGATTACTGGAATGGAAACTGCTACAAAAGTCTTGCATCTGCCATCGGCGGCGGCAACTCCGACAAAGTGCAGGATGTCACCGTTACCATCAACGGCACCACGGGCAACACCACCGTCAATGCGTCCTGCTGGCTGGATCAGGAAAGCGCCATCAGTACCGGTAATGGCGCTGCCGATATCATCGGCTATGATGAAGACGGAAAGTCTCCCTTCGGCGAAGATGGCAGCGTCATTGTCCGGATGTATAACCACGGTTCGTCTACTACTACGGGATATGGTCCTTTCAGCAAATATGAGGGGGATTTGACCGGTTACAACCTCGGCACCCTTTACCAGACCGTCCACAACCGCAAGTACATGGAAGAGCACCCCGAAGAAATTGTTGACATCACCAAGCTGAAGGACGAGGACCTGCACGACTGGAAGCTGGTGGGCGAGGTCGTACAGCCCACGCTGGAAAAGGACGGCTATGCAGACTACATCTGCAGCATTGACAAGTGCGGCCAGACCAAGCATGTGGTGCTGCCCAAGCTGACCCCGGAACCCAGTGAACCGGACGTGCCGGGCGACAATACCCCGGACACCCCCAACAAGCCGGATACCCCCAACAAGCCAGACGGCACCACCCCGGCCCCTGTGACCCCGGATGCCCCTGTGCAGGACAGCACTGCACCGGCTGACACGCTCGCCGCAGACACCACCGCTGACGCTGCTGTCGTACCGGCAGACGCACAGAACGTGGTGCAGGATGCAAAGCCGGAAGCTGCTCCCGCTGCTCCCGCTGCTGCCGCCGTTCTGCCCCAGACCGGTGCAAACTGGCTGGCAGTGGTGGGCTCTGCCCTCAGCGGCCTGTTCCTGCTGGCCGCAGGCTTTGTGCTGGACCGCAAGAACCGCCGCATGAACTGAGGAACCATTTTTAAAAGCCATCTCCCCCCTGCTGTGCATACCGCAAGATGCACGGCAGGTTCCCCAAACAAAGGGGGCTGCTGCACAGCGTGCAGCAGCCCCTTTCTTTTATCGCTTTATTCCAGCTCGGTGTCGTCCGGGTGGGCGTCGGCTTCCAGCAGGGTCTTTTTGGTCCGCAGCAGGTTCTGCGGGCTCACCGAGAAGCTGCGCAGGCCCATTTGCAGGTACTGCACCGTGTTCACCGGGTTGCCCACGGCCAGGCCGCAGATGGTCACCGGCACGTTGCCGGCCTTTGCCGTCTCCATAACCATGGCGATGAGCTTTTTCATGGCCGGGCTGGCCGGGCGGTAATACCGCTCCGCGCTGGCCAGCTCCCGGTCGGCGGCGTGGGTGTACTGGGTCAGGTCGTTGGTGCCGATGACCAGAAAATCGCACCCGTGGGCCACGAATTCCTCCGCGGTCAGGCAGGCCGACGGCACGCTGAGCATGACGCCGAAGGGGGTCTTTTCGTTGAAGGGCACGCCCCGCTCCCGCAGGCTCTGGCGGCAGTGCTCCACGATGTGCATGGCGGCGTCCCAGTCCTCCACATCGGTCACCATGGGGAACATCACCCGCAGGGGGCCCCGGTGGGCGGCGCGCAGCAGGGCGCAGATCTGGGTCTCGAACTGCCGGGGCTGGCGCAGGCTGTTGCGGATGCCCCGCAGGCCCAGCTTGGAGGACTGCACCCCCTGATAGGCGTCCGCCATGGTGCGGTCGGCGCCAAAATCGAAGGTGCGCACGGTCACAGGGCAGCCCTGTGCCGCGGCAAGGCAGGAAGAATAGAAGTAGAACTGCTCCTGCTCGTCCAGAATGCGGCCGGGCAGCATCATGTAGCTGCTGCGCAGCAGGCCCACGCCCCGGGCACCGGACTGCATGGCGGTGTCGATGTCCTCCGGGCCAAAGCAGTTGGCCAGCAGCTCAAAGGCTGCGCCGTCCCGGGTGTAGCCGGGCTGGCGGCCCAGCACCCGCATTTCTTCGTTCTCGCGCTGCAGCTCACAGATGCGGGCTTCTGCCTGCTGGCGGGCCATAGCATCCGGGTCCAGGATGCACTCGCCCTTGGTGGCGTCCAGAATGACCGTGCGGCCGTCGCAGTCGTCCAGGAACTCCGGCCCCACCTGCACGATGCCGGGGATGTTCATGGCCCGGGCAATGATGGCGGCATGGCTCTGGCCGCTGCCCTCGGTGGTGACGACGCCCAGGATCATGCCGGAGGGCACACTGAACAGGTCGGTGGGCATCAGGCGGTCGGCGGCCAGGATCACCGGGTGGTCCAGTGCCAGCCACATGCGGGGCCGGTTGCCCAGAATGTTGATCACCCGGCTGGTGGCGTCCAGAATGTCCACGCTGCGCAGCTGCATGTAGGGGTTGTCCTTCATGTTGGCCAGCTGGTCGGCGTAACGCTGGCCCACCTTGTCCATGGCGGCGGCGGCGCTGATGCCTGCCTTGATGCAGAACCGCACCTCGTTCATCATGCCTTCGTCGTCCAGCATCATGCTCTGGAACTGCAGGATGGCCTGCTCGGTGGAAGCGGCCCGCTCTGCCATGGAGTCCAGCTCGCTCTGGGCGGTGCGCACCGCATCTTCCAGCTGGCGCAGCTCCCGTTCCGGGTCAAAGGGCCCGGTGCTGAACGTTTCCACATGGCGTTCCAACCGGCTCACCTGCCCCAGCACAAGGCCCGGGGACGCAGAAACACCTTTACAGATCTTCATGTTCGGTCACCTCCGGCAGTTCCGGCGCGGTCAGGGCCTGCCAGACCAGCGCCTGCAAGAATGTATTGGGCAGCAGGGCTGCCAGCGCCGCCCGGCCCGCGTCCGCGCTGCCTGCAAACAACGGGGCGAACCCGGCCATGCGCGCCGGGTCGCAATGCTCCAGAAACGCCTGCCCCAGCGTCCGGGTGGTGTAGTACACCGTGGGGTCTACCCCCACGTCCTCGGCCACGGTTTCCAGCGGGGCAAGCTCGGCGTCCTTCATCCGGGCCAGCAGCAGGGCCGCGTCTGCGGTAAGGGTCACGGGGTATTTCTCCCGCACGGCCTTCTGCACCGCGTCGAACCGTGCCCGGAACGCGGCAGCATCGGCGCTGCTGTCCGGGCCGTTGTCCACGGCATAGGCGCAGCCCCGCACCCGGCCAAAGGCCCGCAGGGTGTCGTAATAACCCAGCTCCACATTGCGGCGGGCGGTATCGGGGTCAAAGTGCAGGATGTCGCCCAGCTCCCAGTAGCTGCGCACCATGGTGGTGGGCAGACCGGTGAGGTTGGGGCGGGTGATGCCCACCCCCTCCAGATCCACACACACCAGCTCGTCAGCCCCCATCTTTTTAGCAAGGCCGGTGGGCATGTTGTCGCTGTAGCCGCCGTCCAGGAACTTGACCCCGTCGATCTCCCGCGCCCGCAGGGCAGGGAAGCAGGCCGCCGAGGCCATGAGGTAATCCTTCACGCGGCCCTGCGGGATCTCGTCCAGCGTCAGCTCCCGGGGCTTCAGGCCCCGCTGCTCCACCGTGACAAGGCCAAAGCGGATGTTGGCGCGGCGCAGCGCGTCCTCGTCCAGCACCCGTTCCACGATCTCTTCCAGCGGCGAGACGTCCATACCGCCGGCCTTCACCACACTGCGCAGAAAACTGTGCAGCGCCGACAGGTCGGCGTTTTCTTCGGGCAGCTCCATCACATCCTTGCTGCGGATGGTCAGCCACATATCCCGCGCCACCTCGTACAGGTCCAGCACGAACATGGCACCGTTCAGGCTGCCCACACTGGTGCCGGTGATGATCTGCGGGTGCCAGTCCAGCTCCATCAGAGCCTTCCACACGCCCACCTGATAGCTGCCGCGTGCTCCGCCGCCGGCCAGCACCAGCGCTTTGCACGGAGTGGTTTGGTTTTCCATACTGCCTGCCTCCCTGTCTGTCTTTGCTGAAATTATACCATATTTTCCGGAAAATTTCTCCCCGTTTTTTGGTTCCTCACGGCTTTTATACGGCTAAGATCCGTGGTATACTGGGCAGGAATCATCTTGAAGGAGGAACTTTGCCCCATGCGCTGCAAGCAATGGATCTTTGATATGGACGGCACCCTCACCGACAGCATGACCGTGGTGTGGCGGGGTGCCCCGCTGGCGCTGCTGCAGCGCTATGGCCGCACGCCCAAAGCAGACCTGAACGACGTGCTGCTGACCATGGGCATGGCCGACGGTGCCCGCTACCTCATCCGAGAATACGACCTGCCCCTGACCGAGGCGGAATATTACGACGTGATGCGGGACGTGATCGCCCAGCTGTACGAAACGGTGGACCTGAAGCCCGGTGTGCGCACCCTGCTGGCAAAGCTGCAGGCCGAGGGGGCCCGGCTGTGCCTGTGCTCCAACACCTGGTCCGACCAGTGCCGCACCGTGCTCACCCGGCTGGGCATCGCAGACTATTTTTCCTTCATCGTGGAGGCGCAGGGCGTGCTGCACAAGAGCCGCCCGGAGGTGTTCTTCGAGTGCATGCACCGGCTGGGCGGGGCCGACCCCGCCGCCTGCGCCGTGTGCGAGGACGCCATTTACGCCGCTTCCACTGCCCACAAGGCCGGGTTCACCGTGCTGGGCGTGCAGGACGCCGCCAGTGCCGACGATGCCCCTGCCATGGCGCAGGTGTGCGACCAGTTCCTGCCGGACTGGACCGCACTGGACTGGACAAAGATCTGAGAAATTTTTCCGCAAAAAACACGCCGGTGTTCCCGCTGTGGGAGCACCGGCGTGCTGTTATTTCAGGCTGTATTTCTGCTGCTGCACCCATTGCTGGAAGGCGTCCCGCACGGCACCCTCCCGCCCGCGGGGGATGGAGATGCGGGCCCCGCTGCGCATGCGCAGCTCCCCGGCAGAAAGCAGGTCCGCCTCGGCCAGATTGACCACATAGGAGCGGTGGGGCTGCAAAAAGCGCCCATCCGCCAGCAGAGGCTGTGCCACCGCAGAAAACGGCACCCGCAGCGACAGGGTGGGCACGTCCTCCCCGCTGGTGAGGTGGAAGTGCACGATGTGGTGGGTGCACTCCAGATATTCGATGCCCGCATAGGGCAGCGCCCGCAGGCCCTCGGCGGTGTTCACCGTGACGGACGGGCCGTATTCCGGCTCGGTGGCGCGGGCCAGCAGGGCCGAAAGCTCCCGCTGGCGCACCGGCAGCAGCAGATATTGCAGCGCATCCACCTTGTAGGCGCTGTAAGCGTGGGCCGTGGTGCGGGCCACAAAGGCCAGCGGGGCCCGGCGGCCCCGGCGGCGCAGCTCCCCGGCAGCCGCCAGCCCCACCGGCGCAGCCGAGCCGGAAAGCTCCAGCAGGTACAGGTCGTACCGCACGCCCTCCCCGTCCTTCCGCAGCAGGGCGTCGGTGTCCGGCAGGTGTTCCACGATGCAGGCGTCCGCTCGCCGGGCAAAAAATTCCATGCACTGGCGTTCCAGCCCGCTGCGCAGGCCCGCGTCCGGGCTGCACACCGCAATATGAAAGATCACAGGATCCCTCCTCTTCAAACCCGCCCTTGCATTTTGCGCGGTGCGGGGGTATAGTAATCAAAAAACAACAAAGGAGACGCCGCCATGTCAAAGCCCCTTGTCAGCATCATTCTGCCCGTGTACAACGCCCAGAACCACATCGCCCGCTGTCTGGAGAGCATCTGCGCCCAGAGCTGGCAGAACATCGAGGTCATTGTGCTGAACGATGGCTCCAAGGATCAGAGCCTGCCCGTGTGCGAAGCGTTCCGCGCAAAGGACGAGCGCATCGTGCTGGTGGACAAGGCCAACTCCGGCGTGTCCGACACCCGCAACCTGGGCCTGAAGCTGGCCAGCGGCAAGTATGTGCAGTTCGTGGACAGCGACGACTATATCGACCCGGACTTCACCGAGCATCTGGTCACCGCTGCCGAACAGAACAACGCCGACCTGGTCATCGCACCTTACAAGATGGTGATCCCCGCCGGGGCCAGCAAGCCGGAACAGGTGCTGGACAAGCTCCAGGACGAGCTGGGGGTCATGACCGTGGCCCGGCCCCCGGAAGTACGGGAGTACGGCTTTCTGCCTGCCGGGGTCTACACCCAGGACGAGTTTGCCCGGCATCTGATGGACAAGCCTGCCTCTTATTTTTACGGGGTGCTGTGGAACAAGCTCTACCGCCGGGACCTGCTGGTGGACCACCAGATCCAGTTTACCAGTGAGGTGCGGTGGGCCGAGGACCTGGTGTTCAATATGCAGTACCTGGAGTACGCCAACGTGCTGGTGTCCATCCCGGAGGCAGGGTACTACTATGTCCAGAACCCCCAGAGTATCTGCCACACCCAGATCAACCCCGCCACCATCGTGCAGAACAAGATCCAGGTGTTCCGCTACTACAAGGACCTGTACACCCGTCTGGGCATGTACGAGCAGGTGCGCCCGCAGCTGTACAAATTCCTGGTGGATATCGCGGAGAGCACTTACCCTTCCGGCCCCTTCAAGGAGGTCATCGACGAGGCCAAGGCCTACTGGAAGGACGCCCGCGAGGACGTGCAGACCCGCACCGCCGAAGCGCGCGAGCGCTGGAACGACATGCGGGAGGAGCTGCGGGAAACGGCGCAGGAACGCAGTGCCGAGTGGAAGGCCCGGCACGACAGCGACCCCAAAGAATAAGCAAAAGCAACAAACGGGAAGCCGCAGGAGCTTGCACGCTCCGGCACGGCTTCCCGCTTTTTTATGCGATGTTCAGCGGCCGGGTGCTCAGCAGCCGATGGCGGCACACTTCTTGGCCAGCCACTCGCGCTCCTCGTCGTTCAGGCGGGGTGCCAGCTTCTCGAACACCTGACGGTGGTAGTTGTTCAGCCAGTCCAGCTCGTCCTTGGTCAGCACACCGGGCACGATGGGAGAAGTGGCGATGGGCACGAACATGATCGGCTCAAAGCCCAGGAAGGTGCCGTACTGGTTGTCGGCCTTGTGCACGCACACCAGCTCGTTCTCGATGCGGATGCCCACCAAATCGGTCTCGTACACGCCGGGCTCGTCGGTCACGATCATACCCGGGCGCATCAGGGTGGTGTTGCGGCCGTTCAGGGCGTGGGGGCCTTCGTGGACGTTGCCCACAAAGCTGACGCTGTGGCCGGTGCCGCAGCGGTAGTTGATCAGGTGCTGCCACAGCGGTTCACGGGCGATGGTGTCGATCATATGGCAGTCGCAGTAGTCCAGCCAGACCGCCTTGGCGATGTCGATGTGGCACTGCAGGGTCCAGGTGTAGAACTTGCGCTCGTCCTCGGTCAGCTCACCCAGCGGGTAGGTGCGGGTGATGTCGGTGGTGCCGTCCATGTAGGTGGCACCGCTGTCCACCAGCAAAAAGCCCTTGCGCTGGAGCTTTGCGTGGTCCTCCGGGGTGGCGTGGTAGTGCATCATGGCTGCGTTGCCGCCGTAGGCCGCAATGGTGCCAAAGCTTTCCACGATGAACTTATCCGTGGTGCTGCGGTACTTGTGCAGGATCTCGTCCACGGTCAGCTCGGTCAGCTCTTCGCCGGCTTCCAGACGCTTTTCCAGCTCGATCTGGAACCGCACCATAGCCACAGCGTCGCGCAGGTGGGCTTCCTTGTCGTGGGTCAGCTCCACCTCGTTCTTCACGCCCTTCATGGGCAGCAGCGGGTCGGCCAGGTCCTTCACGGTGAGGGCGGCGTTGTTCTCCAGCACCTGATACACGGCATAGTTCACGGTGGCGCTCTCTGCCAGCACGGTCTGGGGCTCGGTCTCAGCGGCCATGACGTCCAGCACACTGTCGTACTCGGCCAGGGTCACACCGTTGGCTTCCAGTTCCGCCTTTGCCTCCGGGGTCACGCGGGCGGTGTGGATGAACAGCACGGCGCGGTCCGGGGTGACATAGCAGTAGGCCATGGCGTAGGGGGTGCACTCGATGTCCATGGCGCGCAGGTTCAGCAGCCAGGCAAGGTTGTCCAGCTTGCCCACCAGCTGGGCGGTGCAGCCCAGTTCTGCGAGCTTTGCACGCAGCTGGCCCAGCTTTTCGGCCGGGGAGAAGCCTGCGTATTCCTTGGGCAGGATCCAGGCCGGGGTAGCGGGCAGAGCCGGGCGGCCCTCGGTCCACAGCTCATCCTCCAGGAACAGGGTCTTGATGGCGGCGTTCTTGGTTTCCAGCGCCTTCTTCACGCTGTTCACCAGCGCGCAGCTGGCGGTCAGACCGCACAGGCCCAGCTTGCCGCCCTCAGGCACCACCTTGGCGCAGTATTCCTCCACGGTGGGCACGCCCGGCTCACCCATCTTCATCAGCTGGATCTCGGTGCCTGCAATCTCCTTCTCGGCCTGCACAAAGTAACGACCGTCGGCCCAGACAGCACTCTCGGTCATGGTGACCACAAAGTTGGAGTTTTCACCATGGAAGCCGGAGAAGTAGGTCAGGGAGGTGTAGTGGTCGGGCAGGTACTCGCTGGAGTGGGGGTCGCCCACCGGGATCAGGTACACGTCCACACCGTTTGCCTGCATGGCGGCACGCAGAGCGGCCAGCCGTTCGGGAACTGTATTCATGCTCATAGAAAAGCCTTCTTTCTCATATTTGCCGGAAGAACGTCCGGCGGCGGTGGTTTGCTACTGCATATTGTAGCATTCCGGCGCAAAGAATGCAATGCGGGAGTGTCGGCTGTTCCGGACGCAAACACGCAGCGGCCCGCAAAGACCGCTGCGCGTTTTTTCTTCACACGGTTGCCGTGCTGTCAACAGCCGCCGCAGTGTCGCCTGCATCCTGCGGGGGCTGACCGCCTGCCGGTCGTTGACCGTCCGTTG
>ENA-ORIC01003689-ORIC01003689.1-human-gut-metagenome-genome-assembly--contig:-NODE-3689-length-10362-cov-2.478950_pt1 | contig 10362 bp, 10 predicted proteins | sample MGYA00243023_ERZ508732 | MGnify/ENA primary metagenome ERZ508732 (study PRJEB26277, sample SAMN04329767) | human gut metagenome | biome: human-associated habitat | host: Homo sapiens | place: USA...
CCGTCGAGCCGATCGACATCGAGCATGGCAAAGCTGTCATCCGCAACGGCTTCACCCTTGCGAACCTGCTGAACTTCGAGGTAGCTTATACCGTTTCATCCAAATCGAAGGTGATCCTGCAGGGCCGGCTCAACCCCGACATCAAGCCCGGCAGCAGTTCCCCGGTCGAAGCGGCGTTGGATGCGTTGAAACCCGGCAAATACACGCTGACGATCTTCGTTGCGCACAAAGATGCGATGCCATGGGCCAAGAAAGGTGAACGACTGGCGGAGCAATCCTACCCGCTCGTAATCCCGAAACAGCCGAAGGGAAAATAACGGCAGGACAAACCCGGAAAAACAATGAAGCGGGAGCATCGAAAGATGCTCCCGCTTCATTTACTCCTATTTTATTCCTTGCCATCTCTATTACCCGGACCCGCTGCTTTATTACTCGCTAGTTCTCCCCGCCCACCCGCACAAGCGGGAGAAAGTTTACCCGTTTAATTGCGGCGTGCAAACCCGAGGTAATAAATCAGCGTTGCGATAGCCGACAGGGCGGCTACCAGGTAGGTGCGCGCAGCCCATGACAGGGCCTCGCGTGCCTGCGCAACCTGCGCCCCTTGCAGCGTATGCGTGCTCTCGAGCCAATCCATCGCGCGTGCCGAAGCATTGTACTCGACCGGAAGCGTTACAAGGCTGAAAAGCGCCGAGAATGCGATCATCGCGATACCCACCCAGAACAGTGCCGGGAAAGTATTGATCAACAGGATACCTGCAATAATCACCCACGTAGACCACATCGACGAGAACTGCACGATGGGCACCAGCGCCGAACGCATCTTCAGCGGCGCATAATCGCGTGCATGCTGTACGGCATGGCCGCACTCGTGCGCCGCGACGGCGGCGGCCGAAACGCTGTTGCTGTTGTAGACGCTCTCGCTCAGGTTCACCGTCTTCGTGGCGGGATTGTAATGATCGGTCAGGTGCCCTTGGGTCGCTGTCACCTTTACATCGTAAATACCGTTGTCGTGCAGCATCTTTTCAGCCACCTCGCGGCCCGTCAGGCCGCCGGGAAACATCACTTGCGAATACTTCTTGAAGACCGATTGCAGTCTGGCCTGCACGATCATGCCGACCACTGCGATTACGATAATCAGTATAAAACCGGGATTCCACATATTTTCAAAATCAAATTAGGTTTACAATAAAACGTCCGGAGTGCAAAATTATTATTTTTTCCCTAACCGCCATACTCCGGTTACTCGACCGCCCGGTAACGTTCGCGGGCTTCGGCCCGCGTCATGGCGTTAAAATGCCACCATTCGCTGCGCAGCGGACGGAAACCTGCCTGCCGCATCACCTTGCGCAACAGCAGCCGGTTGTCGAGTTCCTGCTGTGTGATCCGGCCCTGAGCAACCAGTTCGTCCTCGCGGTCGATATGCGCCTCCTGACCGAAATAGTCGAAAGGCGTTCCCATCGGCAACGGGGCACTGTTCCCATCAGCCAGCGTCAGGTCTACGGCCGCGCCATAATTGTGGAGCCCCCCGCCGTTTGCAGGATTCGACACGTAAATGTATTGCGGAGTCCCTTTGACCAGGTTCCACATTTCACGCTGGACCGACATCGGACGTGCGGCATCGTATATCAGCAACCGCAGGCCGGGACGCTCGCGCCGCAAACACTCCGAAGCCCGGTACAGCATCCGCGCCGCTTCCGGCAGCAGGTAGGCGCGCCGCAGGTCGGTATACAGAACTTTGCCCGTAAAATTCTCAGGGGTAGCATAAACCAAATGCACCAGTATCGCGGTATCGTCCGGAACGATCTCAGTCAGTCCCGCCTCCGCCAACCGCCGTTCGGTCGGCGAAAGTGCCCCTGTTTCCCGTTCAGGTTCAGCACCGATAGCAGAAACTGTATCATAATCATAGCCGGTAACAGCCTCCACCGGCACCGTATCCGCCGAACTGGTGAGGGCAGTATGGATCGCACCGCGTCCGCGACATGAAATCAATAGTACGACGCATCCCAGCGCCAACAGTGATACAGGACGGCCGTAAAAAAACTCCCGATGAAAAACCTTCATCCGCGGTTACGGTTTACGGTCCGTATAGTGGGCGTCCGCCTGCTGGGTCGGCATCACCAGGATATCGTTGACGTTGACGTGCGGCGGAAGCGACACGATCCAGCCGATCACGTCTGCGATATCCTCCGCACTAAGGGGCTTCACCCCTTCATAGACCTTATCGGCCCGTTGCCGGTCACCGTGAAAACGAACGACCGAAAATTCGGTCTCGACCATACCGGGACGCACCTCGGACACCTTAATACCGTGCTTCAGCAAATCGATCCGCATCCCTTCGCTCAACGCATGCACGGCATGCTTCGACGCACAGTAGACCGCCCCGTCGGCATAAGTCTGGCTTCCGGCAACCGAACCGATATTGACGATCAGCCCTCCCTGGCCGCGCTCGATCATCATGCGCGAAACGATCCGGGTGATATAGAGCAATCCCTTGACGTTCGTATCGATCATCTTGTCCCAGTCCAGCGGATCACCCTCGTCGATCGGTTCAAGGCCCGAAGCCAGCCCCGCATTATTAATCAGGACGTCGATCGCGCGGAAATGCGCGGGCAACGCCTCGATCGCAGATTCGGTCTGGATGCGCTCGCGGATATCGAATCCCAGCGCATGTACTTTGATGCCGTACTTCTCTTCGAGTTCGTCGCTCAGTTTCTGCAGGCGGCCGCTCCGCCGCGCCGTAATGACCAAATTGTACCCCGCAGCGGCAAGTTTCCGTGCGACAGCTTCGCCGATCCCCGACGAAGCGCCCGTAATCAATGCTGTCTTACCCATAACATTCTCCTTTCGGTATAAGACAAAAGTATGGATTTTTTGCGTTACTTTGCACGGGTTTCCCCGGAAACTTCTATCTTGCAGCAACGATGAGCCGAATCAACCTGGAATACTTTCTCGCCCGGCGGATTGCCTTTACCCGCGGCGGCCGCAAAAACAACGTGATGGTCCGCATCGCGACGCTGAGCGTAGCCGTAGGCATGGCCGTGATGATCGTTTCGCTGGCGGTGATCTTCGGTTTCAAGCACGAAATCACGGCGAAGCTGACCGGTTTCGGCTCGCATGTGCAGATCGTCAACCTCGACGGCAACACCTCTTACGAGACCGTCCCGATCTCGAAAAACCAGCCGGTCGTGCCGTTGATCGAGAAACTGCCCGCTTGCGGAGAAATTCATCCGTACGCGATCAAAGCGGGCATCCTGCGCGGCGAAGAGGCGATGCAGGGCGTCGTGCTGAAAGGGGTGGGCCCCGACTACGACTGGTCGTTTTTCCGGGAGAATCTCTCCGAAGGTTCGATTCCCGTCCTCTCCGACTCGGTCCGCAACAAAGACGTACTCATTTCGCACAGGCTCGCCTCGATGCTGAAACTCCGGGTGGGCGACCCGCTCGAAATGCTCTTTATCCAGAATCCGCCGCGGCGGGACCGTTTCCGCGTAAAAGGCATTTACGACACGCAGTTCGATGAACTGGACAAAGTGATGGTGCTTACCGACATCCGCAATGTCCAGCGGCTCAACGGCTGGGATTCGACCCAGATCACCGGCTTCGAAATCACGACCACCGATTTTCCCCGGCTCGAAAAATTCACCGATGCCGTGGACGAGCTGATATTCGACACCCCGCCCGCCGAAGGCAACACGCTGCGGGTGATCAACGTCCGCGAACGGTACCCGATGATTTTCGACTGGCTTGACGCGCACAACGTCAATGCCGGGGTCATCATCACCGTCATGCTGATCGTAGCCCTGTTCAACATGATCGCCGCGCTGCTGATCATCCTGCTCGAACGCACGTCGATGATCGGCGTACTGAAAGCCCTGGGCATGGGCAACCGTTCGCTGCAAAAGATGTTCGTGATCCGCTCCTCGTTCATCATCCTCAAGGGAATGTTCTGGGGCAACCTTTTCGGCGTGGGACTCTGCCTGCTGCAGCATTGTACCGGCCTTGTCCGGCTCGACCAGGCCGGTTATTTCCTCACCACGGTGCCGATCTTCATCGACTGGGGATGGTGGGCGCTCTTAAACCTGATCACTTTCGCCTTTATCGTCTCGCTGCTGGCTTTGCCGACGATGATAATTTCACTAATTTTGCCGGAAAAGAGCATCCGGTTCGAATAGCCCAGCATGAAACCTTACAACACGACAGAAAGTAAAAAAGAGCAGGTACGGTCGATGTTCGACGCGATCGCATTCCGTTACGACGCGCTGAACCACCTGCTCTCGATGGGCGTGGATCGCTCATGGCGGCGCAAAGTGGTCCGCCGCGTACACGCGGCAAAACCGGCAACGATCCTCGACCTGGCCACCGGCACCGGCGACCTGGCAATCATGCTCGCACGCAAATGTCCGCAGAGCGCCGTTACCGGCATTGATCTGTCCGAGCAGATGCTCGCGATCGGGCGCCAGAAAGTCTCGCAGGCCGGGCTGGAACAGCGCATTACACTCATGCAGGGAGATGCCGAAAACCTGCCGGCGGAAGACAATTCGTTCGATGCCGTGACCGTCGCCTTCGGCGTGCGCAATTTCGAAGATATCGCCCGGGGAGTCGCCGAAATCCACCGCATCCTGCACCCCGGCGGAATTGTCTGCGTACTGGAATTCGGCATGCCCCGAAACAAGATATTCGGTACGCTGTACCGTTTCTATTTCCACAGGATACTCCCCGCAGTCGGACGGATGCTTTCGCACGACAAGAGCGCCTATACATACCTGCCGCAATCGGTAGACGAGTTCCCTTACGGCGAAAAGTTCCGCGGCATGCTCCTACAGGCGGGATTCACGGACTGCCGCATCACGAACCTCTGGGGCGGAATCGCCCAGATTTATTACGGACGGAAACAGGCATGAAAAAATTATTATTACTGGCCGCCCTCGGTGCGGTGACACTGTTGGGCTCGTGCATCAGGCCCGAAAAACTGTCGTTCGAGGGCATCGAATCGATCCAGGTGAAGGGAGCCACCACCTCGCAGGTGGGTATCGACCTGGGCATCAAAGCCACGAACGCTTCGGGCAGCAACCTCACACTGACAGACATGCAGCTCACGATCAGCAAAGAGGGGCGCAGGATCGTCGACATCGTACTGCGCGACAAGGCGCGGCTGCCGCGCAAGAGCAGCGGCGTCATGACCTTGCCGCTGGCCATCCGCTTCGACGGCCCGCTCGGCGCATTGGGGGTCTATTCCGCATTCTCGAAAGGATTGCAGAACACCACCCTGTCGGGCTACGTGACAGCCCGGGCGGGCTGGGGCAAAAAAAAGATCGAAATCCCGGAAATGCCGCTTGACCAGATGGCCCGCCAATTCGGGTTCGATCCGGCGGAACTGCTCAAAAACATGTAACGACCGTAACCGAAAAAACAGCCGATGATGAAAAAATTTGGATTTGGGTGCATCGCCCTGTTGCTCGCTCTGGCATCCGCCCCGCTCAGCGGGCAGACCCTCGATCAATTCAAACGGCAAGCCGCACAGGCCGATCCCTCCTACAACAGCCGCGTCGTAGCGACCGAACACGGCAGCGCGGCAACTGTCGTACATTCGATGCAGGCACAGCCTTCGGGAACCAAAATCCCGGGGTACCGCGTCCGGATTTTCCTCGACAACGGACAGAACGCTCGTGCGTCGGCCAACGGGGCCATCGCCCGTTTCCGCGAAATATATCCGGATATTCCGGCCTATTTGTCGTATGAGAATCCCTATTTCAAGGTGACGGTAGGCAATTGCCTCACGTCGGAAGAGGCGATTATCCTGTTGGGAAAAATCAGGGATGCTTTCGACCGTGCGTTCCTCGTACGCGAAGAGATCTCGCTGTCGCTTTTCGGCGAGACAGCCTCGTCAATTCCCACCAGCAACGGCACTTCGGAGCCGGCAATCTGATCCGGCACAGCCTCATTCCCGCTGTATTTTGTGGCAGCATCCGAACCCGGCGACACAATTCCCGGACGGGCGGAATACTGCCTCGGCTTATAATAAACGAAAAAAAAACGTCATTTGCAAATCTCAGGACAAGAAAAAGCATTTTTCAGTAAAAGTTTCTCGAAAAAAAGTTTCTTTTCTTGATAAACATTTATACCTTTGCCCCGAATTAAATAACTAACTAATTTTCTTTTACTATGAAAACTTTTACTAAATCTGTACTGATGCTGGCCGTTGTTGCTGCATTCGTTTCTTTCGCTTCTTGCGGTAACGCCGGTGCCCAGAAAGCCGCTGAGGATTCTATCGCCGCTGCAAAAGCTGCTGATTCGATCGCACAGGTTGAGGCTGCTGCCGCTGCCGCCGCTGCTGCTGATTCGACCGCTGCTGACTCTACCGCCGCTACCGCTACGAAATAATTCAGCGACCGACAGATTTACAGACAAAAATAGTAAGAGGCTCCCGATGGAGTCTCTTACTATTTTTATACCCGTTACCCTTCTTATTTTATCTTACAGCATTCTCCTATTCCCCTCATATCTTATCACCATATATATATCATCATCCTTAATTATTTTTTCCGTTTCCCTGTGTTCCTCTTTGCTGTTTACCGCCTCTCCAACGGTTCGCAAATCACCGGATCACAATAAAAAACCGCTCCCCGAAGAGAGCGGCGATCTTTAATCCTTATCCGTTACCCGAAATTCGCATCCGGTATTCTCACACGATCGGAGAGCTGCCTGCGACACTTTGGGACAACCTCAATCCCCGGATATTCCCCCATCCAAACACATTCCGAGTGATCCGGATTATTTCGTATAGCGATATTCCGCACCATCCTTGCGGATCGTAACCTGCGCGCGGCCGGACGCTTCGACCCGGCCGATCACCTGCGCATCGACGTCAAACGAACGCGAGATGCGGATAATGTCGTCGGCTACCGACTCATCGACATAAAGCTCCATGCGGTGCCCCATGTTGAAAACGCTGTACATCTCGCTCCACGGAGTCTGCGATTCCTGCTGAATCAACTGGAACAACAGCGGGGTTTCGAAGAGGTTGTCCTTAATCACATGCAAATTGTCGATGAAGTGCAGCACTTTGGTCTGTGCCCCGCCGCTACAGTGAATCATACCCTGGACATGTCCCCTGTAATCCTTCAGTACCTCACGGATAATCGGCGCATAAGTGCGCGTCGGAGAGAGCACCAGCTTACCCACCGTCAACGGGCATCCCTCGATGCGGTCGGTCAGGCCGTAACGGCCGGTATAGACCAGATCGGACGGCAGTCCGCCGTCGAAACTCTCCGGATACTTCTCCGCCACGGCTTTCGAAAAGACGTCGTGGCGTGCGGACGTAAGGCCGTTACTGCCCGTTCCGCCGTTGTACTCGCTCTCATAAGTGGCCTGCCCCGACGAGCTGAGGCCCACGATGCAGCACCCGGCTTTGATATTCGCATTGTCGATCACATCGCTGCGGCGCATACGGGCCGTCACGGTACTGTCCACGATGATCGTACGCACCAAATCCCCCACATCGGCCGTCTCGCCGCCGGTAGAATAGATCCCGACACCCAGGTCCCGCATACTTTGCAGGAACTCCTCGGTTCCGTTGATCACGGCCGAGATCACCTCGCCAGGCACCAACCGCTTGTTGCGGCCGATCGTCGAGGAGAGCAGTATATCGTCCAGCGCACCGACGCACAACAGGTCGTCGGTATTCATCACCACGGCATCCTGCGCAATTCCTTTCCACACCGACAGGTCACCCGTCTCGCGCCAGTAGGCGTAGGCCAGCGAGGATTTGGTGCCCGCCCCGTCGGCGTGCATAATCAGGCACGCCTCAGGATCCCCCGCGAGGCGGTCGGGGATAATCTTGCAAAAAGCTTTGGGATAAAGGCCCTTATCGATATTCTTTATCGCGGCATGCACGTCCTCTTTGGAAGAGGAAACGCCGCGTCCGGCATAGCGGGACGAAGTGGACATAATGACTCTGGATAATATTGGAATTTAGTCCAAAGATAGGGATTTTATTTCGTTTGTTGCCATTTTTTAGGTATTTTTGCTCAAATCGAAGCACCCTAACATGGCAGCGACCCCAAACAAACAGGAACCGGTATTCGAACTGATTCGGAGCATGAGTAAAGCCGAAAAGCGGAACTTCAAGCTCTATGCCACCCGTCTGGCCGGAAACCAGGAAGCGAAATTCCTCACGCTGTTCGACTGCCTCGACTCGCTGGACGAATACGACGAAAAGCGCATACTGCAGCGCTGCCCGATCAAAAAGGAGCAGCTGCCCAACATGAAGGCGCATCTTTACAAACAGATACTGGTGAGCATCCGGTTGCTCGACGTGCAACGCACGGTGCCGATGCAATTGCGCGAACAGATCGATTTCGCACGTATCCTCTTCGACAAGGGACTGTATCGGCAGAGTTCGAAACTGCTCGACAAAGCCGCCGAACTGGCACTCACCAATGAGCAGTACACGATGGCCATCGACATCGTCGAAATGCAGAAAAAGATCGAAACGCTGAACATCTCGCGGGGCATCCTCTCCAAAAGCGAGAGCCTCAGCCGGCTTGCCGGCACGATGTGCGACAAGATCGTCCGGATCAACGACCTGTCCAACATCTCGATGCAGCTCTACGGGCTCTACCTCAAACTGGGTTACACCCGCACGCAGAAAGATATCGACCTGATCATTCAGGTTTACGGCCAAAAACTGGCCAAGTACGAGGCCTGCGACGAAGGGGAGCTGTCATTCACCGAGCGTTTTTTCCTCTACCAGGCCAATGCCTGGTACAACTACATTCTGCACAACCTGCTGCTGTGCTATAAATATGTCTGCCGGTGGATCAGCCTGTTCGACGAACACCCGCACATGAAGCAGTTGATGTACGATGCCTACCTGCGGGGCTATTCGCGCCTGCTGGACAGCCTTTTCCTGCTGCGCAGCCACAAACGGTTCGTCTCCACGCTCAGGGCTTTCGAAAAGGAGATCGGGGAGATCGGGAACATCAGCGACAACGCCCGCATGATCGCCCTGCAAATCCTCTACACCAACCGGATCAACAACTATTTCCGCGAAGGACTCTTCAGCGACGGAATCAAGATTATTCCCGAAGTCGAAGAATTTATCCGCAACTATTCGAATCAGCTGGACCTGCACCACCGCATGGTGCTTTACTACAAGATCGCCTGCCTCTACTTCGGCAACGGCAACTACGGCCCGTGCATGGAGTACCTCAAAAGGATCATCAGCACGCGTGATCCGCAAATCCGCCGCGACCTGCAATGCTATGCGCGCATCCTCAACCTGATCTGTTCCTACGAATCGGGAATCGACTACAACATCGACTACCAAATCCGCTCGGTGTACGTATTCCTCGTAAAGATGAACGACATGCAGCAGGTGCAGCTCGAAATGATGCGTTTCCTCAAACGGCTCAACACGATCTATGCCGGCGACCTGAAAGAGGAATTCCGCAAACTTTACGAAATCCTCAAGCCGTACGAGCAACATCCGTACGAACGGCGGACTTTCTATTATCTCGACGTCCTTTCGTGGCTGCAAAGCAAGGTCGAAGGAATCCCCGTAGCCGAAGTGATCCGCCGCCGTTTCCTGTCCGAAAACAAATAACGCCCCGCCGAAGCCGTAGCTTCCGGTTCAGCCAGCCGGTGCTCGTTCCCGATTCACCGCTTGCATCGCTCCCGTTACCCACCCTCTTACCAGTCCTGATTCACCGTTCCCAAGTCTCCGGCTCCATCGTCCTGATTACCTTATTCTCCCACATCCGGTTCGCCTGCTCCGATCGGCCGGATCCGCCCCCCCCCTTTCCCAAATCCACCGGATCGGAGAGATCCGTTAAAATCTTTCCTAAAAAATTTTACGAATTACAATCCGGGGCGATCGGACCCTTGTAACTTACAGTTTCGAAGCAAACCACCGGACACACACGCTATCCGTTAATATTTCTCATGTGAAAATTTTAACATTAATATGCATTTTAATTGTTTTATAAAACATAAATTTGCAATTCCTAACGCTTTATTTTATTTTTGTCAGCATCCAATCGAAAAATTAAGAGGAGTTATGGAAAAACATGTTCGTCAGTACGTGGATGATTTCATGGCCGGAATCATCGCGAAAAACCCCGGGGAGAAAGAATTTCACCAGGCCGTACACGAAGTGATCGAATCACTGGCCCCGTACATCCTGGAAAATCCGGTTCTCGCCAAGATGAAAGTTCTCGAACGGATCGCCGAACCCGAGCGCGTGGTAATGTTCCGCGTGCCGTGGCTCAACGACAAGGGCGAGATCGAGATCAACCGCGGCTACCGCGTACAGATGAACAGCGCGATCGGTCCCTACAAGGGCGGACTGCGCTTCCATGCTTCGGT
>ENA-ORIC01003691-ORIC01003691.1-human-gut-metagenome-genome-assembly--contig:-NODE-3691-length-10358-cov-1.918296_pt1 | contig 10358 bp, 9 predicted proteins | sample MGYA00243023_ERZ508732 | MGnify/ENA primary metagenome ERZ508732 (study PRJEB26277, sample SAMN04329767) | human gut metagenome | biome: human-associated habitat | host: Homo sapiens | place: USA...
ACATTTGGGTATTTTTCTCTAAGTCTTTTATATACTAAATTTAAGTCACATCCTATAAAATGATGGATACAGCTTGTATATACAAGAATTGCTCTTGGAGTATATGGAAGTTTTTCTAAAATATCTCCTATACCTTCGACTATTAAATCCTCTGTATCACCTTCTAATATATTGTTTTCTCTTACTATGATATTTGAAAATCTATCTATCGCATTCATTTCAGCAGCTGTTAAAACTACACCGCGAAGACAACTTTGTGCACATACATATACTTCATGTGCCTGTGGAATTAACATACCTGTATGTACTATATTCCAAGGCCCCCTTGCAGAACATGAAAACTCAAGTTTTGAATCAAAAGGAGATGGAAATTTTGCATCTTTTGCTAAAACACAAGCATCTTTTAAGTCTTTTAAATTTTGCTTTTCAACTCTTTAGCATTTAGCTTCCTCCTTTTTAGTATCATTTGATTCAACCTTATTGTCTGATTTTACTTTATTATTATTTAATTTTTCTAAATTTCCTTCTGATACCTTATAACCACATGCTTTTAATAAATTATCTGCAAGAACTTCATATTCTTTTGCCATAAGACTTTCAGGAAATGCTTCTAATACTGTTTTTTTATCTTCTTCTGCTACAACTACAATTTCATCTCTATCTAACATTCCAACTAATTTTGAGTCTATATTTTCTATAAATTCATTTACTTTTTCTTCTTCATTTTTAACATTTCTCTTATTTAAAATAACGCCACATAAGCTTGCATATCCTCTATCTTTAAAATTATCGATTGCTGTCGCAATATTTGCCGCAGCATGTATAGCCATATATTCGCCTGATGTTATTATAAATATTTTGTCAGCATATCCTGCTCTCATAGGCATTGAAAATCCGCCACATACCACATCACCAAGGACATCATAGAAAACTACATCTGGTTTGTATGTTTCATAGGCTCCCTTTTGTTCAAGTTTTTCAAGGGCTGCTATTATTCCCCTTCCTGCACATCCCATTCCAGGTGTTGGGCCTCCGGCCTCAACACATAATATCCCTTTATAACCTTCAACAACCATCTCATCTAACTTAAAATCGTCTTTTCTCTCCCTGACCAAATCCAAAACTGTATTTATCTCACTCCCGTCATGCAAGTTAGTTGTCGAATCCGCCTTTGGGTCACACCCAATTTGCATAACTTTAAGTCCTTTATTTGCAAGTGCTACTGACAAGTTTGAAATTGTAGTAGATTTTCCAATTCCACCCTTGCCATAAACTGCTATCTTTATCATAATTAACTCCCCCTTAAGCTAAAATTTAACTTGAGAATATATAGCCTTGACGCTCACTCCAGATAAAAATCCAAGCTGCGATACTAATGTCTGTATCACATATTCCGGAGCATCCAAGGTAACATTTATAATCGATATTCCCCTGTCTTCATAAGGCATTCCCATTCTGCCTATTATGTATTTTTTATTTTTTCCAAGCAATTTGTTTATCTTCTCTGATACATCTGAGTGATCAGTTATGATAGATACTACTGCAACCTTTCTCTCTGTAGAAAGTTCATCTTTTGATAAAAGTGCATTTATATCGCTAGTTTGAGTTATTTCAAGCGGTATAACGTCTTTTAAAATATTGCTTGGCGTTTCTATCTCTCCTATTACAGCCTATACACCAAAGGCTTTTTCTATATTTTTTTCTGTTATTACTTCTCTTGTTTCGCCGAATAAATACTCCCCACTTTTGCTAAGCAAAAATGCCTTATTCGCTCTTTGAAGTGCGTGTGTTGGATAATGCGTATTGAAAATACAGCTTATACCCTTATTTGTAAGTTTTGTCATTGTATCTAATATAAGAAGTTGATTTTTAAAATCTAGGTTTGATTCTGGTTCATCAAGTATCAAAATCTTTGGCTCTGATACTAACGCCTTTGCAATCAACACCATTTGAAGTTCCCCACCACTTATTTGTGAGCATTTTTTATGCGCATATCTAGTTAAATTCATCTCTTCCATAACTTTATGTACGATTTCTAAATCCTCTTCTTTTGGAAGTGACAACATGCTAAAATGACTGCTTCTTCCAAGCAACACCATTTCCTCAACTGTATAAGCCGCCACTGTAGATTTTGCTTGTGGAACATATGCAATATTGTTCCAAAGTTTTTTATTAGGTATATTTCTTATATTTTCGCCATCTAATGTGCTTTTGCCACTACTCCATTTTAAAAACCCCATTATACACCTAAGTAGAGTCGTCTTTCCAGCACCATTTGGTCCAAGTATCGCCAACAAATCCCCAGGCTCAACAGAAAAATTAATATCTTCTAATAACAATTTATCTTTAGAATTTTTATATGAAAAACATCCATTTTCAACTGAAAGTATCATAGTTGCCAACCTCCACTTCTTCTCATAAGCGTTATAAAAAACGGTGCCCCGACTATTGCTGTAAGTATTGAAATTGGAATTTCTGTTGCAACAAGACTTCTCGCAATTGTGTCAACTATAACCATAAACACAGCCCCAATACTTATCGATGCTGGTATTAGTGATAAATGGTTGTTGCCAAATTTCATCCTACACATATGAGGTATAATTAAACCTACCCATCCGACTTGTCCACACATAGAAACGCATGAACCTGTCATCATAGTTGCTGCGATTATTGTTATTGTTCTAAGAAGTTTTATATTAGTCCCCGATGATTTTGCTTCATCTTCTGATAACATAAGGATATTTAATCTCCAACGAAGTAAATATAAAATGAATATTCCGACTATTATAAATGGTGCACCTAGCATTAAAGTTTTGTAACTTGCTGATGATAAACTTCCCATAAGCCAATAAGTTATAGCTGGAAGTTGTGATTCAGAATCTGCAACAAATTTTGTAAATGATACAAGAGCTGAAAATAAAGATCCAATCATAATACCTGCTAGCACTATGGTATTTATACTGTGTCCCTTTCCAGTTCCAGATAAATACGTAAGGCTGACTGCTATTATTCCAAATAAAAGTGCGCTAAATTGTATTCCAATTAAGCTAAATCCCATTAAAATTCCAAGCGCTGCCCCAAAACTAGTTCCACTAGCTACTCCTAGTGTGTCTGGTGTTGCAAGCGGGTTTGAAAAAAGACTTTGAAATGCGCATCCAGCAACAGATAATCCAGCCCCAACTAAAAGTGCAAGTATTATTCTTGGAAATCTAATTGTCCAAAGCACGATTTCATTTTGGGGATTTACACTGTAGTCATATCCAAACTTCTCAAAAGTCGATTTTAAAACTTCTACAGGTGAGATTACCATTCTACCTATCCCCATTGCCAAGATTACTACTAAAATAGGAAGTATTATTAAGACAATTCTTTGAAACCATGTCAAACTCCCAACTACTTTAAATTTTTTCTTCATATTATAAAATCCCCCTAAAACAAAAAATAGCCATGCCAGTGGCACAGCTAAGTAATTTGCATCTACAAAATATCGCCTTCCACCTTAATATAAATTTTGGTGTCAGAAATTCCCCATATATTATAAAATATTTTAAACTATAATTATTCTTTTTTATAAGTCGATTTTCTATTATATAAACATTAAAACTTAAATATTAAATTGACTTTTAAATTAGATATAATTATTAAGTATTTTATCATCATTGTTATTCAATTTATTTTTTTAATTCTAAATTAAATCATCGTATATTGTCTTTTATACAAGAAGTATAGCACAGCACTTTTAAAATGTAAACTTTTGGAATAAATAAAAATAAGCCATAACAAATCTCACTTTATTATGACCTATTTCCCCAATATATATTATGTATTAAAAAATACGATTATTTAGTTTTCTATATCATCTAATAAATTATTTTCAGATAGATAAGACAAGAATGAAAGTCCTAACATAATCACTACTAATAAAGCTGTTATTAAGATAATCGCCATAGTTTCCGCCTCCTTTATATATAATAATGATATAATAAGTTTTTGAATCATTTATGAATTGCATAGCTTTGTATAAGTTTATACAATTTATAGTCCTTAATACCTTCTTTGATGTTCTGAAATCCTTTTCTATATTCATATTATAATGCTTTTTGCATCTTTACAAGTAAAAATTTTGTTAATATTTTCTTTCATTTTTCTTAAAAACTTTCAAAAAGTTTTTTGAAATAAAGTTTTTTTATTATTTTTCTCTTTACATCGTATTTTATCCACTATTTTACATGTAAAGTTTTCACATATTCAAATATTTTGTAAAGTCAAGAAAAAAACATTTATAATTTCCATTTTTTTCTTGACTTTACAGAATTAATATCTTAAAATTTAATACATAATAAATTTTAGTAAAAATTCAAAAGCTATGATTAGGCGAGTAAATTTAGTTCGGTTACTAGAGATGGAAATTCGTGGGCTGAAAGATTTCCTTAACTTGAGAAATTGAAAACTACCTAGGAGCTTCTATCTGAAGTTATCTTTATAGATTTTAGTAAGATTTGACGTTTTGCTTACGTTACAAGTTCAAGTGGATTTATTTTAAATCAATTTGGGTGGAACCGCGGGAATTATGCTCTCGTCCCTATTTTAGGGACGGGAGTTTTTTAATTATACGAAATAATATTTAATTAAAATAAGTTTAAATAAGCACAGGGGGTAAAAGATGTATTTTTTAAGTACAAGAGGTAATAACGAAAAAATAACAGCATCACAAGCTATAATAAAGGGGTTATCATCTGATAGGGGACTTTTTGTTCCTTCAGAATTTAAAAATTTAAAAAGTGAATTGAAAAATTTAGTAAATTTAGATTATAAAGAATTAGCATATGTAATTTTAAAAGAATTTTTGACTGATTATTCTGAAAAGGAATTAAAATACTGTATAAATAGCGCTTATGACGAAAAATTCGACACAGAAAAAATAGCGCCAATAAGCAAAGTTGGGGACGATTATGTATTAGAACTATACCATGGTCCAACATGTGCATTTAAAGATATGGCCTTAACTATAATGCCTTATCTTCTAAAAACTGCAATCGAAAAAAACAATTTAAAAGAAGAAGTCGTAATACTTACTGCAACTTCTGGTGACACTGGAAAAGCAGCACTTGAAGGATTTAAAGATGTAGATAAAATAAAAATTGTAGTATTCTTCCCAGAAAACGGAGTAAGTAATATTCAAAAACTACAAATGAAAACTACAGGTGGAGATAACACTTGTGTTGTCGGAATAAACGGCAACTTCGACGATGCACAAACTGGTGTAAAAAATATATTTGCAGATAATAATTTTAACAAAGACTTAAAAGAAAAAGGATATATCTTATCATCTGCAAATTCAATAAATATCGGAAGACTTACTCCACAAGTTGTATATTACTTCTATTCATATTTACAACTTGTAAAACAAAATGAAATAGCTTTAGGAGATAAAATTAACTTTGTCGTTCCAACAGGAAACTTCGGTAATATACTTGCAGGATATTATGCAAAACAAATGGGTCTTCCAGTAAATAAATTTATATGTGCCTCAAATGACAACAACGTACTTTACGACTTCTTTGAAACTGGAGTTTATAACAAAAACAGAGAGCTTAAATTAACAACGTCTCCATCTATGGATATACTTATATCTAGCAACTTAGAAAGACTTTTATTTGAAATATCAAATAGAGATTCTAAAAAAGTAAACTCTTTATTAAATGATCTAAATGAAAAAGGAGTTTATGAAATAGATTATGATATGAGAAAAAATTTATCTTCTTTCTATGCTGGCTATTCAAAAGAAGATGTTGTAAGCAAAACTATAAAAGAAGTATTTGATAAATTTGGTTACTTATTAGATACTCACACTGCTGTTGCTTATTCTTGCTACGAAAAATACGTAGAAGATACAAAAGATATTACAAAAACTGTAATAGTAAGTACAGCAAGCCCATACAAATTTAGTAAACATGTCATAAGTTCAATCCAAAGAATTGATTGTAACTTAGATGTCTTTGAAATAATAAATAAATTATCAGATTTGAGCAAGACTAAAATACCTGGGCCAATAGAAAAGTTAAAAGAATTAGAAATAAGACACAATATTACTTGTGAAAAAGATGAACTTAAATCTGAAATATTAAAATTTTTAGGAAAATAGGTGATTATATGTTAGAAGTTTATGTACCAGCTACAAGCGCAAACATAGGTCCAGGATACGACTGCCTTGGATTATGTTTAGATTTATTTAACAAATTTACTTTTGAAGAATTAGAAAGCGGACTTCAATTTGAAGGATGTGACGAAGCTTTTGCAAACGAAGATAACTTAGTTTACAAAACTACGCTTTTCTTTTATGACAGAGTTAAGCCAAAGAAAATCCCAAAAGGTATAAAAATATCTTTTGAAAACAACATTCCAATATGCAGAGGGCTTGGAAGTAGTTCAACTTGTATAGTCGCAGGTCTTATGGCTGCAAATGTATTAAGTGAAGCTAATTTAGACAAAGATGAAATATTAAAATTAGCTATAGAACTTGAAGGCCATCCAGACAACGTCGCTCCTGCTATATACGGAAATATGATAATAGCATTTATGGAAGATAATAATTTATATCATGAATCAATAGAAGTTCCAAAAGGAATAAGATTTTTGGCTATGGTTCCTGATTTTGAGCTTTCAACAGAAAAAGCGAGAGCCGTACTTCCAAAAGAAATTCCACATAAACACGGTGTATTTAATGTATCTAGATGAGCTCTTTTAATCGCAGCATTTACAAAGAATAACTTAGACTTAGTAAAAGCTGCATGTAAAGATAAATTCCATCAAGATTACAGAAGCCATTTAATAAACAACTACGACGATATAGTAGCTTATGCAAATAGCTTAGATTCACTTGGAACTTTCTTAAGTGGTGCTGGACCAACTATTATGACTTTGGCAAAAGACGGCGATGATGAAATACTTGATAAGATGAAATCATATCTAGCTGCATTACCAGATAATTGGCAAATACTAGACTTACACTGCGATCCTAATGGAGCATATTATAAAGAAGTCTAATTAAGTTTTATAATATATAAATGTAGAATTTTAAACTATATTGTTTTAAAATTCCAAACTTACTATATATGTATTTGTCTATATGAAATATAATATATATGTAGTATGATATATGATATGTATTTAGTAAAAGCTTTCCTATTTTGGAAGGCTTTTATTTAGGAAATTTTGAGGAGGATTTATGGAAGAAAAACTAAGCACTGAACAAAACAAAAACTTTTTTCAAAAGAATATAAACATAGTAATATGCTCTATCTTTTGCACAGCTTTATGGGGAAGCGCCTTTCCTTGTGTAAAGCTCGGATATGAATTATTTAATATCGGTGTAGACGATACTTTTTCAAAAATATTGTTTGCCGGATGGAGATTTTTCTTAGCAGGAATACTAGTTTTATTAATCGCAACATGCATGCAAAAAAAATTCCCTAAATTAAAAAAGGAATCTGTAAAAGGAATAGCTCTACTTGGGTTTGTAGAAACTACACTAGAATATGTCTTCTTTTATATAGGACTTTCATATGCATCTGGATTTAAAGGCGCAATACTATCTACTTTTATGATGGTTATTTTAGCTCACTTTTTCTATAAAGACGACAGACTTAATTTTAGAAAAAGTCTTGGATGTATTGTAGGATTTTTAGGAATCATAATTGTAAATCTAACTGGAGACATAGACAGCAGCTTTAGCTTTTTAGGTGAAGGATGCTTACTTATATCAGCCCTTGCATTTGCACTAGGCTCTATAATAAGTAAAGAAGTCACAAAAGTTGAAGATAATCCTATGACAGTTACTGGATACCAACTTTCAATAGGAGGAATTATTTTAATAGCCTTAGGATTTATAGGTGGGGCAAGACTTCACGTAACTTCTACATCTGCAATGCTTTTATTTTTATATCTTGCACTTTTATCATCGATTGCATTTAGCCTTTGGACTACATTATTTAAATACAACCCAGTCAGCAAGGTATCTATATTTAACTTTTTAACTCCGATTTTCGGAACGATACTATCTGCACTTATTTTATCTGAAGATGTATTTAATCTTAGAAATTTAGTCGCACTTATTTTAGTATGTCTTGGAATTTATATTGTAAATAAACCAAAGGAAAAAGAAACCTCTATAAATTAAATTGCGTATTTTTCTTAATTATATTTATTTTGGAAAGTTATTTTAGATTTTTTTATACATTATAAGGAAATCTTTATAGTAAAATTAACTTGATTTATTTTCATAAACAGGTTATCCTATTTTAAGGTAGAAAAACAAAAAGGAGAGTGATGAAAATGGACGCTAGTCCCTTGAATCTATCGTCAATTAAATTTTCACTTGTCTACCTATAAATGACTACTTATTTTGTTATAGATTTTAGTCATTTATAGATATATAAGTGCACTAAATATATAACTGAATAAGGAAGTGTTATCGTGATAAGATATTATAAAACTATTGAAGATAAATTAGAAAAGCTAAATTCATATGAACACGGATGTTGGGTGAATTTAGTCGAACCTACTAATGAAGAAATATTCGAATTATCTAATATTTTAGATTTAGATATAGACAGTATAAACGCGGCACTTGATGAAGAAGAACGCTCAAGAATTGAAGTTGAAGATAATCACACATTAATTCTTATAGATATTCCTATAGATGAAAGTAGTTCATCTTCAGCCCATTACTCTACTATTCCCTTAGGGATTATTCTAATGGATGAATGTATAGTAACTGTTTGTACTGCACAAAGTAGACTTTTAAACGACTTTATAGTAGGTCATATTAAAGAATTTTTCACATATAAAAAGACTCGTTTTATTCTTCAAATATTGTATAAAAATGCGACATATTATTTATTATATCTAAGAAGAATAAACAAATTAACTATAGAAATAGAACGTGAAATCCACAATTCTATGAAAAACAAAGAGCTTTTACAACTTCTAGAATTAGAAAAATCGCTAATATATTTTTCAACATCACTAAAGTCAATCGAGCTAGTTCTTCAAAAATTGCTTAGAACTTCTGCTATTAAAAAATATCCAGAAGATGAGGATTTACTTGAAGACGTAATAATCGAAAACAAACAGGCTGTTGAGATGGCGACAATTTACGGAGATATCTTAAGCAGAATCATGGATGCATTTAGCGCAATTATAAATAATAATCAAAATAACGTAATGCAATTTTTAACAGTTGTTACATTTATTTTCTCAATCCCAACCATCGTATCGGGCTTCTTTGGAATGAACGTTATAAATCTTCCATTTGAAAACGACCCCTATGGTTTTTGGATTATACTTTTAATTACAACTGTTATATGTTTAATTCTTACAGTATTATTATCGAAAAATAAATTATTATAAAGAATATAGAAAAAAGGAGCAAAATTGCTCCTTTTTAATTTATGTTCAATTCACTTATAAAATATCTTTTCATTAAATTCTATTTATATCCAAATTTAGTTTCGACAAGCATCTTTTGTAATCTAGCTTCATACATATCTTCTAAATTCTCGTCAATTTGTAATATATAATTAGGTATGTACTCTTCCTCTTCCTCATCTTTAACTGCTTCAAATTCTTTAAATTCTGGTATTAAGAAGCTCTCTGTATTTAACTTAAATTCAGGAATGCTGTCGTAAATATCTTTACTGTTAAATAGATCTTCTTCGCCTAATTTTTTATACATATTTCTTCCCTTTTTAAGATAAATTCCAGCTAACATATATTCTGAATCTTTATTTTTTGCTTCTACACCTTGTTTAAAATATTTTTTAGCTAATTCGTCTTCTTCTAATTTTAAACTTATTTGACCTAAGTTAAATATAGACTCAACTAAACCTTGGTTTTTAGATTTTTCATACCAATATTTCGCATTTGTATGATCGCTATAATAATTTTCATATATTAAACCTACCATATGTTGAGCATATGCGTTATTTTCATTTGCACAAACATCTAACATCTTCTTGCTTTCTTCGTAATTTCCTTCGTTGTAATATATTCTACCAAGATGTAATTTTGAATTTAGATGATTTTTTTTTGCAGCCAATAAGTAGTATTTTTTAGCATCTTCTAAATTATTTAAATCTTCGTATATAAGACCTAATTTGTAGCTAGATTCTATATCTTCGTTATTTGATGCTTTTTTATACCATATTATTGCTTCATCAGTGTTTTCGGCTTCCATATAAATATCAGCCAATTTCTTTTGACAACTTACAGAAGTCGAATTTCTAAGGTAGTAAGATATCGCCTTTTGATAATCTTTAGTTTGATAATATAAATCTCCTAAATTTTCAAGTGCCACC
>ENA-ORIC01003693-ORIC01003693.1-human-gut-metagenome-genome-assembly--contig:-NODE-3693-length-10357-cov-2.082198_pt1 | contig 10357 bp, 10 predicted proteins | sample MGYA00243023_ERZ508732 | MGnify/ENA primary metagenome ERZ508732 (study PRJEB26277, sample SAMN04329767) | human gut metagenome | biome: human-associated habitat | host: Homo sapiens | place: USA...
TACAGCTTGCTGTACTATTTCTTTGTCTTCATCAGCTGGAATAAGTTTAATTTTCTGAAAAACTTCACCCATAAGTCCTGTCAAACCAATTGAATCTGTAGGTTCACCCCCAAGTTGTTGAATTTTTCTAATAATAGCTTCTTCATGACCTTTAAAGGAATTTATTATACTTTCTATATCCTTTTTTATAGGCATTGCGTGAGCCTTTTCGTAGTAATCCTTAAAAGATATTATTCCCATATAAATGCCCTTTAAAAATTTATTCATTTCATTAATAATATCTTTATTATTATTATCTTGTGAATATTTCTCATTATTGTCCATAAAAATCACCTCAAATTATATTTTTCCCTGAATTATATTCATTATTCATTTAATATAATTTAAATAATAATTATTTTACTTTTAATATTTCTTATTTTAATTTCTTATATGCATAGTCACCTAACATTTGTATAGCTTGTACTACTATAACTAATGTTATTACAACGTATATCATAACTGCTGTATCGAATCTTTGGTGACCGTATACTAAAGCAACTTTACCAAGTCCTCCAGCTCCAACAGTACCTGCCATTGCTGTATATCCTAATATTGATATTACTGAAAGCGTGATTCCTGATATTATAGAAGGCATTGCTTCTTTTATCATAACTTTAAATATTATTTGTGTTTTTGTAGCTCCAAAAGATTTCGCAGCTTCTATTAATCCTTCATCAACTTCGTTTAAAGCATTTTCTATTATTCTTGCTATAAATGGTGCCGCACCGATAGTTATTGGAACTATTGCTGCTGTCTCACCTATACTTGTTCCAATTAAAAATCTAGTAAATGGTATTAATGCAACTAATAATATAATAAATGGGAAACTTCTCACAATATTTACTACAAATCCAACTACTGAATATACATATTTATTTGGTTTTAATCCTTTTGGTTTAGTTAAAACTAATATGATTGCTAATATAAATCCTAAAATTGTGGCAATTATAGTCGGTACAATTATCATATACATTGTTTGTAAAAATGCATCTCCTAGTATTTCTGTCAAATACTGATGTAATGTTGTTTTATTTGTCATTTTTTATTTCCTCCCACTTAATATTTTTTTCATCAAGATATCTCTTAACTGCATTTGCATAGTGATCCTTGACTGTTATTATTAAAGAACCTAAAACATCTTCTCTGAATTTTTCTAGTTTTCCATAACTTATATTAAAGTCAAAGTCTAGAGTTCTAGCCATATTTGTTATTATATTTTGATTTGCAATTTCTTTAGGGAATATTATTTGGTTCAAGCGCTAATGCTCTTGCTATTGCAACCCTTTGTTTTTGACCACCACTTAGGTTTCTAGGTTTCGCATCTCTTTTATCTGCTAGTCCTACTAATTCAAGTAAATTCATAACCCTTTTTTCAATTTCTGCTTTTGAATATTTAAAACATTCTAGAGGTAATGCAACATTTTCAAATACTGTTTTTCTCTCTAATAGTGAGAAATGTTGGAATATCATTCCTAAGTTTTTTCTAAGTTCCCTTATTTCTTTTTCAGTTAAATCTTTTACTTCTTGTCCTTCTACTGTAAGACTTCCATCTCTATAATCTTCAAGTCCATTTATACATCTAAGTAAAGTTGATTTTCCAGCTCCACTATGTCCGATAATCCCGAAAATTTCACCTTTTGAAATTTCCATATCTACATTTTTTAATATCTGTACATCTCCATAATATTTATTAAGATTTTGTATCTTTATCATTGAATTTCTTCCTTTCTAGCAATATATAAAATTTTTCTTTTATTTAGACAATTTTATATATTTTGTAAAATTTTTATATTTCTGTAAAACTATATCGTATTTTCTATATTTATTCTCTTTTTCAAGTATTAAAAAAGCCCGAGTATAAACTCAGGCTATCATAATCTGTTTATACTCATCTTTCAACTAAAAAAGTTGCAGGATTTAGCACCATATATTAAAAATATTGGTTGCTGGGTTTCACAGGGCCAGTCCCTCCACCACTCTTGATAAGAGTTTTTCAATTGTTATGTTATTAATGATATACGAGTTATAAATAATTGTCAACATATTTTTCGACATTTTATTTTATTTTTTACTAAATAATAAATTTTATACTGCCGTATCTGTTGAAATTGCTTTATTATATATTATAATATTTTTTTATTTTGCATTATATTATATCTCTTGCACTTGTTTCAAGATTATCTTTTAATTGTATAATCTCTCCAATTTGTATATCATTTATATTATCTCGTTTTGTTTTTTTGATCAATTTTTTTAGGTTTCTTAAATTACCTTTTATCTCAGATTTTTTGCTTCTATCCATTCCAGATTTTGAATGACCTAATCCTTCTTCGACTTTATACATAAGAGATTCTGCATCATTTAAAATATCTATATATTCTTTTCTCTTGTCATCTTCACATTCATAAGATTTTGCATCTCTAATAGCCCTTTGTATATCTTCTTCAGATAAATTTGAACTTGCTGTTATAGTTATGCTTTGGCTGTTTCCATTTTTAAGATCTTTTGCTGAAACATTTAGTATTCCATTTGCATCTATTTCAAATGTACCCTCAATTTGAGGAACACCCCTCATCGCTCTTTTTATACCTTTTAATTTAAACTCCCCGATTAATTTATTATCTTTTGCAAATCTTCTTTCTCCTTGTAATACTTTTATATCAACACTTGTTTGGAAATTTGCTGCCGTTGTAAATATTTGACTGTATTTTGTTGGTATAGTTGAATTCCTTCCAATAAGTCTTGTCGATACTCCTCCCATAGTTTCAATAGAAAGAGATAATGGTGTTACATCTAATAATAAAACTTCATTTAATCCAGGTTCACCACTCAATTTTCCACCTTGAATAGCAGCTCCTAATGCAACACATTCATCTGGGTTTAAACTTTTATTTGGTTCTTTTCCTGTTATTTGTTTTACCTTTTCTTGAACAGCTTTTATTCTTGTTGAACCTCCAACTAATAATATCTTTTCAAGTTCGCTAGCTAATACCCCTGCATCATTTAATGCATTTTTAACAGGAATAACTGTTCTCTCAACTAAATCATATGTTAATTCGTCAAATTTTGCTCTAGTAAGAGTTATATCCATATGTTTTGGTCCATCTTTTCCAACTGCTATAAATGGTAAGTTTATATTAGTTGACATAGCACTTGAAAGCTCTTTTTTAGCTTTTTCAGCTTCTTCTTTAACCCTTTGAAGCGCAACTACATCTTTTGATAAATCAATTCCTTCAATCTTTTTAAATTCTTCTATTAAATAATCTGCCACTTGTTTATCAAAATCATCTCCTCCAAGATGATTATCACCACAAGTTGCAAGTACCTCGATTACTCCATCTCCTATTTCAATTATAGATACATCAAAAGTTCCCCCACCTAAGTCATATACCATTATCTTTTGTGAAGATTCATTATCAAGCCCATAAGATAATGCTGCTGCAGTTGGTTCATTTATTATACGTTTAACTTCCAGTCCTGCAATTTTACCAGCATCACTCGTTGCTTTTCTTTGTGAATCATTGAAATAGGCAGGAACAGTTATTACTGCCTCATTTACAGTTTCTCCAAGATAATTTTCTGCATCTTTTTTTAATTTTGTTAAAATCATTGCAGAAATTTCTTCAGGAGATAAATTTTTATTATCTATTTTCACAGTATAATTAGTCCCCATATGTCTTTTTATCGATGAAATTGTTCTGTCTGTATTAGTAACACTCTGTCTTTTTGCAGTATCACCGATTAATTTTTCTCCATTTTTTGAAAAAGCTACTACTGAGGGTGTAGTTCTAAATCCTTCTGCATTAGATATAATTGTTGGAGAGCCACCTTCCATAACAGCTACACATGAATTTGTTGTCCCTAAATCAATCCCAATTATTTTACTCACTTTAACTGCCTCCTATTTCTATGATTATCTGCAACATACCATACCACCATTACAACAGCAGTTACATGCTAAGTTTAACATACAAAGTTGGCAACAGTAGTCATTTATACCTCCACTTGGATATCCATATGTTCTTTGTTGTTGGTTATACCAACTTCCCCTTCCTTCAAGAATGTCTACTAATCTTTGGTATTGTATGTTATTTGGCTCCATATTAAGAGCCATTTTGGCTTCTTCAAGTGCTTTTATATTGTTTCCTAATTTATAGTTAACATTTGCACTGTAGTAATACCATTTTGATGTTCTATTTTCTATATTATCAAGTACATTTCTCGCTTCTTTGTAATAACCACTATTAAAATAATTAAGTGCTGCTCTTAAATGTACATCTTCTTCTTGCTCAAAATTAGCATTATATCCACCTTCGCTTTGGCCCCTTGTATCAAACCCAAATGCCCTAAAAAAGTCTTCAAAATCACCAAAATCTTGTTGATTACCATAACCATTTCCACCATAATTGTTTCCATAACTGCCATAGCTATTGCCAGCATATCCACTTTGATTTCCATAGCCATAATCTCCAGATGTATTGGAACCACCATTTTTCATCTTCATTATAGTTTGATAGGCCTGTTGTATTTCTTTAAACTTTTCTTCGTATTGATCTTTATTTGGATTATTTATATTGGCATCTGGATGATATTTTTTGCTTAACTTTCTATATGCCTTCTTAATCTCTTCTTTAGAAGCATCTCTAGATACTCCCAAGACCTGATAAGGATCAGTCATTTTTTTCTTCCTCCACTTGTCTTCTCTTATTTCTAATTGCTTTGAATTTTGCCCAAACTCCAGAATATAAAATATTTCTAAGTATATCTACATCTTCAATAATAGGAAGATTTTCAAATTCCCTAGCACATTCTGAAATCATCATTGTTAGAATTCTTTCTACAAAATTATCAAAGTCTTCATTTTTATAAATTTCTTTAAAAGGATTGTAATTCCCCTTTTTTAAATCCTTTTCTATATCTTCATATGCATCTATGATGTATATATATTTTCCAAGGAAAAATCCCATCCTAGATAAACATTCTTTCCATTCATCTTCCTTGTATAAAAATAATTCAGACATTAATTCACCTGAATATGATGAAATAATATCTATATCGTATTCTTTCTTTTTCTCATAATCACTACTTTTTCGTAGTATTTTTTCTAGTTTTTCTGTTTTTTCTGGGTACTTCTTTTTTATTTTTTTAACTTTGTTTTTTATAAAAAAAGTGTATATCTTTCTGCTTAGTTTTTTTTCATCTTCCCAATCGTCAATACAATTTAGATATGCTAAAAATAAATTCATATCAGCTATATAATCTGTAATTTTATTAGTTCTTTTTATATATTTTTTTAAAGGATGTAATTTACATCTAAAGCTTTCTATCTTTGTTTCTGGTTCGTAAAGTCCCGTAAGCAGAAGTTGTAAAAACGTCATATCGTAGTTTAATGTAAGTTGTGCAAACCTTCCACTTCTGTTATTCAAAGTTTGGCATAAACCACAATAGTACGATTTATATACGTCGTATTCTTTAAATTTAAGCTCTTCTTTATTGATAAGAACGTATCCAAACATTTATTTTTAGCTCCTTTTAATAAAGTAAGTGTCACATTTTGGACAATGTATGCTTATTTTTCCCTTTCCTTTTGGAACCCTAACCTTTTGTTTACATGTAGGGCATTTGTATATACGATAAACTTTTCTTTGCTTAAATATGCTCTTTTGATTGTTTATCTTTCTTCTAATATTTGCTGTCTTATTTAAAAAGTTTTGATTTTCACTTGCTCTTTTATATATATTTCTAGAAAACATTCTGTAATAAGTATAAACTAGTGTAGCTAAACTTAAATAATACATAATTGATGCTACTTCTGGCACAAGTCTTCTAAATAAAAAGTAAAATATAAATTCACCAAAGAACAACTTCATTAGAAAGTTATTAAATTGGTCGACACCATATCTACCTTGCATAAATCTCATCATTTTCTCTCTCATAACAATCTCTCCTATTTGATTTATTTATATACTAAAATCATTATACTTTATTTTTTTAATTTGACATAATAATAGAGCTTCTTTGTGTACCCAATATTAACATAAAAAGAGCACTAGACATTTATTCTAGCGCTCTTTGATTTATTATATTTTAAATTATTTTAAACTCATTCCATAATCATCACAATCAGCTATAGCTTTAGCGAACATTTCTTTTGTAACTCTATCTTTTATTGCATTCCATTCAACTAAAGTAACAGCTTTATCAACTATTGTTGGTATACCACTTTTATCTATTCCTAAATCAGCTAGACAAACTGGTAATCCTAATGATTTATTAAATGCTGCTATTTCATTTCTTTTTTCTATTTCACCAGCACAAGTAAGAAGTGTTAATACACCAAATGAAACAACTTCACCATGTAATCCTCTTGCGCCTTCTACTAATGTTGAACCGTTGTAGAAAGCATGAGCTAATGAGCTGTTATAGTAATAGTCATTTTCTGTAGTAGTTAAGTTTGAAACTATACCTGTACTTATTATTATATCAAGTGCTACTTGTTTTAATTCTTCTGAATCTTGATTATTTTTACAGTCTTCTAATGCTTTTTTGCCGTATTTTATAAGTGGCTCTGTACAAATTTTACTTACTCCAACACCCATAAGTGGCGTATGTGCTAAATTAACTCCTTTTGAAGAATAAACTGCTTCACATTCTTTTGATAAAGCATCACCAATACCTGCCCAGAATAAGTCTTCTGGTGATTCAGCTATTATTTGTGTATCTATAAAAGTATGATCTGCTGGACCTTCTAAATAGTAATATTCTTTAAATGTGTGATCTTCGTTATACATTACACATATTGCAGTTACTGCTGCACAGTTAGAACCTAAAGTTGGGAAAGTAAATAATGGTTTGTCTAATTTATCTGCAACAACCTTAGTAGTGTCGACTGCACGTCCACCACCAACACCAAATATGATATCAGCATTTTTTACTCTTTCATCATTTACTAATTTATCTACATTTTCGTAAGTAGAGTCATCACCGTATACTATGAAATCTATTATTTTCATATCAGAACCTGATATTCCATCTAATAAAGCTTGTTTAGCTTTATCTATAGCTGTTCTTCCTCCGATTACTATTGCTTTATTTCCAAGTCTACGAGCTACTTTTGGTATTTCACTATAGCATCCTGCCCCTACAGAATAGTTTGGAAGATATACATTATAATTACCCATAATTTAAATCATCTCCTATTATCCTTATATTATTTATACTTATGTTTTTTATTCTAGCACTTTATATGTCAAAAATGAGCATATGGTATAAAGTTTTTATAAAACTTTATTTTTTTATTTAATATATTTATTTCATTTTTAAATACTATACTTTTCTACTCAAATATTATTCTTTGTGGCTCTGTATATATGTTCATTCTTTCACCTCTAACAAATCCAGCTAAAGTTATATTTAGTTTTTGTGCAATTTCTCTAGATAAATTTGTAGGGGCTGATTTTGAAATTACTATAGGAATTCCAGCTTTTGCAGCCTTTAGTATCATTTCACATGAAATTCTACCACTTACAAATATTATTTTATCTTTTAAGTCTATATTATTTAAAAGGCAATACCCTATAGATTTATCCATTGCATTATGTCTAGCGACATCTTCCCTAATTGTTATAAGTTTTTCATTATCATAAATAGCTACACTATGAACTCCACCTGTATTTTTAAATAATTCAGAAGAAGTTAAGTTCTCTTTCATAACTTCATATATGTCGCTTACTTTTATTGTTGTTTCTGTCTTTTCTATAGGTTTTAAATCTACATAATCTAAATCATTTAGATAAAATCTTTTTCCTTTATCTAAATCTTCATTTTTTTCAATAGTAGCATGTGCTACTCTATTATCAAAATCCACTTCTATAGATTTTATATTATCTTTTGATTTTATAACTCCCTTAGTCATTAAAAATCCCGCAACTAGTTGTTCTAAATTTTCTGGCGTACATAAAAATGTATTTGAATATTCTCCATTTAAAACTAAAGCCAATGGAAACTCCCCTATTATTGTTTCCAACTCATTTGAATGTTCTTTTTTATCAACTTTGACTACTTCAAATTTAAAGTTTGTTTTATATTCATAGTTTACTAATCTTTCTTTTTCTGTTGATTCTTGTTGAGCTTCCTTAGCATATTTATTTTCCATAACAATCCCCTTTTCTATAAACTCTATATTATTCGTTACACAAATCTTATATTTCATAGTATTTTACTATGATTTTATACTTTAAATATAATGTTGTTTGGTATAAATTGTCAATAAAAATATATCTTTTAATTATTTTTGCAAAAGAAAAAGCATATTACCTAAAAAGTAATATGCCTTTATTTAATATCTATTTTATTTTAATAGTATTCATTTCCTGTAGCTTCATAAGCTTCTTTGAAAGCATTCATAAATATTGTTTTACCTTGTTCTTTATATTCACCTAAAGGTGTATCATTTTCTGTATCTTCATAAGCTTGTTCTGCAAATGCACTTGGAGCCGTTCCTTCTCCATACTCAAAGTAAAACTCTACATATGCTTCTCCTGCAACTGCGATTTGTTTTTTAAGATCATCGTTAAAATCAATTTTTTCGCTATTATTACTACTATTATTGTTGCTGTTATTGTTATTATTCTTGTCACTATTGTTATTTTTATTATTAGTTTGATTTGTATTAGAGTCTTTATTTTCTGTTTTATTATTCTCTTTTTCTTCTTTTTCTTCATTTGCTATTCATCAATTTTATCATTACAAGTTTTTAATAAACTATTACACTCTTTTAATTCTTCTGTATAGCTTGGTTTTCCTGTAACTTCTTCAATTATATATCCCAATTTAACTTTGGCATTCATATATTCCTCTTTATCCATAAGTTTTTTAGCTTCGTCTATTTTTTTATCTATTTCTTCTTTGAAAGTTAGATTTTCTTGTTCTTCTTTTAGTTTTTCACATTGTGATTTTAAACTTTGAGCTGCATCTCTACAAACTGAACTTTCACTATCGCTTTTAATTATTTCATTACATAACTCTATAGCTTCGTCATATAGTTTATTTTTTATTTTTGCTTCAACTTGTAGTATTTTTTCTACTTGAGTATGTAAAGAAGTCGCCTCTGTATCTCCATCTTTTTCTGTAAGAGCTGACTCGAAATAATCTAAAGCATCTTCATACTGTTCTTGTTTAACTGCTTGTTGGCCTTCTTCCATATATTCATTGTACTTTTTATCATTTTTACATCCTGTTAATAAAAATGTACTTATTATAATTAAAGCTAATAATTTTTTAAACCTCATAATAACCTCACTCCAATCACATTAAATTTCATATGTTATATACATAGGATATCTCTATCTATTTTATTTTTTCATATACAATTATACTACGAAATTCATTTTTTTAAATAGCAAAAAGCATTTTGTTATATTTTTGTATTATTTTGTATGTTTCTTTTATGAATACCCTTTTTTTAACAATCATAATCGACTAGCTTATATATTTTTCAATTATAACTGCTCTAATACTTTCATATTTTATATAATCTGGCAGTGATTGTTTTATATCTTTTAATTTATCTTCACCAAATTTGTTTATACTTTTCTGAATTAACTCTTTTTCATCATCACAATAATATATAGTTGGATTAAATTTAAAGTGAAGTTCATTTTTATCTTTTATATACTCACATATATATCCTAAAATTGAAGATACCGAAACCTCTAATTTATTACTAACAGTTTTTACATCTATGCCTTGATTTAATAAATCCAGTGCAATCTCTTTAGGTTTTCTACTTTCGCCATCCAAAATCAATTTCTTTTTCTTTTTTTCTTTCCATTCAACATCTATGTTATTTTCTTCTACATACTTATTTACAACTTCTATTATTGCCTCTCCATATTTATCTATTTTCTTAGGTCCTAATCCCGCAACATCATTTAATTTTTCTACATCTAATGGATATCTACCACTAATTTCTTTTAGTGTATTTTTTGTCATTATCATACGATGTGGTAAACTCTCAATTCTAGCATATTTTCCTCTTACCTTTTTAAGTTGTTCATATAGCTTTTGATCTGTTGTAACTTCAAAGAAATCTTGCTTTGCATCTTCTTTTTCATTTAAAACATTTGATTTATCTTCTTCTAGTGTACTTTTATCTATTTTATTATCAACCATATATTGCTCAATAGCACTTATAAAATCTTGTCCATATTTTTCTTGCCACTGCTTCTTTATTCTATCCATACTTAATACAGCCTTAATATGATCTCTTTTTAGCATCCCCACTGGCTTCCTAATTTCCTCGGTTGTAACATTA
>ENA-ORIC01003697-ORIC01003697.1-human-gut-metagenome-genome-assembly--contig:-NODE-3697-length-10337-cov-3.269786_pt1 | contig 10337 bp, 10 predicted proteins | sample MGYA00243023_ERZ508732 | MGnify/ENA primary metagenome ERZ508732 (study PRJEB26277, sample SAMN04329767) | human gut metagenome | biome: human-associated habitat | host: Homo sapiens | place: USA...
TGCCTTATTGGGCTGCTTACCAAGTCTTGACGCTGCTGTATGTGTTATGCGTTTACACGGTTTATTTTTCGGAACTAAATTCTCCGAGATCCCGTCAATCTTGGATTCGGTCTGGGTTTTCCGCTGGTCTTGCTGTTGCTTTTGACTACCATGCAAAAGAATATTCCGGTACACCTATTTGAGATCGACACTCTGGCACCGGGTATAACCGTATTCGGTTTGTCCTTTATGACCTTGTTTTCTGCTACGCTGATCGCCAAGGATCGGGAAAGCGCCCTTTTGCAGAGATTATACACAACACCTCTCACGGGAATTGACGTTATCTTAGGCTAGTTCGTGTCCTCCTTTTCTGCATATACTTCGACACACAAGCCCCTATGTCCGCACTTCGGACAAGTCAGACGGCGCATTTTCGGTGTGTGGTACGCCCAAAACACGTCCTTTAAACGGGGACTGAATACCTCGTGACATTCAGGACAGATATAGGCAACATGCTTGAAATAATAGAGCGAAACCGCAATGCTCCACGGTATTGCCACACACGCCCAAATAACGAACAGCCACCAAAGACCGTTAGTAATCCATAAAATAATAGATGTCCATTGCAGTGCGGTTACGGGGATGCCTGTAAGCACCATGAACCAACGCATTTTCCTTAACTTGTTTTTATTTTTCATTACATATGCTATATCACTGATAGATTCAACGGAGAAATTTTTAACTTCTTTCAGCTCACGTTTGATATTTTCAATGATACCAAGTTTTTTCTGTCCTTCGGCTATTTCTTCCCGAAGTGCTTGCTCCTGCTGATCCAGCAAAATGGAAATTATCTTTTCCGGATGTTCCTCGGCGAACAGCTCACCGATGCTGTTGATCGGAAGTCCCGCTTCACGCAGGAAACAGATAATTCGCATCCGCTTCAGATCGTCTTCGGAATAAAGACGGCGACCGCCTTCGGACAGTTCGCTGGGTACAAGGATATTTCTCGAATCATAGTATTGCACCGTCCTCACGGAAACACCGCAGAGCTAAGCAATTTCTCCAGTTGAGGACTTTGACATAGCATTAACCTACTTACGCTGTTTATTTTACATCATTACGCAGCGTCACAAGCAATACCTTACGCAAGGGGATTTTTTCAAAATACATAAAAATGTTTATCTTTCATCTGCTATGCGAATTTTAAGCCGCCTATAGTCTGCACTATAGACGGCTTAAAATTCAATTATCCAATGGTTTGTACTCCGTTACAGCTTTCAGATATGTTTCGGGATCGCCGTTCAAAATAAGGTCTACATATTCAAGATGAGCATTATACAGATACCGCCTTATAAATACTCATTTATATAATCCTTGTATTTTCCACGGTATAAGAACCCAAGACCCATTGCTTTTCCAAGGGTATCCCACGTTTCCATCTTCTTGTTGATATGAACAACCAAATTCAAAGTGTTCAGTATGAACAATATTATTGCTTTCCCATTTGACCAATACAACTATTTTAGTTAGCGCAAGCGCACGTTCTTCTATTTCTTCCAATTCATATGAAATCAATTGTTTATGCTCGAAAAGTTTTCTGCATTCTCCAGCACGTTTTTTGTCAGAATGCTCATATGAGAAAACATTTTTGAACCAGACTGATAATGCACCATAATTATGGGTGTTCCAAGCATTAAAAGCATTAATTAACGGTAATAGGTACGGAAAATCATTACATTCCTCAATTGTTGGTGTTGCGGGAATAGTTTCTCCGATTTTTATATCTCGCTTGACCCATTTTTGTATTTCTTGCCTATCAATAGCATTTTGCTTCATCTTTTTCAATGACTCTGAAATAGGCGGCGGATTACACTCTTTTTCAAATTTTTGCTTTCGAGCATCTTCGCTGTCTTTCATATTCATCCAATCAGCTAAAGCAAACATTAAAGATATACATTTACAAGAGACGTACTTGTTAGCATAATTTAGATCTCGACCATGCAAAATGCCATTACGATACGGCAATCGAATTTCGTCGTGGTTTGTTTTGTTTCTGCCCTTGTTAAATATATCCTTTAATTTTGTCAGTCCATCGCTACAGCCCACTAAGCAATCCCATGCGGAAACATCGGTTCCTTCTGCAAAGAAACCTTTGCTTTTAGTGTAATCATTAACTGCACCATCGATAATGATCAGAAATAGAGGGATACTTGCATGATAACGTTTAGCAAAATGATCATCAAAGGCACATTTAATTAATTCATATCGTTCCATAAAGGGTTTGGCTTTGTTTTTTAACCAATGCATAATATCTTTTACATCGGTTTGATAGTATTGAATTAGTACCTGTTCACCGGCATCAAGTCCGTCTGCTTCATATGCTTTAACGGCATTTTCCATAAGAGGCATATTCATTGAATCATAAGCACACCATCCAGCATCGGAAAAATACTTATTAAAAGATTCAATCAAACGAATCATATTCGCCAAATTTGCTTCTAACTCCTTTATCTGTTGACGTTTTTCCTTGGGTAAAAATACAGATAACCATTTTGATGCTTTTATGTCATTTTGCAATTTTATAATGCTATGTAAATTGTTATCCGGCATTTTGTAATCCTCCCTCCGAAAAACCTAAGTAAAATGGTGAGGCACCGAGGATTCGAACCTCGATCTTCCCCTTCATAAATACACCCCAAGGAGAGCGATGTACTTATGAAGGGGGATGCTTTACCGTTAAGCGAATGCCTCATTTTTACCACTTAGCCGAGTAGTTTAGCTGCCTCTTGCTCCCAATCCACATTCGTCAATTCGGGATATAATAAACCAATAAAATATTTCATTTTTTTCGCTGCTCTTGAATGAGAACTCGGCTCTTGAAAAGGCTTGATTAAGTTGATCAAGCTTTCTCTTTGAGCTTCAATAATAGTATTTATGTCATACTGACTATTACTAAAGATAAATTTTGCGACATTGTAGGCAGCTCTTGAAAATAAAGCTTGATCGTCAAATGTGAGAGAATCCAAACCATTGGGTGCGTTCAACCTTGGATTGTCTGCAGTATTTATTAAAGCACATTTGTTTTTTAAGGCAGCAGAAGATTCTCCATTATGAACTATACAATTCCGAATTAAACGGTAGTATTCACAAATAATGATATCATTTTTAATGTTATTTTCAATACTCGAAAAGGCTATATTCAGTGTCCAGCCCAACCACTCGTCTTCTTTGGTTTTTATGCTTTTTGTGATATTGGTGGGAGAGCCGGGGAGAAGCTTAAATGATTTAAGAAAATTTTCAAAACAAGAATGTATGTTCACAATATAACTCTTGCTGATTCTGCACATATAGTCTTCTGAGAGAGCAGATACATTCAAATTTACACTTTGGGCTAATCCTTGCAAATCGTTTTTTATATCTGAGCCATGCTCTTTTTCTGTTATTCTGATCGATAGTTCTACATATTGATTCGTAGCATTAACGTATCCCAATTCATCTTTAAATGCAGACAAAACATTCTCGTTCATCGTTATCCTCCTTCCGACAATATATACTTCGCAAGCACTTATTTGTGACCATTTCCATCAACCACAACATCATTACTATTTATAATGCTGTCAATTTCTTCCCATGTGGCAGGTTCCGCTATGTTGAGTGGAGGTATTTGATTATATGAAAGAATCCTGTCTCTGCCGTTCAATCCCTCATCAAAATTCAAGCTATTACCTTTCAGTGCTTTGGCAAAGCCAGAAAGCTCATAATCCACACCGCCATGTTCTTTTTCTGCCTGATCGAATAAACCATATTGATATAGCGATGAAATAACGGCGTTTATTTCGGATTTTCGATTATAATCGAATGCTTTAATATACTCCAATTCTTCGGGTGTACAAATATTGATAAATCGTGCAAGCTTATAGTATAAGGCATCCTCCATATCAGTTAAGAGATAGCAGCGTGTCAACATTGCGAAATAATCAATTTTACGATCATCATTCATTTCGTTAATTAGATGTATCTGTTTCTTTACAAATACTTCGTAATCCGAGTTATCACGGGTGAATTTTTCCGACATCTTAACTTGATCTCCGTAATCTCTGAAAGTACCAAACAGATACCGCTGCATTTTATCCCAAAACAAAACCGTTGGAGTATGAAATACAATATTCTTCAAATCATCTGTTGCATCCAGCATCGCACATGCATCACCTAAAACAACAGCCTTGATAATGTTCCAAAATGCATCACCGGAATATTCTCTAATGTCCGTATCTTTCAGAATATCAGTTAATGCTGTAACCTGTTTATCAAACATACACACCCTCCGTTATCACATTTATCATCTAAAAACTTTAACATCACCAAGTAATTTTAGATTCCCGTTATCCACGAGAATTGCGCCAGATCGCACAGCGGTTGCGTACACGGTTTTGCCACGTTCAGCAAGTACCCGTTGTATCGACTCGTCCTGTACTGCAGTCCCTTCATAATGGACTTCCATATAAAAATCATTCAAATAAGGAAGCCCCTCATAATACTTAAATTCGGGGTAATCATCATCGGGAGATAAATGGTACTCCGCTAACTGAATGACAGCACCGGCACTATAACCCATTAGAATCCCATCATGTTGCATCAAAATATTATACAAATCAAACTCTTTGATTCGATCCATCATTCTGTCCGGCAACCCACCAAGGAAATAAACAATGTCTGCGCTTTTGATTTTTTGAGTTGCAGATTCCTTTGTGTCGGTAAAATAATTGATAAAGTTAATGTTTTCTTCCGGGATGCCATAAGCAGTAAAGCCTCCAACGATCCCATCGTGATATTTGCCACATTCTTTGTTATACAAAGCATTCCAATCAGACAAGGACTTCACACGGTTGTCTCTAAAAGAGAATGCCACGATCGCAACAGAATGATTTGGCTGTATGTAGTTCTTTAATTCCTCATAGAGCCAAGGGGCATCTATGTCAAATCCTTCAAGTAAAATGTTAATCATGGATTATCTACCTTCTGCTGGGAAAATATAGCTATACGCCGTCAAATCATGCCGAAGTGCTTCAATGCCTCCTTAATTGCTTTTTCCTTATCGGGCGGGCATTGGGGCTGTTTAGCGTCCTCAGACTTCGGCTTATTGTAATTCTCACGCTCAATGATACCGCACTGTTGTTTTACCTGTGCGATATACAAGCTGCTGACTTTCAAGCCGCTATGCTCCAGCACATAATCCTTGATTTCTTGGTAGGTAGCTTTCTTCTCCGCATCGGTCAAATCCAGCTCGTCCATATCCAAGTTAATCTCGATATGTTGCTTTGTATTAAGTTTGGACAATAAACATACCGTCTCCACATGCCCGGTCCTCGGGAACAAATCCACCGGCTGAACCCATTCTGCCGCAAGACCTTTTTCCCTGAAGATCACAAGATCCCTCGCGAGAGTATTCGGATTACACGAAATATAGACGATCCTTTTCGCGTCAAGTCCCGCGATAATGTCTATCAGCGATTGGTCGCATCCGCCCCTCGGCGGGTCTATCAGCACTGCGTCGAGACTGCCCCTGAAGGGCTCCAGAGCCTTTCTCACGGCGTCCGGGTCGTCCGCGTCGCAGCAGGCGAACGCCGCTCTTGTGAAGCCGTTCAGTTCAGCGTTGCGTCTCGCGTTCATGACGGCGCTCTCCACGATCTCAATACCGAAGAGCTCAGCGTCCGCGGGCGACACAGCCATTCCGACCGTCCCGATCCCGCAGAACAGATCGAGCACCCGATCCCCCTCATGTATATCCGCCATCTCCGCCGCGCGGTTCAGCAGCAGCTCGGCGGCTCCGCGATTCACCTGCCAGAAGGAACCGGGCGAATACTCAAACTTTCTCCCCCGCAGCTCATCGGTCAGGACGCCCTTTCCGCGTATCAGCCGGAAATCCCGCCCGAGCACAACATTTGTCTTCTCAGGGTTAATGTTGAGAAACACGCCGGAGACGAATGGGAATTCACTCATCAGCCTCTCCGCGAAGTCGGTTATCCACGCCGCCTCACACGTCAGCACAAGCGTCACCATGACCTCGCCGGTCGTCTCGGAAGAACGCAGATACAGATGTCTCGCGATCCCCTTCCCGGTCGTCTCGTCATAAGGCGGAACGTGATTCTCAGTGATATACAATCTCGTGAACTCACATATCTCCCCGAAGCTCTCCGGCGCGAGCAGGCAGTCGCACTCCCCCGGCAGAGGAATCAACTCATGCGAATGGTCGGCAAAAAAGCCTATCGCCGGGATATAAGCGTCAGAACGGAAGCGCCTGTCCTTCTGACTCTTTTTATTATTTGAGGAAATTCTCAGCCTTCCTATCGGATAAAGCGCCTTATTGCGGTATCTGGAATCCCTTCCGGCGGTCAGAACCGGCAGAACGCCGATATCCAGCCCCGCCCGGCGCATTGCCCCCTCGACGATCGAACGCTTAATCTCCGTCTCATACTCATAAGTGATATTCCGGAAAACGCACCCGCCGCACCTGTTCGAAACCGGGCACTCCGACGCTATCCGGTGCTCCGACGCCCGCACGAGCCTCACAATCCGCGCGACAAAATAACCGGACGTCGCCTTTATGATCTCAACGTCAGCCACGTCCCCGGAGACCCCGCCGCGCACAAACACAACCGCCCCGTCGACCTTAGCTATCCCCGCCCCGAGGTTATTCATATCAATGACGTCGACCCTGAGCGTCGCGCCTTTCCTGAGCTCCGGCATTATTCTTCCTCCAAACAAACTCCAAAAAAAATTTCCGCAGTCCCCTGCGGAAAGCGGTCATCCCGCCTGTAAATGTATGATAATAAAAGCAGTCCCGCCGTGGCCGTGTGCGCCCGGTATATGAAAACCCTTGGTTCAAGGGCTGGTGCCCTCCCGGCTGTTTCGTGCTACCAGCATCCGCGTCCGCTCGTGATGAATCTCCGGGCAAAGCCAGAAATTAACCGAAAAGGCTCTCCAAAAGAGAATCAGGAAACGGGCGGGAGGTCTGCATCCCATCAGCCGAAGCCGGGCTCCATTTAATTCATTGTGGGTCTCAATCCCCGGGTGATCACGAACCCGGCAGGAACCGCTCTGGTAAAAAACGACGCCATTTCACCGATCGGCAAACGCCAAAGTCACAATTTTTCCGTCACTTCGACGAATCGCGCGCCGCTTTCTGTCTATAGTATACCACGATCAGCACAAAATTGCAATAAACAATTTGTGAACATTTCGCGGACACAATCACTCGTCAGACTCGTCCCCGTCGTAATCAATCTCGCCGAACAACTCATCCTCGAATATATCCGCAACCCTGTCAAACTCCTCGTCGTCATCAATAGTCACCAGCATATCCTCGCCATTCTCATCCGCCTCGCGCTTAAGGATCACATACTCCTCCTTATCCTCGTCCAGCGGAACCATAGCAAGGTACTCAACACCGTCAAGCTCACAGGACCCAAGAAGCTGAAACTGCTTCTCCTCCCCGTCCTCGTCAGTAAGAGTTATTATATCATCAGTCTCAAAAATATCGTCTGCCATATCTATAAATCCTTCCAAAAATCTCAAATTCACAAGCCCTTTTTCAGAGCCCATAATATCATACCATCTTTTGAAGGATTTGTCAAGGGGGTACGGTCGCTTTTTGAAAAAAGCTCCGCAAAAACTTTATACAACAACGTCACTGCGCTAAGGTGGAGTCACATGAAATCGCAGTATGCAGCCACGACAACGCCAATGACAAACCGCCTACCTCATCGATCAGACCACTCTCGACCGCCTCCACGCCGTCAATAACAGTACCGACATCCGTCGCCATCTCGTCCGTACTCATAAGATAACGCTCAAGCCGCTCCGGCGAAATACGACTGTTCTTCAGAATAAACCCGTTTATCCTCTCCTGCATCCGCCTGAGATACTCAAAGCTCTGCTCCACCCCGACAACAAGCCCATTCGTCCGCACCGGATGTATAGTCATCGTAGCGCTCGGCACAATAAACGACCGCCTCGCCGACACCGCCAGCGGCACCCCGATCGAATGCCCCCCGCCAAGCACCACAGACGCCGTCGGCTTCCTCATCCCCGAAATCAACTCCGCAATAGCCAGCCCCGCCTCGACATCCCCGCCAACCGTATTGATAAGCACCAACAACCCGTCAACCTCCGCGCTCTCCTCCACCGCCGCGAGCAGCGGTATCACATGCTCATACTTAGTAGTCTTAGCGTTGTCCCCAAGCAGATAATGCCCCTCAATCTGCCCGATTACAGTCAGGCACTCAATCTTCCCTTTCCCAGAGTCAGTCAGCACCGCGCCAGTCTCGCGTATCGGGTCATAAGGCGCGGGCTCCGTCTCCTTCTTATCGTTCTCCGTCTTATTTTCGCTCATGGTATTTCCTCCGATATTTCTATTTTACGCATATATTATTCGCTGCTACGCAAATAATATTGTATATATAAACATATTTTCTGTCACGTGTCATCCGCCATTCCCGGCGGTTCTCCGAATGTTCACATAATATTTCTCCGCATGAGAATAGAGTTTACAAAAATTCATATTTTGATTCTTTACTTTTCGCGGAAAATATAGTATAATAATTGAGGAACATAGTGAGGCGTGCTGGAATTTGCTGTCGCGAAGTATTTCGCGGCGGTTTCCTGCCGCTTTATCCATGAAGTTTATCTGAAAGGACTTTTAGAAAATGGATAACCAGATTCTTGTTGAAACTTCCGCGAGACACGTCCATCTCACCGATGAGCACATCGAAATCCTCTTCGGCAAGGGACACACTCTCACCCATAAGAAGGATCTCTCCCAGCCCGGTCAGTTCGCGTGCGAAGAGCGCGTGACCCTCGTCGGACCCAAGAAGCAGATCCCGAACGTAATCATCCTCGGTCCGGCACGTTCCGCGACACAGGTCGAGGTCTCCTTCACCGACGCGAGAACGCTCGGCGTTGACGCTCCCGTACGCGAGAGCGGCGACATCAAGGGCAGCGCCGGATGTAAGATTGTCGGTCCGGAGGGCGAGATAGACATCGCCGAGGGCGTAATCGTCGCGAAGAGACATATCCACCTGACCCCTGCTGACGCTGAGAAGTTCGGCGTCGAAGACAAGCAGATCGTGTCTGTAAAGATCACGAACGACTACCGCACCACCACGTTCGGCGACGTCGTGTGCCGTGTCAGCCCGAAGTTCGCTCCGGCAATGCACATCGACACCGACGAGGCTAACGCTTCCTGCGCGTTCGGTAAGGTCTACGGCGAAATAATCAAGTAATTCCTGACGTTTTCCGTCTTGAATAAACACTAAATCAAAGGAGATAAGCAAATGACTTATTCACATGAAGTCGAAAATATGTGCACGGTCGCGAAGGGACCGAAGCACGGGCCGGCTCCTATTCCTGAAGAGGGAAGATGGGTAAAGGCCTATGAGATCAAGGATATTTCCGGTCTCTCCCACGGTATCGGCTGGTGCGCACCTCAGCAGGGCACCTGCAAGCTCACCCTCAACGTCAAGAACGGCATCATCGAGGAAGCTCTCGTTGAGACTGTCGGCTGCTCGGGTATGACTCATTCCGCTGCTATGGCGGCTGAGATCCTTCAGGGCAAGACGATTCTTGAGGCGCTGAACACTGACCTTGTCTGCGACGCTATCAACGTCGCTATGCGTGAGATCTTCAAGCAGCTCGTTTACGGACGCACACAGACCGCGTTCTCCGAGGACGGACTTCCGGTCGGCGCTTCTCTTGAGGACCTCGGCAAGGGTCTTCGTTCCCAGGTCGGCACAATGTTCGCGACCAAGAAGAAGGGTGTCCGCTACCTCGAGATGGCAGAGGGCTATATCCTCGAGCTCGCTCTCGACAAGGACGATGAGGTTATCGGCTACAAGTACGTCAACCTCGGCAAGATGATGGACGCCATCAAGGCGGGCAAGGATCCGAAGGAAGCGTACGAGTCGAACATCAAGACTTACGGCAGATATGATGAGGCCGCTAAGTACATCGACCCGAGAAAGCAGTAACAGGAAAGGAGGCTAATCACAATGTCCAACAATGTATCTTTTGAAGGAAAAGAAAGAAGAATGGCCGGCATTGAAAAGTGCATGGCTGAATACGGGATCAAGGATCTCGAAGAGGCGAGAGAAATCTGCCTTTCGAAGGGCGTCAACTGCGAAGAGATCGTAAAGGGCGTTCAGGGAATCGCGTTTGAGAACGCTGTCTGGGCTTATACTCTCGGCTGCGCTGTCGCTATAAAGAAGAATGTGAAGACCGCCGCTGAGGCATCCGAGGCAATCGGCATCGGACTTCAGGCGTTCTGCGTTCCGGGTTCTGTCGCACAGAACCGTAAGGTTGGT
>ENA-ORIC01003698-ORIC01003698.1-human-gut-metagenome-genome-assembly--contig:-NODE-3698-length-10337-cov-2.207212_pt1 | contig 10337 bp, 11 predicted proteins | sample MGYA00243023_ERZ508732 | MGnify/ENA primary metagenome ERZ508732 (study PRJEB26277, sample SAMN04329767) | human gut metagenome | biome: human-associated habitat | host: Homo sapiens | place: USA...
GGATTATAAAGAAGCATTAATATTAGGAGCATATTGTGGAAGTGCTACTGCATTTTCAAGTGGAATAGGTGAAAAGAAATTAATAGATACTTTAAAAAATGAAATAGAAATCAAAGAAATTTGTAAATAAAATATGTAAGGTGGCAAATATGAAAAAAGTAATAAGTATAGGAGAAGCTTTAATCGATTTTATACCCAATCAAAAAGGTTGTGAATTGAAGCATGTAACTGGTTTTGAAAGAGTAGTAGGAGGGGCGCCTGCTAATGTTAGTGCTGTAGTAGCAAAACTTGGAGGAAAATCAAATTTCATATCAAAATTAGGTGAAGATGCTTTTGGAGATCATATAATAGAAACTTTAAAAGATGCTAATGTAAATACAGATTATATATTAAGAACGGATAAAGCAAATACAGGGTTAGCATTTGTTTCTTTAAAAGAAGATGGAAATCGTGATTTTTCATTCTATAGAAATCCAAGTGCAGATATGTTACTAGAAGAAAGTGAATTAAAACAAGAATGGTTTGAAGATTGTTATTGTTTACATTTTTGTTCAGTAGATTTAATTGAATGTCCTATGAAAAATACACATAAAAAGGCTATAGAATATGCACTACAAAATAAAAGTATAATAAGCTTTGATCCAAATGTAAGATTACCTTTGTGGGATAGTGAAGAATCATGTAGAGAAGCAATACTTGAATTTTTACCTTTAGCCCATATAGTGAAAATATCTGATGAAGAGTTGGAATTTATAACAGGATATAATAATATAGATGAAGCAAAAACAGTACTATTTAATGGTAATGTGAAGATGATTTTATTTACAAAAGGAAAAGATGGAGCAGAAATTCATACTAAAGATAGAATTATTGAAATACCAGGTCATGTTGTTGATGTTGCTGACACAACAGGAGCTGGAGATTCCTTTATTGGTTCATTTTTATTTAGAATTTTACAAGATAGCATAGATGTCAATGAATTAGATAGTATTAGTGATGAAACTTTAAAAGAATATCTATTATTTTCAAATTATTATGCAGCTAATAGTACAACAAAAAAAGGTGCAATTGGGTCATATGCTACATTAGATGAAATAAAAGAGTATATTAATAAATTAGTATAAATGTATCGAGCATTAATATTAATAAAAAGATATTGATAAAAAAATCAATATCTTTTTTAATACAAAAAATAAACTCATTACTCTGTATAAAATTCAAATAATAAGATATAATCATAAAAAAACAAAAAAGGAGCACAAAATGTCAATTGCAATAGAATATCTATACAAATACATAAAAAAATTTGACGTAAACCTACTAGCAGGTGAAAGTGGTCTAAACAACAAGGTGAGATGGACCCACATTGTTGAAAATGAAGAAATCGCGAGTTTTATCCAAGCAGAGGAACTTCTATTTACAACAGGAGTAAGTATAAAAGACGACACAACTTTGCTTAATATAATAAATATTGCAAAGGATCACAATGCGAGTGGGATTGTGGTAAATACGGGTAAGTATATTGAGAAGATAAGCGAGGAAGTGATTGATTATTGTAACGAAAATGAGTTTCCTCTATTTGTAATGCCTTGGAATATTAGGATTCCTGACATTATGAGGGCTTTAACGATTATAATTTTAGAATCAGAAAGGACTTATACAGAGATTTCGAATGCAATTAAGGATGCGATATTTTTGCCGACTCATGAGGAATTATATGTGCAACAGTTGGAGCGAGTTGGATTTAAGTGTGGTTGGGATTATGTTGTGGCGATAATCGAGCTGGAGGATGATGAACATAATACGAATAATATTCCTACTTATGCGGAAAGGGTTAAGTCGTATATAGAGAAGAAACTGAGCTATATACGAAACGACTATTTTGCAGTGAATATAGGAAAATCTGTTGCTATAGTTTTTTATAATAAGACAGATTTGGAAGTTGAGAAGATAATGAAAGAGCTGTATATTTCCATGAATAAGGATTTTAAAAATTTAAAACTTTTTATTGGAATAGGTAAGCGTGTGAACAACTTGAAACTTCTATATAAAGGATACGAAGAAGCTAAAAATGTTGCAAAAATAAATAGATTGATTAGCAATAATAAGGTGCATATCAGATATAGCGAAATGGCAATTTATCGACTACTATTGGAGATGGAAAATAAGGAAATTATAAAGGAATTCCACGACCAAACAATAGGTGATTTGGTTGTATATGATAAGGTCAACAATACTGATTATGTGGAGCTATTAGAGAGTTATTTTGAAAACAACTGCAAGATAAATGAAACTGCTAAAAGCTTGTATTTGCATAGGAATACGGTGAATTATAAGATAAGCAAAATTGAAGAAATTTTAGATATAAATTTAGATGATATCGGCGACAAAAGTAAGATATATTTATCTTTAATGATAAGGTATTTGTTATAGTTATAAAATCTTTAGTCTACACTAAATTTGAAAAAAATGCGATTGTTCAAATGCATAAACTTTATTGTGCAAAGTGACATTGAGGACAGCCTTAAATAGTGGCATTATAAATGATGTCAAAAATACAAAAGGAGGTTCGTCATGGGCAATCAAACACTTAGCACTAATAACAAAATCGATAATAAAAAGAAATATTTTATAGTATTTATATGTATGTTTTTACAAGCTGTTCCATATAGTATAGCTCAAAACATTCAGCCATTATTTGTACCTTATGTAATTAAACAATTTGGATTTTCACTAGCAGGATTTTCACTTATATTTACTTGTGGGGCAATTGCTTCAGCGATATTTTCTCCAGTTTTAGGGAATGTATTTGAAAAAGTAAATATAAAATTACTATTTTTATTAGGGGCAACGCTATCAGCAGTTGGATTTATGGGATTTGGATTTTCTCATAATCTAGCTCAATTTTACGTATTAGCAGCTATGCAAAAAGTAGGCTGTTTATTATTCTCAGGGATTGGGGTTCCATATTTAATAAATAGCTGGTTCCCAAAAGAAGGTAGAGGTAAAGCTTTAGGTATAGCATTTTCTGGAGGTTCTATAGGTAATGTATTTTTACAACAAATAACTTCTCAAATGTTAGCATCAAGAGGAGTGACTTATAGTTATATATTCTTCGGAGTTTTAGCATTAGTTTGCAGTTTACCAGTAGTAATGATATTTGTAAGATTACCAAAAGCAGGTGAAGTAGAAGTTGTTGAGGAAAATGAAGCAGAAGAAGTTCAAACAAGTGGGTTTGACGGTCTTGGGGCTAAAGCAACTAAACAAAATAAATACTTCTGGTTATTCTCTATTGGATATGCAATAATAGCAGTTTCTATATCAGCATTAAGCACACAATATGCGACATATTTTACAGGTGAATTAGGATTAAGCGCAACATTAGTAGGAACTTTAGGTTCAGTATTTGCAGCATTTTGTTTAATTGGAAATGTTTCAGGTGGCGCATTATTCGATAAAATCGGAACACTAAAAACAATGACTATATCTATGTTACTTCAAGGAGTTGCAATAGTTGCACTAATATTCTGCGCAAAAGTACCTGCACTAGCATTTTTATTCTCAATAGCATATGGACTTAATGTATATTCATATATGTCTGCACCAGCATTTATGGCTACAGATGTATTTGGCAAAAAAGAATCTAGTAAAATATTCGGGACTATAAGTTTATTATTTGCATTAGGCTATGCATTCGGATCAACTTTAGTCGGCATGATAGTTGATAAAGTTGGATTTGGCGCTGCATGGATTGTGATGCTTGGTTGTGTAGTTGTTGGATATACTTTATTACTTGGTTCTATAAAGAAAGTAAAAGAACAATATGCAGAGATGGAAGTTGAGATATAATTTATTAAAAGTACTATTAAATTTTAAGATAAAGATAAGTGACTACTAAGTTTTAGGGCTTAGTAGTTTTTTTATACAAAAAATATTAAAATTTTATATTCATTTCATAAATATTTCACATTGGAAACTTAAAATCTATCTTAGATAAATAAAGTGACTGACACAAAGTTTAAAATATTTATTATGAAAATTTCTAAAAATTATAAAACAAGGAGGTAAAAAAATGGGTTCTTTTAAAAGAGCGGTATTATATATAACCCGAAAGAAAAAGAAAAGTATTCTTATGTTCTTTATTCTATTTTGTATAGCTACAGCTGTACTGAGTGGAATTTCAATTAAAAAAGCTACATCAATTGCAAGACAAAATTCAAGTAAGGAGACAGCCAATACATTTGAGATACAAAACAATTTGGCAACAAATTTCACAGGAACAATGCCAGAGAGTTTGGTAAATAAAGTATCAAAAGTAAATGGCATAAAAAATTATGATGCATCAGTTCAGGGCATTGGGCTAGTTTTTAAGCAACTTCAAAATGTGGAGCCAAAAAACAACACAGTTCAATACACTGATAAACAGTATAAAAATCTTTTCCCTGTAGAAGCTCATAAGTTTACAGAATACGACACAAAATTTATGAGTAAATCATTTAGATTAGTTGAAGGTAGACACCTTGTAGAAGGTGATAAAAATAAAGTATTAGTTCACAAAGCGTTAGCCGAAAAAAATAATTTAAAAGTAGGAGATAGGATAATAGGAACTAAAGACAGCTTAGATTATAATGCATCTAAAGATGCACCGTCTGAATATGATCTTGAAATTGTAGGTATTTTTGAAAGTCAAAACACAGACAGAATGGGAAGTAAGTTAGAAATACCAGAAAACCTTATATTATCAGATATGAACACATTAAATGCTTTATATGGTTATTCAAAAGGAAACAGCCAATATACAAGTGCTGTGTTTAATACTAATAAAAATGTAGATGATGTAATATCAGATGTCAATAAAATACAAGAAAATTGGAGTCTTTATAATATATCAAAAAGTGATGATACGTTTTTAGCATTATCTAAGTCATTTGATAGCTTAGAAAAAATCGTAAATATGCTTTTAATCGGTTCAATTATAGTTGGAATAATAGTGCTTTCTTTAGTTTTAGCATTTTGGATTCAAGGAAGAATTCATGAAACAGGTATCTTACTTTCTATCGGAGTTGGAAAGTTTAAAATAATTTCACAATATATAATTGAATTGTTACTTATAAGTGTGCTAGCTTTTGGAACATCATATTTTTCAAGTAAGATGATATCACAAAATATAGGAGATGCAATGGTTAGCCAGGCAAGTAAACAAGCTGTTCAGGAGGTGCAACAAGGGTTTGGAGGAATGTCATTAGGATATGATGCAAACACTTCTTTAGCAACTCAAACAGTAGATGGGATTGATGTTGATGTTAGTTTAAAAGAAGTTCTTTATGTTTATGCAATAGGGGCAACTATTATCATAAGTTCTGTAATGATATCTTCATCATCAATAATAAGATTAAAACCAAAAGAAATACTATCGAAAATGAGCTAGGAGGAAGACAAATGTCAATTTTAGCATTAAATAAAGTTAATTATTCATATACAAATGGTAAAAAAATATTAAATAATATAAGTATGGAGTTTGAAAAAGGCAAGTTTTACACGATTTTAGGTGTATCTGGTTCTGGAAAAACAACTTTGCTATCATTGTTGGCAGGTCTTGATGAACCACAAAGTGGTAAAATACTATATAACAATCAGGATATTAGGGAAAAAGGATATGAGAATCATAGAAAAAATAATGTTTCACTAATTTTCCAAAATTATAATTTGATTGATTATATGACTCCATTAGAAAATTTAAAAATAGTAAACCCAAAAGCAGATAAAACTATTTTAAATGAGCTTGGATTAAAAGATGATGAAATAAAAAGAAATGTATTGAAATTGTCAGGAGGTCAGCAACAACGTGTTGCCATAGCAAGAACACTTGTTGCAAATTCACCAGTAATTTTGGCAGATGAACCGACTGGAAATTTAGACAGTGATACAGAAGAAGAAATTATAGAAATATTAAAAACAAGTGCACATAAACATGGAAAATGTGTGATTGTTGTTACTCATAGTAAGGATCTTGCGAGCAAGTCAGATGTTATACTTGAGTTAAAAGATAAAAAGTTAGTTCTTTAGCAAGTAATATAGATATATAGATATTCCCTCATGATATTTTAAATAGAAAAATGGGCAAACGTAAATTTATACGTTGCCCATTTTTTATTTGAAAAATATTAAATTATATATTGAATACCATCCTTAATATACCTAATATTAATATATGAACAGGATAGAACCAGTAATTTATCATTTTATTTTGTCTGCCACGTTTTCCATTGTACATAAGTATAAATCCAAAACCAAGAAGTGCCCAAACCTCCTTGAAAATTGATAAATAACCAAATACACATGATAATATAGGTTTATTATAAAATACATAAAGGAAATATACTATTAATATAGCATGGTAATCATAATCTACTGAAAGGAATAGAGATATAATACACATAACAGCTAAAATTAATACTGTAGTCAAATACCATAGGAAACGAGGTATTTTTTCTAATTTTATTTTTAATGTATCTATAATCCAAATTGTTACAAGTGATAATGCTAGTGCAAATAGTACATTGTTATATCTAGGATTGAAGAATGTACGTGTTGTAAACATATCAAATGGTACTTCTGATATTACTCCAAATATCAATAAGTTTAGAAGATATTTTTTACGACTTCTCGTTTTGAAAAAACCCTCTACTATAAAAAATGCAAATAAGGGGAATGCTATCCTTCCAAGTACATCAAATAAATCACTTATTTTTAAAAGTAATCCCCCATTTAAATTTGGATATATTAAGGCTTTATTCACGTGGTCGATTAACATAGATAGAAATGCTATGTATTTTAATTGTGCTCCAGAAAGAACCCTTATTTTATCCAATCCTTTTTTTCTTAATTCAATTGTTTCTGTCATAAATATTATCCTTTCTATAAGTTCGTTTAGATTTTTAATTAATAAATACGATAAATTGGTATGATTACCGCATTTTATATGGTATAATATGCAGAGATTAGAGTTGGCAACTGACTTTTAAAGGAAGAAAATTGCCATATAAATAACTTAATTTCTACAAATTACCGGTAGTGTTTAATATACCACGTTAATAGATGGATTAAAACAAAAACGCAAATTTGTAAAACTTTCGTAAAAATTTCGTAAGATTTATTGAAGTAATGCGAAAGGTATAAAAGTTAAAAATATGCAAATTATAAAATTATAAATGGTCAATTAGAGGTGAAAATATGGACGCAATAACTATGATAAAAGAAAGACGTAGCGTAAGAAAATATAAAGACGAAAAAGTAGACAGAGAGACTATGAGAGAAATTGTCGATATAGCGAGATGGGCTCCTTCTTGGGTAAACTACCAAATAGCTAGATACACATTAGTAGACGACGAAGAAATAATAAAAGAAATAGCAGAGCATGGAGTTAATGGATTCGTATACAATATAGACACTTTAAGAACTGCAAAAGGAGTAGCTGTACTTAGCTTTGTAAAAGGAAAAAGTGGAACATATGACAAAGAATACATAACTTCAAAAGGTAACTCATGGGAAGTTTTTGATGCTGGTATAGCATGCCAAACATTCTGTTTAGCAGCACATGCAAAAGGTGTCGGAACTTGTATAATGGGAGTTATAGACGATAAATCTATAGCAAAAATAGTAAACTTACCGGAAGACGAAACTGTTGCAGCACTTATAGTTTACGGGTATGAAGATGGAGAACATGCAGCACCAAATAAAAGAAAAGACGTAGACGAAATAATGCGTTTTGTAGATAGATAAAACTTTAAAACAGCAATTAAAATTAAACAAAAGAAGAATCGTATAATCATATAAAGGAGAACAAAATGATAGTAGATAGAGATAAGTGTATAGGATGTACTTTATGTAAGCAAGACTGTATCGTAAGCGACATAGAAATGATCGATAAAAAAGCGCACATAAGAAACTTAACATGCATAAAATGTGGTCACTGTATAGCAATCTGTCCAGTAAAAGCAGTATCTTGTGATGATGAAGAAGAATACTCGATGGAAGAAGTCATCCCATATGAAAAAGAAGACTTCACAATAGATGCAGATAAACTAATGAATTTTATGAAATTTAGAAGAAGTGTTAGATTATTTAAAAAAGATGAAATAGAAGAAGAGAAAATAGAAAAAATAATAGATGCAGGAAGATTTACACAAACATCAACTAATATGCAAGATATTTCTTATACTATTGTAAAAGACAGCATACCAGAGTTAAGAAGAATGACTTTAGGAACATTAAACGCAATGGCCGACAAGATGTTGGGAAGTGAAGAAACTCCAAAACACCTTCTAAAATACGCCCATATGTGGAAGCGTATGTATGAGAGTTTTGTAGAAAATCCAGATGGACCTGATCAATTATTCTTCAAAGCACCATTATTAATAATTGTAAAAGCGCAAAATGAGATAGATGGTGGTTTAGCATCAGCAAAAATGGAGCTTATGATAGATGCGCTAGGGCTAGGAACTTACTTCAGTGGTTTCTTTGAAAGGGCAGCGGCAATGAATCCTAAAATAGGTGAAATGATAGGATTAAAAGAAGGCGAAAAAATCATCTCTTGTATGGTAATTGGATATCCAAGGGTAGAATATAAGAGAACAGTTCCTAGAAAAGAAGCAAGAATAACTAGAATGTAATTATGGATGAAGCTAGAAAAAACCAATTATTAAAACAATATAAAAATAAAAAGATAAAATATCCAATAGAATTAGTTGTATTTTTGCTTGGAGACAAGTGGAAATTTATTATTCTTTGCAAATTATTAAAAGGTACAAAGAGATTTGGCGAACTTGAAAAATCAATAGGAAATATAAGTTCAAAAGTACTGCAACAACAAAAAGACACTGATATTTCCATATGCTGATTAATTAAAAATAAGGCGTCGATTTAAAATATTCGACGCTTTATTTTTATTAGTAAGCTAAGTAGACACTCCTGTTATAACTAGATCATTTTCATCAAAGAATAAATTCTCAATTCTATTTTGTGGCAATGTAATATCAAATTATTTATATCCATATCTGATACCATTTGCTACTTCTTTATATTAATGAGAAATCAAATTTATATTAGAATCTCAAACATTTATTTCAATTTTAAAAAAGCTAATAAAATTAATGTCACACCACTTAACCAAGAAAGATTTAGCTCTGTTTTTTCTGCTATTTTATTTCCAACAAAGCAACCACCCAATATTGCAATTATATTTATAATAAGTGAAAATATTATTATTTGAATAAAGTTAGCCGCGACTAAACCTGCTCCAAAACCTGCCGCCAATCCATCTAGCGAGAGTGCTAATGCTAATGAGAATGATTCCTTTGGTGATAAGGTAAGCGAATGATCAACATCGGCTGCTGTATTATCTATATATACATTTAAAAAAAATCTAAAGTCGGAAACTTTAAATTCATAATTGCGTGTTAATGAGCCTTTAGGTCCTATTAAAGCTTTAGCTCAAAAAGCAGCAGCAGAAGGTGATACTGAACTAGCAGCACAAATAAAACAATTAGGAGGCAGTTTAAAAGAACAATCTAGCCAATAAAATAAAGCTGCATCTAGTTTAGATCAAATAAGTTCTGGATTAAAAACTGTAGCATCTAAACAAGAAGATGGACTTAAATCTGTTAAAGGTGGAATAAAATCTGCATCTAATGGAGCATCTGATTTAAAATCTGGATTATCTAATCTTAAAGATGGATCATCACAATTTAATTCTAAATTAGGTCAATTTGCAGGAGCTGGAAGCACACTTAATGATTCTTCTTCAAAATTAGCAGATGCAACACAAAGTGCATATGCAGGAAGTAGTAAATTATCAGAAGGAACAGGAAAATTAGTAAGTGGAGCGAGTACTTTAACAAGTGGTGTTGATAAACTTAAAAATGGATCTTCAACATTAAATAGTAGCTCTACACAAATAAAAGATGGTATATCAACTTTAGCAAATGGAAGTAATGATTTATATGATGGAGCTAAAAAACTAAAAACAGAAGGTCTTGACGAATTAAATGATAAAGGAAATGAATTATTATCAGAAGTTGACAATATAACAGAAGTCAAAGATGAATTAGTAAATGCAGCAGAAGATTACAATAACTATTCAGGAATAAATGACGATGAAATGAATGGTAAAGTAAGATTTGTATTAAAAGTTCAAGATTCATCAGAAGAAAGCAACAAAGAAGATAACACTAAAGAAACTACTAATGATAATACACAAGAAAAACAAGGCTTATGGGATTGGATAAAAAGTTTATTTGGTAAATAAAATTAAAATAGATTTTTAAATTATTAAATAT
>ENA-ORIC01003703-ORIC01003703.1-human-gut-metagenome-genome-assembly--contig:-NODE-3703-length-10320-cov-3.025383_pt1 | contig 10320 bp, 5 predicted proteins | sample MGYA00243023_ERZ508732 | MGnify/ENA primary metagenome ERZ508732 (study PRJEB26277, sample SAMN04329767) | human gut metagenome | biome: human-associated habitat | host: Homo sapiens | place: USA...
GAAGACGAGCCGCCAACCGCCGAGTTTTATAAGCAGCGGGCAGGCGAGATAGACGCCGATTGTCCCGAACGAGCTTCCGACCGAGACCCAGACGCAGGCGGTGCTGTAGTTGTCGTCGTTCAGGTTTTCAGCCATGAGCCTGACGAGCGGCGGCCAGAACATCGCCTGACAGAGCCCGTTCACGCCCCAGATGACCGCCATGGGCGCGATGCTCCCGCAGACGCTCATGAGGAAGTTGCAGACAGATGTTGCCGCGAGCCCGAACGCGATGAGCCGGCGCGGATAGATTTTGTCCCCGACGAACCCGCTGACGAGCTGTCCGGCGCCGTAGGTGAAGAAGGCGATGGTGCTGATGAGTCCGGCTTCGCTTTTTGTGATCCCGAGCGCGCCGGTGAGCTCGAGGATGACGGCGGTGTAGTTGGTGCGCGTCAGGTAGCTTGTGAAATAGACCATCGCGCAGAGGAGCATGAACGCCCGCGCGTGTCTGCCTGTGAGTTGATTGTGTTTTTCCATGTCTGAACCTCAGGGGAGCACTGATATGCGTTTTGTCCTGTGCTTTCCCGCAAAAAATGAAGATAATACAGATAATATAACAGATGAAATAAGTGATTATACTGTTCCGGCGGACGTCAGGCTTTTTCGACACTGACGCCGTCGGGAAGGCTGATATCAGAGATGACTTTTCCGCCGCGTCTTTCAAGGCTGACCTTTATGACGCCGCGCGGGGTCGTGACGCTTCCGCACGCGTGGTTCATCTTTTCGGGCAGATAAGGCGAAAAAACGACTTTTTCCCATCCGCCCGAGCCTTTTGGCTGCCGCAGACCGAGAATGCCCTCGAAAAGCTGCCTCACCGGCGCGCCGAACATCGGATGACAGTGCGAGGAGAATGGCTGCCAGTTTTCCCAGATTGTCGTCGCGCCGTGCCGCTTCATGAAGAGATACCCGCCCGGGCTGTCGTTTTCGAGGAGCCTGTAGAAGGTCTCGCCGTGCCCGGAGCTGAAAAGCAGCTCGCAGAGTATGTCGGTGCAGATGAATCCGGTGTCAAAATGACCGAGCCTGTCATAGTATTCTGCGCAGTCGTCCGGGTCGGCAAGACCGAGCGACGCGCCAAAGACCGCGAAGCCCTGCCGGTTCTCCGGCGTGTCACCGCTGAAATAGGTCAGTCGCAGCGCCTCGAGCGCGTCGTCGCGGAGCGTCTCGTATTTCTCGTCAAACGGTTCGCCGAGCGCCCCGCAGATTTCGCCGAGCATCCCGAGCTGCTTTACAAGATACCATGTGTTTACGAGCGGTTCGGGAATCCGGCATTTTTCGAGCGTGCACCAGTCGCCGAGGCACCAGCCGCCCTCTTCCTCTCTGACGACAAGGTGGTTTTCCGAGCGCGACACGAGGTAGTCTATCCATTTCCTGATAGCGGGCAGGCATTCGCGGAGAATGTCGGTGTCTCCGAAGTTTTTCCAGTACCGGTACGGAACGACGACGACAGCCGAGCCCCAGCCGCCGGGACCTCCGCCTCCGCCCATAAAGGGCGCCGTGTGCTGTATATGACCGCTTTCCGGATCCTGACAGTCGAGTATGTCGCGTATCCACTTGCGGTAGAATTCCTTTGAGCCGAGCGTGAGCATCGCGGCCTGCGCGGTGATCTGCCCGTCGCCAGTGTAGCCGAGCCGTTCGCGGTGCGGGCAGTCGGAAGGAAAGCTCCCGTGCATATTGTCGAGTTCGGTGCGGATGTAGGCGTCATACAGGAAGTTCATCCCCTCGGAGTCCGACTCGAACGTCGACGTGACGCTGACATCCGAATGGATGACAAGCACCTCGCAGGATTCGGTCTCCCCTTCGACGTCGAAGTATCTGAACGCGTGCCAGACGAATTTCGGCTCGAAGACGCGTCTTGTCCCGTCGCAGATGAAGGTGTCGGTCATAATCTGCTTTTTTCCGGACAAGCAGGTGTAGCCCGCGCCGGTGGAGCTGAAATCGAGCTCGCCGTCCTTTGTTTCCTCGGCGAATCTGAGCGTGATTTTCCCGGAATAACCGGCTTTTGACACGACGCGGACGACGCCGCTGATGTTTTCCCCGGCGTCCCAGAGGGTTTTCCCGTTTTTCTCACCGAGCTTTTTCGGCGTTATCGTCCTGACAAGCCGGTCGGGAGCCCCGATTGACGGCGAGAGTTCTGACTCCGGCGCGTCCGCCACAGACACCCGGCGCGTCTCTGAGACCGCCGAGGGGTCGATGACCTCGCCGATGAACAGTTCGGAGCAGATGATCCGGCTGATTTTCCATTCTTCGCTCCCGTCCGAGACCACGGTTTCGTCCCCGGCGTGAAGCGCGAAGATACATTTGCAGCGCTCGCCGTATGACATATTGCCCTCGGCGATTCTCTCGGTCTGAATATACCAGCCGCCGCCGAGCTGAACCTCGAGCAGGTTTTCCCCCTCGTTCAGGTATTCCGAGATATCATATTGGTTGTAGTATATCCTGTGCGTGAAGCTGTCGCGGCACGGGTAGGTGAGATTGTCGAATTTTCTTTTCTCGTAATCCGACGCGACCGGCTGAAAGTACTCGTTCCCGATCCGTTTCCCGTTGAGGCGCGCCTCGAAGAAGCCGAGACCGGTTATGAAAAGCACGGCTCCCGTGGGTTTCCCTGAAATATTGAAGCGTTTTGTAATGACCGGCGACGCGGAGCCGATGTTCTGATCCGGCGTTATCCAGACTGCGTTCTTGAATATGCCGGAGGGATTCTTGTTCATATCAGTGAGTCTCCGTTTCGTTTTTGTGTAGAGGTGAGTTGATGACCCTGACGCCCGCCGCGCGGAATTCGTCCGCTGTTTTTTCGTCGAGCCCGGAATCGGACACGATGATGTCCGCCTCCTCCGCGTTGCAGAGCCGTATCGGTGCGACGACGCCGAACTTGGACGAGTCGCCGACGAAGATTTTTTTCTCGGAGATGGACATGAGAGCGCGCTCGAGCGGGTAGAATTCGGGTTTGAACATTCCGATGCCGTGCGTGACCGAGAAGGAGGACGGGCAGATGAAGGATTTTCCGACGCGGAATCTGCCGAGCCCCTGCTCCGCCATGAACCCGCTGATGATGCGCTCCCCGCTGAGGTAGCAGCCGCCGGGGACGAGGATTGTGACGCCGGGCTTGTCGCCGAGGATTCGTACAATGTCGAGCGAGAAGGTGACGACGGTGAGCTTTTCGAAGCGACCGGCGAGGATTTCGGCGAAGGGGTTTGCGGTGCTTCCGGAGTCGAGACCGATGGTGTCGCCTTCTTCGATGAGGTCGGCGGCGATGTTGGCGGCTTCGATTTTTGTGTTTTTGTGGAGTTCAAGCCGGACGTCGAGCGGCGGGAAATCGGGGACGCTGAAGGAGTCGGCGAGTGTCGCTCCGCCGCGGACGCGGGAGAGCTTGCCCATTTCTTCGAGTGCTTTGAGGTCGCGGCGGATGGTTTCGCCGGAGACGCCGCAGCGCGCGGCGGCGCTGTCGCAGGAGATGTAGCCTTGTCGCGCGAGTTCGTTCATGATTATGTCGTAGCGCTCACCTGTTGTCATGTTGTCCTCCCTGTGTTTTTGATGATATAGATTATACCACATTCCCGCCCGGAAGTCAAGAGAAAAAGCGAGGTTTTTCGCAGAAATCCAACATATTTTTGTGGAATAATCCACAATTGAAAACAAAAAAGTGGTCATACCCACAAAAATGAGTATGACCATGATTGTTGTGTGGAAGTGTCCACATTGTGAGCGCCGTGTGTGGATAATTCCACAAACTGCTTATTTCTTCCCGTCGTCGTGCATATGGCAGGCGCCGCCGCAGCCTTTGCAGGACCCACCGCAGCAGGATTTGCCGGATTTTTTCTGTTTTATGAGGCTTCTGATGATGAGGGCGACGATGACGACGAGGACGGCGATGATGATGATTGTGCCGATATATTGAGAGAGCCATGCGAGCATAGTGTAGATCATTCCTTTCAGGCGGCAATTAGCCACCGCTAACTTATGTCTCTATTATACCCTGCCCGGGAGAAAAAATCAAGCGGAGATTGTGAACAATCGGGAAAGAATCCCTGTATAAAGCTTTTTGAAAAGGGGTGCAGGGGAAAAACTTTTTCTCCGAAAAAGTTTTCCCCCTGCCTTTTATAACATATTGCTGTACCCCATCAGGAACGAATCGACTTCCTTGGCGCAGGCTCTGCCTTCGGCGATAGCCCACACGACGAGAGATTGACCGCGTCTCGCGTCTCCCGCGGCGAAGATGTTCCCGCGGGCGTTGTAGTTGAGCTCCGCGGCGGGCGCCGCAGGGTCGGCGTTTCCGGTGTCGATCATGCCGCGCGGGGATTTTCTGACATCGAAGGCGTTGGCGGTCTGGTCTTCGCAGCCGGTGAATCCGGCGGCGATGAGGAGGAGTTCACACGGAAGGGTTTCCTCTGTTCCTTCAACCGGGACCATCATGTATCTTCCGGATTTTTCGTCCTTTTTGGATTCGAGCTTGACGGTGACGACTGCTTTGAGTTTGCCGTCGTCGTCTTTCAGAAATTCTTTGACAGTTGTGGTGTAGATTCTCGGGTCGTGACCATAGAGGGCGATGGCTTCCTGCTGACCGTAGTCGGTCTTGCAGACGCGGGGCCACTGCGGCCACGGGTTGTCCGCGGCGCGCTCGTCCGGGGATTTGGGCATCATTTCGAGTTGGATGACGGATTTGCAGCCTTGTCTTATCGAGGTGCCGACGCAGTCGTTGCCGGTGTCGCCGCCGCCGACTATGATTACGTTCTTCCCTTCGGCGGTCGGCGCTCCGTGGATTTCTTCACCGGTGAGGCGTCTTGTGGCGTCGGAGAGGAAGTCAACGGCGAAGACGATGCCGTCGGCGTCGCGTCCGTCGGCGCTGAGATCGCGTGCCTGCTTTGCTCCGGCGCAGATTATTACGGCGTCGAAGTCTTTTTCAAGTTTAGCGGCGCCGATCGAGTTTTCGGTCTCGCAGTTTCCGGGGACGACGTTGATTCCGCAGCGGAATCTGACGCCTTCGGCTTCCATTATCGCGACGCGGCGGTCGATGAACCGCTTTTCGAGTTTCATGTTCGGGATGCCGTATCTGAGGAGTCCGCCGGGCTTTTTGTCGCGCTCGAAGACGGTGACGTCGTGTCCGCGCTGGTTGAGCTGATCGGCGGCGGCGAGACCGGACGGACCGGAACCGACGATGGCGACGCGTTTGCCGCTTCTGACTCCGGGGATATGCGGTTTGATCCAGCCGTTCTTGTAGCCTTCTTCGACGATGGCGAGTTCGTTTTCGTGGACTGTGACGGGCTTGCCGTTCATGCCGCAGGTGCAGGCGGCTTCACAGAGCGCGGGGCATACTCTTCCGGTGAACTCCGGGAAGTTGTTGGTTTTTCTGAGCCTTGAGAGCGCCTGCTTCCAGTTGCCGGAGAATATTTCGTCGTTCCATTCGGGGATGAGGTTGTGGAGCGGGCAGCCGCTGAACATCCCGCCGAATTTGACGCCGGACTGACAGAACGGGACGCCGCAGTTCATACATCTCGCGCCCTGCTTTCTGCGTTTGTCGAGGTCGAGCGGCGGGTGGAACTCGTTGAAGTTGCGTATCCGCTCGCGTGGGTCGAGCGCCGGGTTGTTTTCGCGCTCGTATTCGAGGAAACCTGTTGTTTTTCCCATTTTGTATCTCTTTCTTCCCTTTTGGGAAAGTTAGTTTCGTTATCACCGGAGCTGCCGTAGATCGACAGCTCCGTTTCCTTTTTTGTTTTGCTGCTTATTTCTGCGTCAGATAGAACGCGTCGAGCTTTGCCTGTTCGTGCGGGATGCCCTTTTCCTCGAGCTTCCCGATGGCGGTCATCATTTTCTGGTAATCGATCGGGAGGATTTTCTTGAAGCTCGGGAGCCAGTTCTCGAAGTCGCCGAGGATTTCCTTCGCGAGAGGAGAGCCGGTCGCGGCGAAGTGCTTTTCGATGAGGGTCTTCAGTTCCTCTTTGTCGTGGCGTTCGGTGACTTCGCTCATCGTGACCATCTGCTTGTTGAGCTTCAGGTAGAGGTCGTGGCCGCGGTCGAGTACGTAGGCGATGCCGCCGCTCATGCCCGCCGCGAAGTTGCGTCCGGTTCTGCCGAGGACGACGGCGCGTCCGCCGGTCATGTATTCGCAGCCGTGATCGCCGCAGCCCTCAACGACAGCGACAGCGCCGGAATTTCTCACGCAGAATCTTTCGCCCGCGACGCCGTTAATGTACGCTTCGCCGCCGGTCGCGCCGTAGAGTGCGACGTTGCCGATGATGATGTTCTCGCTCGGAACGAACGCCGCGTCGGGTGACGGCTTGACGATGAGCTTGCCGCCGGAGAGACCCTTGCCGAAATAGTCGTTGGAGTCGCCGGTGAGCTCGATCGTGAGCCCCTTCGGGATGAACGCGCCGAAGGACTGTCCGCCGCCGCCCTGCGCTTTGATGACGTAGGTGTCGGGCGCGAGGGAATCGCCGAATCTCTTCGTGATCTCGGAGCCGAGGATGGTTCCGAAGGTGCGGTTGGTGCTCGAGACGCTGACGTTCATCTCGTGCGGCTTCTTTTTCTTCATGAACGGCTCGAAGCCGGGCAGGAGCGTGTTCTCGTCGAGGGTTTTCTCAAGCTCGAAGTCGAAGACGTCCTTCTTACTGAAGTGCGCGGTCTTCCCGTCTCTGTCGCCGAGGATCGACGAGAGGTCGATGGTTTCGGCGCGCTTGGTGATCCGCTTTTCGCGGGGCTTTATGAGGTCGGTGCGACCGACGAGCTCGTCGACTGTGCGGACGCCGAGCTTTGCCATTATCTCGCGGAACTCCTCGGCGATGAAGGTCATGAAGTTCATGACGTATTCGGGCTTGCCGCAGAAACGGCATCTGAGCTCGGGGTTCTGTGTCGCGATTCCGACCGGGCAGGTGTCGAGGTTGCAGACTCTCATCATGACGCAGCCCATTGTCACCAGCGGCGCGGTCGCGAAGCCGAATTCCTCCGCGCCGAGAATGCAGGCGATAGCGACGTCACGGCCGCTCATGAGCTTGCCGTCCGTCTCGAGCCGTACTCTCGTCCTGAGCCCGTTCTTGATGAGCGTCTGGTGAGCCTCGGCGAGACCGAGCTCCCACGGGAGACCGGCGTCGTGAATCGAGGACTGCGGAGCTGCGCCGGTGCCGCCGTCGTAGCCGGAGATCAGGATGACCTGCGCGCCTGCCTTGGCGACGCCCGCCGCGATGGTTCCGACGCCCGCCTCGGAGACGAGCTTCACGGAGATTCTCGCCGCGCGGTTCGCGTTCTTGAGGTCGAAGATCAGCTGCGCGAGATCCTCGATCGAGTAGATGTCATGGTGCGGAGGCGGGGAGATGAGCGCTACGCCGGGGGTCGAGTATCTTGTCTTCGCGATCCACGGGTAGACTTTCTTTCCGGGCAGATGACCGCCCTCGCCGGGCTTCGCGCCCTGAGCCATTTTTATCTGTATTTCCTCGGCGCTCGCGAGGTAGCCGCTCGTGACGCCGAAGCGTCCGGACGCGACCTGCTTTATCGCGGAGTTCTTCTCTGTTCCGAATCTCGCGGGGTCTTCTCCGCCCTCACCGGAGTTGGATTTGCCGCCGAGACGGTTCATGGCGATAGCCATGCAGGTGTGCGCTTCCTCGGAGATCGAGCCGTAGCTCATCGCGCCGGTCTTGAAGCGCTTGACGATTTCGCTCGCGGGTTCGACCTCGTCGAGCGGTATTCCGCCGTCCTCCGGGAAGTTGAACTCGATGAGCCCGCGGAGGGTGTGCGGCTTTTTCTCGTCGTCGACCATCGCGGTGTATTCCTTGAATCTCGCGTAGCTGCCGGTCTGAGCGGCCTCTCTGAGGGCGATTATCGTCTGCGGGTTGTAGAGGTGGTCTTCGGCGACCATCGAGGAGCGGAGCTTGTGCGCGCCGACAGAATCGAGCGTCGTGTCGACGCCGAGCCCGAGCGGGTCGAAAGCGTGGTTGTGCCTCCACTCGACGCCCTCCTCAATTTCGGCAAGTCCGATTCCTTCGACGGGGCTGACGGTGTTCGTGAAGTATTTGTCGACGACTTCCTTGCAGATTCCGACCGCCTCGAAGATCTGCGCGGACTGGTAGGACTGAAGGGTGGATATGCCCATCTTCGACGCGATCTTGACGATGCCGTGAAGTATCGCGCTGTTGTAGTCGTTTATCGCGGTATAGACGTCCTTGTCGAGCTGTCCTGACGAGACGAGCTCGGCGATGCACTCGTGCGCGAGATACGGATGTATCGCTCTCGCGCCGTAGCCGAGAAGCGTCGCGAAATGGTGCACGTCGCGCGGTTCAGCCGACTCGAGGATGATCGAGACGGCGGTGCGCTTCTTGGTGCGGACGAAATACTGCTCGATAGCAGACACCGCGAGCAGCGACGGGATTGCGACATGATACTCGTCGACTCCGCGGTCGGAGAGTATGATTATGTTCGCGCCGTCGCGGTACGCCCGGTCGCACTCGACATAGAGCCGGTCGACAGCCTTTTCGAGCGACGTGTTCTTGTAGTAGAGGAGCGAGACAGTCTCGACCTTGAAGCCCGGCTTGTTCATCGAGCGTATCTTCATGAGGTCGACGCCGGTGAGGATCGGGTTGTGTATTTCGAGAACCCCGCAGTTGTCCGGCTTTTCGGTGAGGAGATTGCCGTCCGAGCCGACATAAACGGTGGTGTCGGTGACGATCTCTTCCCTCAGCGCGTCGATCGGCGGGTTCGTGACCTGCGCGAAGAGCTGCTTGAAGTAGGAGAAGAGCGGCTGGTGCTTCTCGGAGAGAACGGCGAGCGGGATATCGGTGCCCATAGACGCGGTCGGCTCGATGCCGTTCTTAGCCATCGGGAGAATCGCGCCGGAGATGTCCTCATAGGTGTAGCCGAAGACCTTGCAGAGCCTTTCGCGCTCGTCCTGCTTGTACGCCGGAACCTTGTGATTCGGCACGGGGAGGTCGGCGAGCTTCACGAGATGCCCGTCGAGCCACTCGCCGTAGGGCTGCTTCTTCGCGTAGTATTCCTTGCACTCCTCGTCCGAGATGACACGCTTCGAGACGGTGTCGACGAGCAGCATCTTGCCCGGCTGGAGACGGGACTTACATACGATCTGATCGGCGGGGATATCGAGAACGCCGACCTCGCTCGAGAGGATGAGGCGTCTGTCCTTGGTTATATAATATCTCGACGGTCTGAGTCCGTTCCTGTCGAGCACCGCGCCGAGCATATCGCCGTCGGTGAAGAGTATCGCGGCGGGACCGTCCCACGGCTCCATCATCGTCGCGTAGTAGTGGTAGAGGTCGCGCTTCTCGCGGGTTATATCCGGGTTGTTCTTCCACGGTTCGGGGATCATTATCATGACCGCGAGCGGCAGCGGAATTCCGTTCATGACGAGGAACTCAAGCGTGTTGTCGAGCATCGCGGAGTCGGAGCCGGACGCGGTGATGACCGGCAGGACCTTGTCCATGTCGTCCTTCATGACCTCGCTCGACATGGTCTCCTCGCGCGCGAGCATTCTGTCGGCGTTTCCGCGGATGGTGTTGATTTCGCCGTTGTGGAGGATGAAGCGGTTCGGGTGAGCTCTCTCCCAGGACGGCATCGTGTTCGTCGAGAATCTGGAGTGAACCATGGCGATGGCGCTCGAGTACTTCCCGTCCCTGAGGTCGAGATAGAACCGCCTGAGCTGCCCGACAAGGAACATACCCTTATACACGATGGTTCTCGAGGACAGCGAGGCGACGTATGTGTCGTCGAACGACTGCTCGAACACCCTGCGGATGACATAGAGCTTCCGGTCGAACGCGAGCCCTTTCTCTGTTCCGTCAGGGCGTCTGACGAAGCACTGGCAGATATAGGGCATGGTGTCGAGCGCTCTCTCGCCGAGAATCGAGGAGTCGACCGGCACTTCGCGCCAAGCGATGAACTCAACGCCCTCCTTCTGGCAGATGATCTCGAACATTTTCTGAGCCTGTTTTCTCGCGAGCGTGTCCTGCGGGAAGAAGAACATACCGACGCCGTAATCGCGCGCGCCGCCGATGTCTATTCCCATTTCCCCGGCGACCCCGGAGAAGAACTCGTGAGAGACCTGAAGCATAATTCCGACGCCGTCGCCGACCTTGCCGGAGGCGTCCTTGCCCGCGCGGTGCTCGAGCCGCTCGACGATAGAGAGCGCGTCGTCGACGACTCCCGCGGACGGTATTCCATCTATAGATATAACAGCGCCGATGCCGCAGGCGTCATGCTCAAACTCCGGGCTGTACAGTGTGTTTTTCATTTTTTACCTCTTGTTTATTGTTTGTTTGCCGGGGGAGGAAGGACCCTTCGGGATGGGTC
>ENA-ORIC01003707-ORIC01003707.1-human-gut-metagenome-genome-assembly--contig:-NODE-3707-length-10314-cov-2.723454_pt1 | contig 10314 bp, 10 predicted proteins | sample MGYA00243023_ERZ508732 | MGnify/ENA primary metagenome ERZ508732 (study PRJEB26277, sample SAMN04329767) | human gut metagenome | biome: human-associated habitat | host: Homo sapiens | place: USA...
GTCTTTTGTCTGTTCACAATATCCAAGTCTGTCATAAAATCCGTGATCCATTCCCTGATAGCGGATAACTTCACAAGGAACATCAGCATTCCATAGATGTTCGGCAAACAGATCATTAGATAATCGAAAATAATCATATTCTGCTTCAATCATTAATACATTAGAAAGGTTTGATAAATCTGTGGCATACAAAGGAGATGCCATAGGATTTTTTGCATCTGAAATATCATTAAGATATAAGTTTTGTAATGTACCATTTAAATTTCGAAAACGATTTAAACGAGTGATAACATATTTTTTATGTTCAGGAATCACGTTGTATAGATCATAATCCCAATAATCAAGATCAGAAGCGGAACATACATCCAAAGCTCCATAAATAGGAATCACAAGTTTTAAGTATTTTCCAACTTCAGATAAACCGCAGGAAACAGCCAGAGCACCACCAGCACTTACACCAGCGATAGAAAGGTAATTTACAATCATCAAAAGCAGCTGGGAATGGAGCTTCAGGTGCTAGACGATAATCAATGGAGATTACAGTTGCACCAGACTGCTCAGCAAGAAAACGGCATTGATTTTGTAAGACCAAAGTGCTGCCTCCAATATACCCGCCACCATGAATAAACACGATGGCAGATTGTTTTTCCTTATTTGGAATTCGGAAAAAAGTAATCGGAATTTTCCGGTCAGATAATGGAACAAGATATGGAATTTCTTCGATTTCCTCAGTACACAGATCAAGGTTTGGAGATCCCATCTCTTTTCTTAATTCATGAATATTCAAATAGGTTGTGTCAGGTTCTTTATATGTAAGAATATATTTTCCAGAAGATTCTACTTTTTGGATCACGTTAGGATCAACAACGTGAAAACGTGTTTCATCAGGAATTCTTTTAAAAGTACATGAATGTAGGGAGCCTTTCGATAAAGGTATTGTTGTTGTTTGTAACATGATATCACTTCCTTATATAGATTCAATTAGGACAAGATCGTCTTTTGCATGAACCGTATTTTTTGCTAATAATGTAACATTTCGTTTAGAACTGTCAGCTGTATCAATAACCATAACGGTTGGATCATAACCAGCTTCAATGATCTTATCTAATTCAATCGTTGCCAGAAGATCTCCAGGCATTACAATATCATTTGTTTTTACATTTGGTGTAAAATATTTACCTTCTAATTTTACAGTATCAATTCCGATGTGAACCAGGATTTCTTCGTTATTATTTCCTTTAATTCCATATGCATGAGCTGTTGGATATACAGCAGAAACGGTTCCAGCAATCGGTGAAACAATTGTTCCATTGGTTGGTTTTACAGCAATTCCTTTTCCTAAAGCTTCTGAAGAAAAGGCCTGATCAGATACTTCTGTTAAAGGTACAACGTTTCCATCAGCAGGGCTGTAGAATTTCATTGCAATAGCCCCATTGTTTTCAATAGAAGGTGCAACAGGTGTAACAGTTCCTTTTGCATCATAACGTTCAGATTCAGGGATCATGGAATCATTAAATCCTACAAAATAAGTTAAGACAGCTGAAATTAAGAATGCTCCAAAGTAAGCAATGATAAATCCAGTAAATCCCGTTCCAAAGTAAGCAGGGAAGGTTGGAACTGCAGCAACAGCGACAGCCATAGCACGAGCACCGCAAGACCCAGCAATCGCACCACCGATACCACCACCGATAACAGCACATGCAAATGCTTTACGATATTTTAAAGTGATTCCATAAATCGCAGGTTCTGAAATACCAAAGAATCCCATAACAGCTGCAGGGGATGCAATCTGTTTTAAACGTTTATCTTTTGTCTTTAACCATACACCAAATGCAGCACCAGACTGAGCGATGATACTTGGTCCAAAAACAGCTAAAATTGTATCAAATCCAAATTTCTCGATATTGGAGAAGATAATAGGGAACAGTCCCCAGTGAATACCAAAAATTACTAATACCTGAGCGATTGCACCAATGAAACCACCAGCAATTGTTGGATTAAATTTGTAAAGACTCATATAAAAGTTAGCGATTGTATCACTTAACATAGATCCTAAAGGTCCAAAAATAACAATTGTTACTGGAACTACGATCAGTAATGAGAAAAAAGGAGCAATTCGGCTTCTAATAGAATCAGGAAGAATCTTTTTTAGTCCTTTCTCTACAAAAGATAGCAACACAATAGCAAAAATAATTGGAAATACACTGCTCTTAAATGCAGTCAAATGAACGGGAATTCCTAAAAAAGTAATTGCAGTTCCTGCATCATATAATGTAGTTAAATTTGGGTATAATAGTGCACCAGCAATTGTTACAGAAACAAACATATTTGTTTTTAATTTCTTAGAGCATGTGATTGCAATAACAATTGGTAAAAAATAATACAAACTGTCAGCGGCTGCATTTAAAATCTGATAGGTACCACTTGCGTCAGTTAATAAATTGGTAGCTGTAAGGATACTTAAAAGCCCCTTTAGTATACCTGCACCGATTAACACATCAATCAGCGGAGTAAATAAGCTTGAGATTAGTTCTAGAGCAGATCCGAAGACTCCCTTTTTTTTACCGTCTGATTTTTCAGAAGATGTATTACCTTGTGGGAGTAATGTGGCAAGTTCATCGTATACATATTGAACATTTGAACCAATTACAACCTGTGTTTGCCCGGCAACTTCCATTACCTGTAATATGCCATCGGTTCTTTCTAAGGCAGCTTTGTCAATAGAATTTTTATCTTTAAGATCAAAGCGAAGCCTTGTGGAGCAGTGAGAGTAAGAATTAATATTTTTCTTACCTCCTACCTTTTGCAAAATTTCTTCTGCGAGTTGTTTGTTAGTCATTTTCTTTTCCTCCTTAAGATTTAAAATTTATCTTAAGTCTTGCCTACTCGAAGTAGTCACAATCTTAGGTACATAATGAAACTTATAATTTTTGCCCTTGTGTTAAAAGGCGTTGAATATGGATTGTCAGATAAACAATTTCACTTTTTGATATTTCGTATTCATAGCTTTTTTTAATATAAGTAGAGATTTTCTTAGCACATAAAAAAGCTTCTGACATATTTTGCTCTACTTGGTCATAAAGAAAATTAGCTTCTTCCATAACATTTTCATGAAGCAGTAATCGTTGTGAAAAGAATTTTAAATGAAGAATAAACCGGGTATAAGTTAAAGATTCCTCATCAAATGCTATGTTAAATTCATATTGAACGATGTTACAAATATCTTTGATTAGTTTGGTCATTTCAATAACAGATTGAAGTTCTTTTCCGTTGATCTCAGCATTAATGATATGTAACGCAATAAAGCTTGCTTCATCTTCAGAAAGTGAAATATTTAAAGCATCATTGACAATAGCAATTGATTTTTTGGCAACCTGATACTCTTCAGGATAAAAACGCCTGATTTCCCAGACCAGTTGGTTTTGGAAGATCAAGCCCTTATGATATCTCTCAACGGCATAATAAATATGATCACAAAGTGTAACATAGATATTATCACTTAACTCTTTGTTAAGATCATCTTCGGCTAGTTTTTTGATGCAATCTGCAATATAGAAGTAATCAATAGGAATCTGTTCTAATAATGCGGATAATTTTGTGTTGATATCATCGCTTTCAATTTTAAAAATATGCTCAATTTTATTTTCATCAACAAATTCTCCTTTTTTCTTTTGAAAGCCTAATCCTAAGCCAGTTAAAATAATATCTTTTCCATCTTTGTTTTTCGAAAATACTACATTATTATTGAGCACTTTCTTTATGTAGTGTTTTTCTTTCATATTTGTATCCTCCAAAATAAAAAAGAGACCAGAAAATATAATAAGGGTATAAAAATAACCTTATCATAAATTCTAGTCTCGCCTATTCATATAATAGTCACGATCCACGTTCAATTATGTTCGTATTCTAGCACAAAAATAAAATGTTGTCAAATATTAACGTAAGAAATGCATAATACAATATTTCTTATTATTTTATAATATCAAGGCCGATCTTTTATGGGCGGCAACCGACTTGTTAAGTGCAGTTTATGTCATTGTCACATTGATCTTTATTTACAGCAAACGAAAAGAGATCATGCGACTATATAATGATTTTTGGGATCGTTTTATTCCAGCATTAAAAAGAGGAGAACATCCAGAAAAAGTATCTTATGAAACAGTCGAAGAAAAAGGAGATGTTTTATGATGAAGAATTCTATTGAAAACATCATCAAAGAAAATAAGATCATGGTCATTGATGGCTCTATGTCCACACCACTGGAAAATAGGGGAGTTTCCCTGAATTCCAAGTTATGGACAGCTAAGATCTTAGCGGAACAGCCAGAACTGATCAAACAGGTTCACAAAAATTACTTCAAAGCAGGAGCAGATATCATTTTATTTGAAACAGTACCATCTCTAAAAGAAGCTAAAGTTGAGGCAGAAATTGCTGAAGAATATGGATATGATTACTGGATCAGTTTCTCATGTCTAAGTGAAAATATCATCTGCGAAGGAATACCGATCGCAGAATGTGCAACAACATTTGCAAAAGGATATCCCCATTTAAAAATGATCGGTGTCAACTGTACAAAACCAGAATATATCACAGGATTGATCCATAAGATCAAAGAAAATTGTGATATTCCGATCGGAGTTTACCCAAACAGCGGGGAAGAGTACGATGCAGTGAAGAAAGTCTGGTTTGGCAAACAGTCAGCCCTGTCATTTGAACAATACGCATACAATTATATGAAATCTGGAGCAAGTGCAGTTGGAGGATGTTGTACAACCGTAGCAAAACATGTAGAGGAAGTCGTAAGAGCCAAAAAACGGTTTTCTGAAGAACAAAAATAACTGAAAAAAATGAAATCATAAAAATGACCTCAGGATAATCTCTAAATAGATTGTCAGAGGTCATTTTTTTCTTTATAATGAGTATATTGGAAATCTAAAAAGAGAAGGAAAATATATGGATAAAAAGAAAAGATTAATTCAGTTAACAGAAGGAATATTACTCTGTTGTGTGATCGTTGTCATGACGTTACTCTGCATAGGAATCATAAAAAAAGAGGTAAAGAATACAAAAGGAAAATTAACAGAGACAACTGGGTGGTATCGAATACAAGATAATAAAAAAGTGCAAGTAGATCTAAATCAGAAGATAAAGGCAGATACGCAAGGAAAACTTGTATTATATAATGATACGATCGCCCAGAAATACAAAGGATATCTGATGACAACAAAGGCAGCAAAATATTCTGTTAGAATTTATGCTGGAGATCAGTTGATCTATCGATACAGTGATTCTAATTTTCATCGCAATGATCAAATGAAATCTAAATTAAGCTGCGATGCGAGAATCCCAGAACAGGGAAAAAAAGGAACCGTTATCAAGATCATATATCAGAACGGAAGCAACGGAATCTATGACCTTGATGATATTTTAGTTGGACGTGGGGATGTAGTTATGGGATTTCATGTCCAACAGGAAATAGTCGGTATCGTGATGATCGCGATTATGTTTTTCTTAAGTTTTGTAGCGTTGACCACTGGAATTTATCTGAAGCATTTTAAATTAAACAGCACCAGATTCTTAAACATAGCAGCATTTCTGGCACTAAGTGGGATCTGGTTTTTGTCAGATTCAGCATTAGCACAGGAATATACATCATTTCCGGCACTGACAGGAATGATTTCTTTTTATGCATTTATGCTGATGTCAGTACCGATGGTTCATTTTGTAAAAAATACACTGAAGTTTGAAAAATATAAAGTCTTAGATGTGATCAATTTGTTATTTTATGCGAATGCGTTGATTCAGGGAATTTTAAACAAATGTTTGAAAATCCATATGGTCCATATGCTGTTCGTAACACATGTGCTCTTGTTCATTGCAGTAATAACCATTGTTGTTTTGATGATAGAAGAATACCGAAGAACAAAAGATAGCGAACTTAAGATCATTATGAATGCCTTTGGGATCATGGCCGTTGCAGGGGTATTATCATTATGCATGTACTGGAAACTTGAGATTCCTTTTTATGGAACCATTTTTGAAGTGGGTGTTTTGATCTTTGAACAGTTGTTATTAACTAGTATTTTTGTAAATCTTGTTGAACAGGCGAAAACAAGATCTGAGCTTGAAGTTTATGAAAGACTTCTAAAAGAAGATCGTATGACAGGTATTAACAACAGGACTGCATTTGAGGAACAGCTTCAAGACATTGAGGATCACGCACAAGATTACGATAATGCTGCATTGATCTTTATGGATGTAGATGGATTAAAAAATACAAACGATCTTTATGGACATAATGCAGGGGACGAACTGATCATTTCTGCGGCACTATGTATAAAAAATGTATTTGCAACATATGGAAAATGTTACAGGATCGGCGGGGATGAATTTTGTGTGCTTATTTTTGATTCAATAGAGAATATGGATGAATTATTGAAACAAATGGATCAAGAGATCGTAAAGTATAATAGAAATAACAGATATTATCTTTCAATTGCAAGAGGGGTAAGTTTCTTAAAAGATACAGAAGGAAAACAGAAGAAGATCAGTGATTGGAAATATGAGGCCGATCAGGATATGTATTGTAACAAAAAGAGGAGAAATATAAATGACAGATTATAATATAGATTTTTTGATCGCAGGACTTGTATTTTTAATATTTCTGTTGATTCATTTTCAGCGTTATAAAAAACTGAATAATATCAGTGGAAGAACATTCTGGTTCTTAATTATTGCAGGAATATTTGATATCATATTTGATCTGTTAAGCTCCATACTATTGGTAAAAAGTAATCCTGCTTATAATTCATGGATGATCTTTTTTTCCACGATGCTTTATATCCTGCAGATGATCGTTGTATATATTTTCTATAATTATACACAGGCATTAAGACACTGTGATGAAGATATAAGAACAAGAAATATAAAGATCATGGCAGTACCAATACTATGTATGGAAGTAGCTATCGTGACCAATGTTTTACACAAACAGTTTTTTTATTGTAATGAACAGGGGCAGTATGTTCATGGAAAAGCATATTTGGTAACATATATTTTTACATTGATCTGTATAGCTGCTGTCATTATAAATTGCTTTATCAATCAGGAAGAATATCAGAAGAATGAGCTTCGGGCGATCAAGGAATTCCTTGGAGTTGCATTGGTCTGTGTTACGATACAGATGAAATTTCAATCTGTATTAATGACAGGATTTGGGTTATCCTTAGGGATTACGATCTTATTTTGGGCACTTTATAATCCACAGTTATATATAGACAGCCTGACCGGATTGTATTCTAAAGGCTATTTCAGGAGATGGTTTCCAGAGCAGATCAAGAGAAAGAAGGAACTTCATCTGCTTATGATCGATTTGTGGAAACTAAAACAAGTTAATAAGCTATATGGAGTTACAACAGGAGATGAATTGCTGATCCAGATCGCAGAATACCTTCACAAGATTAATGAAGCAAACCATGTTTTCAGGATTCATGGGAATCGTTTTTTTGTGTTCACAACATCATTGATGGATTATGAAACGAATAAAGATGCGATCATGAAACTATTTAAACGACCTTTTAAAGTAAAAGGGGAACGAATTTCTTTTTCCGCTGCGATATGTGGAATCATCAACGTTCAAGAAGTCAAAGAGATCGATGTATTGATCGATTATCTGGAATATCTGGTACAGTTAAAACCTAAATCAGACAGAACGATACTGATTCAGAATGATCAACATACAAAAGAAGGATTTCTTTATGAACAGGAAGTTAAAAAATATATGGCGACAGCAATTGAAGAGGATCTTTTTGAAGTATATTATCAGCCACTGTATGATCTAAAAGAAAAAAGATATCGTACAATGGAAGCATTAAGCCGATTGAGACATCCGTCACTTGGAATGATCTCACCAGAAGTTTTTATCGGAATTGCAGAGAAACATGGACAGATCGCAAAGCTTGGGTATCTTCAATTCCGAAAGGTCTGTAAGTTCATAAAAGAACATCCACAGATCATGGAAAAGATTGAAAGTATAAAGTATAATCTGTCTCCATTGGAATTATTAAAATCAGGATATAGCAAAAAACTGCTCCGTACGATCGAAGAGTTTGACATACCGTTTTCGTATTTTCAATTTGAGATTACAGAAACTGTTGCGACAGAGTATAGTGAAGCATTGTATCAGACGATCGCAGATTTCAAAAAGTCAGGAATTCAGATCTGCCTAGATGATTTTGGATCTGGATATGCGAATCTAAATACGGTACTAAAACTACCATTTTCAACGATCAAACTGGATCGCTCTTTGCTAAATGGAATCTGCTATGATGACCAGGTCGCATTATTATACAAAAATATTGTTGCAGTCATGCAGAATCTGGGACATAAAGTCGTAGCAGAAGGAGTGGAAACTCAGGAAGAGATCGACCTGTTAAAACAATGGGGTGTTGATCTTGTACAAGGATATTATTATACAAAACCATTAGATTCAGAGCAGATCATTCATAAATTAGAGAAAGATGTTTGTTAGGACATCATCATTTTTATAATAGCAGCAGAAGCAAAAAAGAAGTTTTGTTTCTGCTGCTATTATTTTCTTTAAATTCTTGTGAAAATAGAACAAGTACAAAAAATTGATGACATGTTTGGAAAGCGTACAAAAGAAAATTGATTTCAAACCAGAGGTTGCACTGATCTTAGGATCTGGACTTGGAGATTTCGCAGATGGGATTAAGATTGAGCAGATGATCGAAATGTAGTTGCAAAATTTGTAAATGGAAAGAGTGTTCCGAGGGATAAAGATGGAGACGAAACAGCAATTTTTGGAGGAAATCAATAAAGTCAAAGGAAGCAAAAGAGATTACTTAAATAAGTTATTTCAATATGTATCAGAAGCAGTCATCCGGGCGGCGGTACATAAAAATGTAAAAAAAGATGAGTTTATTATTCGAGCAGGAGAGCCATGCGATACTGTCTATATCATCTTAAAAGGCGATGTTGCAGGGGTAGATTATCAAAAATTAGGAAAAGTATATTATTTTATGGATTTCGCAAAGATGTATATTGTAGGAGATTTTGAAATTTTTTCCGAAGATACAAATTATAATGTTTCCATCTGTGCATCTAAAGATAGTGAGCTGTTAGCAATTCCAGCATCGATCTACTGGAAATGGATCAAACATGATGAAAATGCATTGCTGTTAAGAATAAAAAATATAATGACCATTTTGACATCAGAAAAAGCAAGTGATCGAAAATATATGTTTATGAGTTGCAAATCCGTTCTATGATCGCTGGTGTATTCGTAAGTTTAATGAGTGCATTGATCGTCAGCATGGTAACACTTTTTTAAATTCATTTAAATGAGGCATCAGATATTAGATAAAATATGAAACAGCATCCGCATGTATTCCAGCAGCTTATGAAAAACAGGCAGCCGAATATGTAGAGGGAAAACTTCCAATTTGTACAGTTATCGGTTTCCCGAATGGTTACCATACAACGGCGGTTAAAGTGTTCGAGACAAAGAATGCGATCGCAAATGGTTCATCTGAGATCGACATGGTCATTAACATTGGATTTTTGAAAGACGGAAGATATGAAGAAGTAGAAGAAGAGATCAGACAGATTCATGAAGCATGTGATGGAAAAATTTTAAAAGTTATCATCGAAACATGTCTGTTAACAGAAGAAGAAAAGATCAAAGCAGCTGGTGGAATTTCAAGTTTTGATGATGCAGAAAAATTCATTAGTCTTGGAGCGAGCCGTTTAGGAACAAGCCGTTTGATCAAGATCATGAAAAATACAGACAATGGTGCAGGATACTAATTTCAGAAAATGAGGAATTAAAAAATGAGTACAGCATTAATGATTGAGATTTTTGGATATATCGGATGCATTTTTGTTATCATTTCTATGCTGATGACATCCGTAGTAAAACTAAGAGTGATCAATATTTATAATCTGATCAAGTTAAGTAAAGCAGATGGAAATCACTATGATATGATTCGTGGGAACAAAGAAGATTCCTACTTAACATATTTTATAAAACACTATAAAGAAGATATGAAAAAATACTTCTTAGAGAACACCTTGGAGCTTTCAGCAGCAGATACAATATATACAGTCTGCTGCGAGGGGGTTCCAGCCGGAGTATTAGCGGGAAAGAAAGAAGGAGATGCGTTAGAGATCAGCTTTGACTACACAACACCAACCTACAGAGACTGTTCCGCAGGACGTTTCCTTTATGCGAAATTAGCAGAAGAGGGATATAAGAAATTTATCTGTAAGAAAGTGACAGAAGGACATAAAAGT
>ENA-ORIC01003714-ORIC01003714.1-human-gut-metagenome-genome-assembly--contig:-NODE-3714-length-10296-cov-2.411391_pt1 | contig 10296 bp, 8 predicted proteins | sample MGYA00243023_ERZ508732 | MGnify/ENA primary metagenome ERZ508732 (study PRJEB26277, sample SAMN04329767) | human gut metagenome | biome: human-associated habitat | host: Homo sapiens | place: USA...
GGTGTCGGTCATCGGCCGGATCAAACTGGCCCGCGAGATGGAGCTCATTTCCCACCTCGACCTGATGCTGAGCATGGACTCCTCGGCGATGCACATGGCTTCGCTGGTCGGTGTGCCGGTCGTGTCGGTGTGGGGGGCGACGCATCCCTATGCCGGTTTTTACGGGATCGGGCAGGATCCGCAAAATGCCGTACAGCTCGATATGGCCTGCCGCCCCTGTTCGATGTACGGCAACCGGCCTTGCGCCTATGGCGACTATCCCTGTATGCGGGGCATTGCTCCCGAACAGATCGTCGGGCAGGTGTGCAAGGCTGCGGGACTCCCTTCGGTCGCCGTATCCGAATCCTGACGCAGTATCAACCCCGATATAATAAAGATGAGAAAGTACCGCAGGTTCCGTGCCGTGACGGTGCGGATCGTCGTCCCGCTGGTGGCGGTGGCGGCGGTTTTTTTCGGGATTTCCTGGCTCGCGGAGTTTCGTCCCGCGCCGGTTGAGGAGGTGTACCGATGCCAGCAGCCCGATTCGCTTCCGGACACACTGACCCTGGTCAGTTGGAATATCGGTTATGCCGGGCTGGGCGACAACATGGACTTTTTCTACGACGGCGGCAGGCGCGTACGCGACACCCGTGCACGGACTGCGGCTAACCTGGCGCAGATCGTCCTGACGCTGCAAAAGATCGATGCGGACATCATGCTGTTGCAGGAGGTGGACCGCTCGTCTCACCGTACCTACCGCATCGACGAAGCGGGATTGATCGGTGCCGCTTTCCCGGGTTATGCGGCGGCGTTCGGCTTCAATTATAAGGCGTGGTTCGTACCGATTCCGTTACGCGATCCGATCGGACGTGTGGCCAGCGGACTGCTGACCTTGTCGCGGTACAGGCCGCTCGATGCGGTGCGGTATCAGTACCCGTCCTGCTTCCCGTTCCCGGAACGGATGTTCAACCTCAAACGCGGGCTGCTTTCAGCCCGGTTTCTGACCGCTGCGGGCGATACGGTGATGATCGACAATACGCACAATACCGCTTACGATACGGGTAACATGCGGTTTGAAGAGTGCGTTTTCCTCGCGGAACTGATTGCACGGGCCGATTCGGCCGGGGTCCGTTCGGTAACCGGCGGTGACTGGAACCAATATCCGCCCGATTACATTCCTTCTGCGGCGGAGCTTTCGAATCCTTATTTCGTGCCGCAGCAGATCGACGGCAGGTTGTTCCGCCGGGCCGGCCGTTTCGTCTACGACGCGCAGCATCCTTCGCTGCGCTATCTGGACCGGCCTTTCCGGGCCGATTCGTCGGTGCGGACGTTGACCGATTTCTTTTTCGTTTCGCCCGGTATCGAAGTACTTTCCATCGAAACGCTCCCACTGGATTTCCACTCCAGCGACCACAATCCGGTGGTGATGAAAATCGTATTCTCGCGATGAATTTAAGTGTGAAAAAAATCACAGTTAAATTTTATAATCCCTGAAAAACGACTACCTTTGAGCGTCTGAAAACGGAGGGCACCCGGTTCCGACCGGGAAGATATCCCCGGAGTCCGTTCCGCTTTCCGAACATCCGGTACAGACGATCATACAAACTCAATAAAATACACTACAGATGAATATTCCGGCTAACTTGAAGTATTCGAAGGATCACGAATGGATCCGGGTCGAAGGGGATGAGGCCTATGTGGGCATTACCGATTTTGCACAGAGCCAACTCGGCGATATCGTTTTTGTCGATGTGACCACTGAGGGCGAGACACTTGCCCAGAACGAAATTTTCGGCACGATCGAGGCCGTGAAGACGGTTTCGGATGCTTTCCTGCCTGTGGGCGGCGAGGTGCTCGAGTTCAATGCATCGCTCAACGACGCTCCCGACAAGGTCAATAAAGATCCTTACGGCGAGGGTTGGATGGTGAAAATTAAAATGACGAATCCCGCAGAGCTCGATTCACTGCTCTCCGCTGAGGATTATGCCAAACTGATAGGTTAATTTTAAAAAATACGAAATTATGAGTAAAGTTACTGTCGTGGGTGCGGGCAACGTAGGCGCTACCTGCGCAAATGTGATCGCCACCCGCGAGATCGCCGATGAAGTGGTGCTGCTGGATATTAAAGAAGGGGTAGCCGAAGGTAAAATGCTGGATATTTTCCAGACCGCCACGCTGATGGATTTCGATACGAAACTGACCGGCGTGACCAACGATTATGCCGCGACCGCCGGTTCGGACGTAGTGGTGATCACCTCAGGTATGCCCCGCAAACCGGGTATGACCCGCGAAGAGTTGATCGGCGTGAATGCCGGTATCGTGAGCTCGGTGGTTGAGAACGTACTGAAATACTCGCCGAAGGCCATTATCCTGATCATCAGCAACCCGATGGATACGATGACCTACCTGGCCCTCAAAAAAAGCGGTCTTCCGAAGAACCAGATTTTCGGTATGGGCGGCGCACTGGATACGGCCCGCTTCAAATGCTACCTGAGCAAGGCCCTGAATGCCAACTCGAACGAGATCGAAGGCATGGTAATCGGCGGTCACGGCGATACCACGATGATTCCGCTGGCCGGCAAAGCCGCCTACAAGGGCATTCCCGTTACCGAACTGCTGAGCAAAGAAGAACTCGACAAGGTGGTTGCCGACACGATGGTGGGCGGTGCAACGCTGACCAAGCTGCTCGGAACGTCGGCTTGGTATGCGCCCGGTGCAGCGGCAGCTTATGTCGTTGAATCGATCATCCGCGACCAGAAGAAGGTGATTGTTTCCTGCACGGCTCTCGACGGCGAATACGGCCAGAAGGATATCTGCATCGGTGTTCCGGCCGTGATCGGCAAGAACGGTGTGGAGAAGATTCTGTCGCTGAACCTCACTGCAGACGAGAAAGCCCTCTTCGAGAAGAGCGCCGAGGCTGTCCGCAAAACCAACGCTGTCCTCAAAGAGATCAACGCGCTATAACCACCGGATTCTTTTAATATAAGAAGCGGCGGTTCCTTTTGTAACCGCCGCTTTTGGTATGGTATGTGTTGCACTTATACGAGTATAAAATATTTGAATTGCTAATTATAAACTATTTGCCCGGTTTGTCCCGATTATTTGCTAGATTTGTTCTATAAGGAGTGTTGATCTGAATGCCGTTCCCGATAAATATTAACGATGATTGCCTTATGACGACGAAAAAGACAATGACGACGAATGCTGGTACTCCCGTGGCGGAGAACCAGAACGTCCAGACCGCCGGGCCGCACGGTCCGATGCTGATGCAAAATGTCTGGTACATGGAAAAACTGGCCCATTTTACGCGCGAACGCATTCCGGAGCGGGTCGTGCATGCGAAAGGTTCGGCCGCTTACGGGACCTTTACCGTGACGAAAGACATCACGAAGTACACGAAAGCGTCGATTTTTTCGGAAGTGGGCAAACAGACCGATTTATTCGTACGCTTTTCGACCGTTGCCGGCGAGCGCGGCGCTGCCGATACCGAGCGCGATGTGCGCGGTTTTGCGATCAAATTTTACACCGACGAAGGTAACTGGGATTTGGTGGGGAACAATACACCGGTCTTTTTTATCCGGGATCCGCTCAAATTTCCCGATTTTATCCACACGCAGAAGCGCGACCCGAAAACCAACCTGCGCAGCGCAACGGCGGCGTGGGATTTTTGGAGTCTCTCCCCGGAGACCCTCCATCAGGTGATGATCCTGATGAGCGACCGCGGGATTCCGGCGAGCCTGCGTCAGATGCACGGCTTCGGAAGCCATACGTTCAGCTTTATCAATGCGGCGAATGAACGGTTCTGGGTCAAATTTCATTTCAAAACCCAGCAGGGAATCAAAAACCTGACCAATGCCGAAGCGGAGGCGGTCGTCGCCAAAGACCGCGAGGCATCGCAAAAGGATCTGTTCGGTCACATTGCGCAGGGCGATTTTCCGCGCTGGACGCTTTACGTGCAGATTATGCCGGAGGCCGATGCGGCGACCTACCGGATCAATCCGTTCGACCTGACGAAGGTATGGCCGCATGCCGATTATCCGTTGCAGGAGGTGGGGGTGATGGAGCTGAACCGTAATCCCGAAAATTACTTCGCAGAAGTGGAACAGGCTGCTTTCAACCCGGCCAATATCGTTCCCGGAATCGGCTTCTCGCCTGATAAAATGCTCCAGGGGCGCCTGTTCGCATATGGCGATGCGCACCGCTACCGGCTCGGAGCCAACTTCGAAAGCCTGCCGGTGAACGCTTCACGCTGCCCGGCTCACAATTATCAGCGGGACGGGCTGATGCGTTTCGATGCGAACGGGGGCGGCAGCGTCAACTATGAACCGAACAGTTTCGGAGGCCCGACCGAAGATCGTTCCTACCTCGAGCCGCCTTTAAAGGTAGAGGGGGATGCGATGGCGTACGACGCCCGTGTGGACAGCGATTACTATTCGCAGCCGGGCGAGTTGTTTCGCCTGCAGTCGCCCGATGCGCAACAACGACTGATTTCGAATGCGGCCGAGGCGATGGCGGGTGTTCCGGTCAATATCCAGACGCGTGCGGTGGCCCGTTTCTATCAGGCCGATGAACGGTGCGGACAAGGTATTGCCGAAAAACTCGGGATAGACCTGCAATCGGTGCTCGACGAAGTGAAGCGCCAGCAGGTGGCTGACAAGACCCTTTAGCCGATTCGTCGGGACGCTGTCGGAAAACTTAATTTTGTCGGCATGCCGACTGTTTGAGACTGATATTTTGGCCCGCGGATAAACCTCGGGAGATATCCCGGTAATCGGAATAAGCCCTGCCTTGCGAGGCAGGGCTTTGTCGTTCGGATACCGTTTGAAAACAGGGACGGTTTTGACCCGGTAATTTCTGATGAAGATTGGGCTGTTCTTGCCTGACTTTTCAGTCAGCTTTTCAAGGAGGGCATACTTTTCACGATAGGAATAGAAAAGCGTTGTAGAGATATGTCCTTCGCCGATAGATCTGTTTTTTCGAGATTTTTCCTGGATGTTATTTTTGTGAACCTTGCCGGATGCGGCGTTGGATGCGCTCCAGTCCGCAGCGGGCCAGCGGCGTGTCGCCGAAACGGTTTTGGAAATCGGTTCCGGAGAGCTGCAGCCAATCGGTTTCGGTCATCTGTCCGATATCTCCGGCCGGGGCGAAGCAGGTATGGGCGGATACCGGTGCATGGCGGTTGTGGGGGCAGGCCAGCTGGCAAATGTCGCAGCCGAATATCCACCCGTGCAGGTCGCCTTCGTCGCCCGCTTCCGCCTCGATCGTGCGGCGCGAGATACAAAGCGAAGCGTCGATCGTCCGGTCGTTTCCGATCGCACCGACGGGGCAGGCTTCGATACAGGCGCGGCAGGAACCGCACGGGTCCGGTGCCAGGAAAGGCGGATCGGGTTCGAGTGCGGCATCCGTCACGATCAGCCCCAGCACAACGAACGATCCCAGACCGGGTACGATCAGTAGCGAGTGGCGTCCGATGCGTCCTACTCCCGCTTCGGCGGCCCAACTTTTTTCGAGGATCGGGGCCGTATCGACGAAGACGCGTCCCGAAGTTCCGGGATGCAGGTCGCGAATGTAGGCGAGCAGTTCGTGCAATTTCTCTTTCAATACCGGATGGTAGTCGCGTCCCCGGGCATACGAGGCGATCCGTGAGGCGACTCCGGCAGCGGGAGGACGGTTGTAGCTGATGGCACAAACCACTACCGACCGGGCTCCTTCGACCAGCAGGGCCGGGTCGATCCGCTTGTCGAGATTGCGTTCCATATAGGTCAGGCCGCCGTGCCGTCCCTGTGCGAGCCATCGCTCCAACAGTCCGCGACGCTCTTCGAGCGGGCGGCAACGGGCTATACCGCAGCGGTCGAAGCCGAGAATTTCGGCACGGGAGTGTATCGAATGGTCCTGATTCATTGCTCAAACGTCTTCAAAAGTAATGATTTTATAATAATAAAACTTATCTTTGCGTTCGATTGGCAAATGTCCCGACATTCCTAACTTTCCATTTGCAATGAGATTCGAAACCCTTCGGGAATTGTATCTGCACAGCATTGATTCCTTCGGCCCGCGGCCTTGTTTCTCGATGTACGGGGGAGAGTCGCTCACCTACGCCGAGTTCTCCGAACGCGTCAACACCCTGATCGATATATTCGTCCATGCCGGGCTGAACAGTGGCGACAAAATCGCATTATTGAGCAACAACATGCCTAACTGGGGCGTCGCTTATTTTGCCGCGACCGTGTCGGGCATGGTGATCGTACCCATCCTGCCTGATTTTTCGGGCCCCGAACTCGACAAGATCATCCTGCATTCCGAGGCCAAAGCGCTCGTCGTTTCCGATAAACTGTTCACGAAGGTCTCGAAGGAGGTCATCTCCGGGCTGAACCTCGTGGTGCGCAGCATGAACCTCGGGGTGATCCACCAGACTTCCGATACGCTTGGCTCCGTAACCATACCGAACGGGGATGATCTCGCGGCGATCATTTACACTTCGGGTACCACCTCTTCGCCCAAAGGCGTGATGCTTTCGCACCGCAACTTGTGCAGCGAGCTGGAGATGGTGAGCATCCTGCAACCGGTTTATCCCTATGACGTATTCCTCTCTATCCTGCCGCTGTCCCACACATACGAATGTTCGCTGGGCATGCTGCTGCCGGTGATGTGGGGCGCATCGGTGGTCTATCTCGACAAAGCCCCGACCGCTTCGGTATTGCTCCCCGTGCTCAAGAAGGTGCGTCCTACGATCATGCTGACCGTGCCGCTGATTATCGAGAAAATTTACAAAAACAAAATTTTACCGCAGGTAGCCGGCAACCGGCTGATGGCAGCACTTTACAAAACCGATTGGGGACGCAGGTTCCTGCACCGGATTGCCGGCAGGCGCCTTGCACAGTTGTTCGGCGGCCGTATCCGCTTCTTCGGTATCGGCGGGGCGAAACTCGATCCGACCGTCGAACTGTTCCTGTTGGAGGGACGGTTCCCTTATGCGATCGGGTACGGCCTCACCGAGACGGCTCCCGTATTGGCCGGGGTTAATCCGTCGATGGTGCGGCATCAGTCCACGGGGCCGATGCTGGAGGGGGTCGAAGCCCGTCTCGACAATGTGAATCCGCGCTCGGGCGAAGGAGAGATCGTCGTAAAAGGCCCTAATGTGATGATGGGGTATTACAAAAATCCCGAAGCGACGGCCGACTCGTTTACCGAGGACGGTTGGTTTCGCACAAAAGACCTGGGGGTGTTCGACAGGGACGGTTACCTCTATATCAAAGGGCGCCTTACGAATATGATCCTCGGCCCGAGCGGTGAAAATATCTACCCCGAGGAGATCGAGAACGTGATCAACGGCCATGCGCTGGTTGCCGATTCTTTGGTCAAGGAGGATATGGGCAAACTGGTGGCTATCGTGCACTTCAACCGGGAGGCGCTCGAGCAAAAATACCATACCGTGCGCGAAAACCTCGGGCAAAAGATGGAAAACATCAAGCAGGATCTGATGCATTACGTCAATTCGAAGGTGAATAAATTTTCGCGTATTTCGGTGGTGGTCGAGAATGAGGACGGTTTTGAAAAGACGCCGACCCAGAAGATCAAACGGTTCCTGTATACCAAAAAGAAATAGAAGGTTTTATCCCCGGTAGGAGATGTCCGGATGATCCCGGATAAGAAATTCCGCCGGATGCTCCGGTGGAAGGAGCGATGAAAATCCTGCCGTTATTCGGTAGGATTTTTTATCTTTGTCGTGTCAGCAAACAGCCGTATGGAACTATCCGTAGCACAAAGAGAACGTTACGAACGCAACCTGTTGGTCGAGGGTTTTACCGACCGGATGCAGCAGGCGCTTATTGCCGCGCGCGTGGCGGTTGTCGGTGCCGGGGGGCTCGGTTCTGCGGCGCTGAATTATCTGGTAGCGGCCGGTGTCGGCCACCTGACGCTGATCGAGAATGATACGGTGTCGTTGAGTAATTTGCAACGGCAGGTACTCTATACGACTGCAGATATGGGCCGGCCGAAAGCCGAAGTGGCCGCGATGCGCCTGTCACGACTCAATCCCGGGTGCGATATCCGTGTCGTGACCGACCGGCTGACTGCAGCGAATGCCGCCGGATTGCTCGGCGGACATGATGCAGTGGTCGATTGTACCGATAACTATGACGCCCGTTACGTGATCGATGATTTTTGCCGGGAGGCGGAGGTGCCTATGATTTACGGTACCGCCGAGGCTGTCGGGGGGCAGGTGGCCGTTTTCCATGCCGGGGGCGCGGGCGGTTACCGGGATCTTTATCCCGAGAGGGCGTCGCAGAAACCGGTGGTGGGTGTCCTCTCGCCGATCGTGGGGGTAATCGGTTCGCTGCAGGCGCTCGAAACGGTCAAACTGTTGTGCGGAGTGGGCGAATCATTGGCCGGGAATCTGTTGGTCGTGGATGGCCGGACGATGCAGGTCAGTAAATTGGAACTGTGATGAGTACGGGCGATATCAAATACCTGATTCCGGCTGACGGCGACGAGTTGTGGGGACTGACGGTGACGGGCGTCGGCAGCCAGGTGATTACCGCTGACGAGGTTTATCCGCCCCAGAACCACCCGCAGGGTTATTTTTTCGATGTGGAAGAGGGACGCGTGCTCGACGAATTCCAGTTGCTTTATATTACCGACGGCGAAGGAATGTTTACCTATGGAGAGCCGAGGGTTTCACAGCGGATCGAGGAAGGCAAGATGTTTTTCCTTTTTCCCGGGGTGTGGCATACCTACCGTCCGTTCGAAAATTCGGGTTGGAAGGAGTATTGGATCGGTTTCAAGGGCGAGATGATCGACCGGCTGGTTGCGTCGGGTTACTTTTCGGCCTGTTCGCCGGTTTTCGACATCGGGCTCAACGAACGAATCATAGACCTCTATCTGAAGGCCCGCGACATTGCCAACGAGGACAGGATCGGCGCACAACCGGCCCTTTCGGGGATCGTGATGCACCTGCTCGGACTGATGTATTACCGCCAGAAAAGCAGTGTCCTGCACGATGAGGACATCATCGGGAAGGTCGATAAGGCGAAGGTGGTGATGCGCGAGAATGTGTACGAGAATCTCTCGCCGCAGGAGGTTGCCGAGCGGGTAGGGCTGGGCTATTCGGGATTCCGCAAGGCGTTCCGCGAATATGCGGGCACGTCTCCCGCCCAGTATATGAAAGAGCTGAAGATCAACGAAGCGAAGTTGCTGCTTGCGACGACAAACACGACCATCAAGGAGATATCCTATCATCTCAAATACGACAATCCGGAATATTTCTCCATTTCATTTAAGAGAAGGACCGGCAAGACGCCGCTCGAGTACCGCAATTTCGCCCGGATAAAAAAAGGGGCGGAATAGGCAGCCGTGGTCTGCGGTTGCGGAACCATTGATTTGCATTGAGGTCGTTCGCACAGTATGCGCAGATCGGATGTTTCGCGGGCTCTTTTAGTTGAGGTCGATGATCGTTTAAAGACAGTTTAGCCGGGTACTTACCCCATTCCGTTCATTTGTTCGCATCTGTCGCATACGGTTTGGTATAGGCTTCCCTCGGAGGCCGGTCGAGTTCATCCAATTCAGCATTCATCTGCCACCGGTGATGTTCGAAAACATAGCGCCGGACGAACCATGTGATTTCGTCGGGATGGTACATGCCTGTCAGCGCCACGTCGTGCGTTTGTCCCTGCATCGTGAAAAATGCGTAGGGATAGCCAGCTTTGCGGAACCTGCGCGCAAGCGATTTCGACCCGAACAGACCTTTGCTGAACAGCTGGATTTTGTTGTACGGCACCACCTTATCCTTGTCGCCGTGCATAAAAAGCGTCGGCGCCGGAGTTGCGCGATAGCGGGGCCGTCCTTCGTGGCTGAAGATCGCGCCGGCGAACGACAGCACTCCTTTGTAGCGAAAATCCTGCGGCAACATCTCCGATAGCGGTAGTCTGTTGCACAGCGTATAGTCCGCGTGCAGTACCGTGACTGCACCCGCGCTCGATCCGCTCAGCATGATGCATGAGGTGTCGATGTTCAACGCAGCGGCGTGCCGGATTAGGTAATCGGTAGCGCTGAAGAGGTCTTCCACGGCCATTCGGATCGCCGTATCGGCGGGTTTGGTCTTGAATACCGAAATTTTACGGTCTTTCAGTCCCAGCCGGTAGTCTATCGAGACGGCGGTAATTCCTTGTGCCGCCAGTTCCCGGAAGTAGGGTATGTAATAGGGTTTGTCCCGTTCTCCTTTCATGAAAGCGCCCCCGAAAACGAAAAGCATAACCGGCTGAGCGGTTTGCTCCGTCTGTGCAGTCTCCGTGCGGTAGATGTCCATCCGCAGGTCACAGG
>ENA-ORIC01003731-ORIC01003731.1-human-gut-metagenome-genome-assembly--contig:-NODE-3731-length-10267-cov-3.362316_pt1 | contig 10267 bp, 10 predicted proteins | sample MGYA00243023_ERZ508732 | MGnify/ENA primary metagenome ERZ508732 (study PRJEB26277, sample SAMN04329767) | human gut metagenome | biome: human-associated habitat | host: Homo sapiens | place: USA...
AGAGAAGTATATAAAATCCGAGTCGCAGAGGATGGATATCTACAAGAAGATCGCGCATATCGAGTGCGCCGCCGACCTCGACGACCTCGCCGACGAGCTTCAGGACAGGTTCGGCGAGATACCGCGTCAGGCGGACACGCTGATGTACGTGTCGCTCGCGCGCTCTCTGGCGTCGCAGGCGCGGATTCCGACGATCTCCCAGAAGGGGCAGATCATCTCGATCATCCCTGAGCGGTTCGACCCGGTGAAGTGGGCGGAGGCGTCCGCGAAGGCGAATATCCGACTGACCTTCCAGATGGCGGGGCGCGGATGCGTCAACTACAAGGTGAAGGACTCAAGACCGCTGTATGACGTATGTACGCTTCTTGAAACGTATCTTGATGTTCTGAAGCCCACGGAGGCGGAGACTCAGAAAAAGTAAAAAATCACCCCGGAGTGGATGGAAACGCCGTCCTCTCCGGGTTTTTTTGTTCCGGCTATATCACTGTTAATATACCTATATTCTTGATAGGAATACCTTCCGCGCGGAGTACCGTCAATATGACAGTAAGGGGTGGATTTCACAACAGTAGAATGTATTATGTTCACAATCTTTTATTTTTCGGTGCATAACCTATTGACAAATGGTCGATATTTATGTTATAATAAGTTTACGAAAAACGGATGAAAAGAGGGATAACAGACGTGAATGATATCTGTGACATTGTAAGCCTCAACAGTGATGTTGAGCCTCTGGTGATACAGGCTTCTGCCACCCGCACGCGTTTTTTCAGGGAGATCGCCGAGGACAGGTTCAGACCTCTCGGATTTGTGCATTTTTCGGATATACACGCGGTCCCCGAGCTGTGGGATCGTATTGTCGATTTTATCAATCACTACAGTGATTATGTCGATTTCGCGATACATACGGGCGACTACTGCGGCAGCTGTCAGGAGGAGTATGTTGATTTCTACGGGACCGGAAAGCCCTGCGTGCGGAGTATATACAACTGCGTCGGGAATCACGATACCGTGACGACCCCGGATTGGATAAAGAATACCAAGGAGTCGGCGCATAAGCTACTTTTTGAGCCGTGTAACTGCAAGGACGAGCTGACTTTTCTTGAGTGCGACTACTCGATGACGTATTACAGGGATTTTCCTGAGTCGAATATCCGCCTTGTTGTTCTCGATATGTATTTTGACATTGACATACAGTGCGCGTGGCTGAGGGATATCATGCGCGACGCCCGTGAGAAGGGGCTGTGCGTTATTACGGCTATGCACGAGCGCACCGACTTTGTGAACGACTCGTTCGGCGTGACTTTTCACACGAGGAATGATTATCTGTCGCTTGAGGGGCGCCGGGACAGGTCGCCGTTCGAGGAAATTATCGTTGATTTCATCGCGGACGGGGGCTGTCATATCTGCAATCTCGCCGGGCATGAGCATCATGATCTGTTCGGTCTGACTGACGCGGGGGTGCTGAATATCGCCGTGCAGAGCGGTACTTGCTGGGACGGTTGGTGCGACGGGCTGCGCGTCAGGGGGACGAGGACGTACGACTGCTTCAACTATATGGCGGTCGACGTGAATATGGGGCTTCTGAAGATAGTCCGGGTCGGGAATAACCGCGATATTTTCCTGCGGAGTCAGCGGTCGCTGTGTTATGATTACCTGAACAGGAAGATTATCTTTAATGACTGATAATCCGCGAGGGCGCGGAATGGATCCTGCCGTGAGGCGGGGCAGATAAATATAGATTTTGGATGGGAGTGGAACGGCTTGAACGGAAAAGAAAAAGATGATGACAGAAAGAAATTGCCGAGATCGTTTGTGGTGATTGCGTCGGTGCTTATCGCGCTGATTGTGCTTCTCGCCGTGTTCCCGTTCTCGAAGAGCATTGGCGGGGTGGATTGCGCTCCGGTCGATGTTGTTATGCTAATGAACGTCGAATTCTAATAATAATTAAATGCTCCGTTTTTTCTCCGGTGTTTTTTGTTTGTTGTTTTGGGTGGTGGGGGTGGGCTGTGGGGGAGGCGACCCTTTTCAAAGGGTCGCTTCCCCCTTTGCTTAGCTAACGAAGTTGATATCGATATCTCCGCCGTTTGTCTTTGCGTTCAGTTTGTACTTTGCCCGTTCGTTTTCTTTTGATTTCGGATACGCGGTCTGGTCGGTTTCGGTCGAGATCGAGAATAGCAGCTCGTCGCCGAGGATGGAGCCGGAGATGTCGGCGTTTGTCGTTCCGAGGTCGAATTTCTCGCCGAAGAGACGGGAGAAATCGATCGGGGCGTTTGTCGTCGTGAGTGTCAGGCGTTTCGCGGTGAGGTCTTCGGCGCGGATTTTGGCGTCGGTGGTTTCCGCGGTGATTTCGGTCGCGGAGAGGTTGGTCAGCGACAGGCGTCCGGTCGCGTTTGTGAGAGTTATGTCATACGCTTCGATGTCGGAGAGGGTCATTGTGCCGTTCGCGGTCGTGACGGTCAGCTCTTCTTCGAGTTTCAGGTTGCCGAGTTTTACGTCGCCGTCGGTTGATATCGCGGTGATTTTTCCACCGAAGCTCTCCGGGAGGTAGATTATCATCGCGAGTCCGGTGTAGGACGGGGCGCGCTTTTTGCCGGTCGGGATTTTCAGACCGAAGAGGTTGAGGGTTTCGCTTTCGGTCGCCGCTTCGCCGTCGCGGATTACGAGGGTGTTGTCGGAGGTCGACATTTTGTATTTGTAGGTGTCGTTCTCGAGGACGTCGACAATCACGCTGTCGGTGTCGGTTCCGGCGATAACTATGTCGCAGGCGGTGACGTCTATGTCGAGAGAGCGGTTTATGTCGGCGGAGAAGGTGTAGCGGGTCTGTGAGAAGCCGGTTTCGGTGACGTCGGGAATTGAGCCGGCGGAGCCGCTGTTTATCGTGACTCCGGCGTTGTTTTCGGACTGGATTCCGGAGAAGTCGACGCGGGTGTCGCCGACGCGGACGCCGTTTTTGTCGACGACGATCAGGTCGGCGATGTTGACCTCGTCCGGCGTGACTTTTACAATGGACGAGGCGTAATCGACCGAGCCGGTGATCATCCGCGCGACTGTCTTTACCGCGAATTTCATCGCGAAGCAGGCGGTAAGGACTATGGCGACGAAGATGATGACCGACATGATTGAGAGCTTTCTGATGCCTTTGTTGTTCATTTTTCTCCTTTTTGGCGATTTCGCCTTTGTCTGTCGGCGTTATCTTGTGATTCTTCCGGTTCCGTCGCCTCCGGTCAGGGTTTCAACTTCCTTCACCGTGACGAGGTTGAAGTCGCCGTTTATCGTGTGCTTGAGGGTGGACGCGCCGACCGCGAACTCGAGGGCGTCACGGAGCGATTTGTCTGTCATCAGCCCGTAGATCAGCCCCGCGGAGAAGGAGTCGCCGCCGCCGACGCGGTCTACTATGTCGGTGATTTCGTAGATGCGGCTTCTGATGAATTCCTTGCCGTCGTTCAGGCAGGCGGACCAGAGGCAGTGCTCGGCGGATTTGGTCTCGCGGAGGGTGATCGCGACGAGCTTCACGTTCGGGAAGTCCTTCATTACTTTGTCGCCGAGATCGTGGTAGTATTCGGGTTCGATGAGCCACGGCTCGGGGCGACCTATGTCTGTGCCGAGGGCTTTCTGGAAGTCGCCGGCTCCGGCTATCGCGACGTCGGTCAGTCTCAGGAGGTCGGGCATGACTTCTTCGGCTTTTTTGCCGTATTTCCAGAGCTTGCCGCGGTAGTTGATATCGCAGGAGGTGGTGATTCCGCGGGCTTTGGCGGCTTTGAGGGCGGCTACAGATTCTTCGGCGGCGGATTCCGAGACAGCGGGGGTTATGCCGGAGATGTGGAACCATTCGACGCCGTCAAGGACTTTGTCCCAGTCGATGTCGCCGGGCTTTATGTCGCAGAAGGCGGAGTGGGCGCGGTCGTAGACCACGTTCGAGGGACGCTGGCAGGCGCCGGACTCGAGGTAGTAGATGCCCATTCTGCCGGGTTTTCTGACAATTTTCGAGACGTCGACGCCGTATTTTCTGAGCTCGCGCAGGCAGGCGGCGCCGATTTCGTTGTCCGGGAGGATGGTGGTGTACGCGGCGTCTATGCCGAAGTTCGCGAGGGAGAGGGCGACGTTTGCCTCGCCTCCGCCGAAGGTTGCCTCTAAAGTGGGGCTCTGGAACAGGCGGTCGAATCCGGGAGCTTTGAGGCGGAGCATTATTTCGCCGAACGAGAGGAATTTGCTTTTCATTTTGGAGTGTGTCCTTTCAGGAAAATATATCTGTCTCTATTATACCATTAACCGCGCGGAATTGCAAGTGAAAAACGACCGATTTCCTCAATTTTTTTGAGAAAACCGGTTTGGCTTGATGTGTATAGCTTTTTGGAGGTGGATTCCACGGCTTGATTATATTCCGTAGCAGATGACATATTGTCTTTTGTCAAGAGCCGTGCCGAGCAGTCCGGCTAATTTCCTGACAGATTCATCCCGCGCGGCGTCCGCATACGGGCATACAATATCATAAAGCATTTTCACGGATTCAGGTGGAATCAGTGTTACGCCGTAATGGTCGATGCCCATATGCTTTCTGCCGAGGGAGCAAAAGTATGTCGTGATATTATCGGCTGACAGAATCCATTCGTTTACGAAATCGTCCGGAACAGAAACGCAATGATATTTCGCGAGGAGCGCTTTGAAGTCTCCGGAACCGCTTATTGAATAGTCTTTATCGCGGTCAATATCCGGAACAATTCCGAAATGTACGCAGTCGCCCATAGCTGTGTTTTCCCGCTTCTCATTTTATATCAACTCCGCCGAATATACAGACGGCGTTGACATAAACAGTCGGGTTGTTTTCGTTGAACGTCCGGTTCTTCGCGACGCCGGTTCCGCCGAAGATGGGGAGCGACGAGGTTTCGACGTTCACGTTGTCGGGGAGCTTGATGTCAACTCCGCCGAAGAGGGCGAGGGCGTCGATCACGGCTCCGTTTTCGATGGTCGCGTTTCCGAGGAGGAGGTCCACTCCGCCGAAGACGGCGGTGCAGAAGGCGCCGTTGAAGGTTTTTCCGTTGTAGTTCGGGGTTGAGCCGTAGAAGACGGCGATGTGGCTCGGGACGTTTTTCTGCGGCTTTCCTGCCGGTGACGAGAGATTGCCGCGGAAGATTATCGCGAGACCTATGGCGATTATCACGGCGGGGATGAGGAGCTTTGAGACAATGCCGGGGAGGATGCCGCTCTTTGACAGCAGCACGAGCGCTCCGGCGGCGAGCAGGACGAGGTAGATCGGCTTGAATCCGTGGCGTATGATCATCACGATCGCGGGGACGATCAGGAACATTGACCACCAGCCGGGGAAGAACAGGGTGAAGTTCCAGACTTCAAAGATGTTTCCTACGTAGCCGATGCCTATGATGACGAGGAGGATTCCGATGACGACGCCGGTAGATTTGTTCGATTTCATTTTGCGCTCCTTTCTGGCGGCGGTTTATCAATAATAGAAGTTAGCGGTGCAGTAGGCGAGCGGGTAGTCGGCGATTATTTCGTCGTTCGTGACGATTTCGTCGGCGTGCTCGGCGACGAGGTTCTGGAGCTTGATGCTTGTGACGGCGGAGGACATATCGCTGAACATTGCGGCGAGGTTTTCGTCGGCGTAGGCTTTGTCTTCGAGTTCATAGCGCTTTACGATGTAGATTCCGGCGGTCGTCTCGACTGTCTGCACGTCGCCGATTTTCAGTTCCTTGACGGCGTTTATGACGTCGGTCGGGAGGTAGGTGGAGGCGGAGGTGAAGTAGTAGCCGTTCTTGAAGTGCTGCATTCCGAGGTCCTCGGTGTACTGGGCGACGAGGGCGTCGAAGTCCTCACCGGCGGCGATTCTCTTTTCGAGGTCTGCGGCGAGCTCGATCTTGGCTGCCTTTTCCTCTTCGCTCAGCTCCTCGGTCTTGTAGGCTCCGGTCGAGGAGTCAACCTCCGGGTTGCCCTCGGCGTCGGTGACGTACTTCGCAGTGGTGAGGACGAGGATATGCTTGTCGTGGTAGTAGTTCTCTTTGTAGTACGCGTCAAGCTCGGCGTCGGTGACCTTCATTACTCCGTTGTCGCCGAAGAGGTAGGACTGGAGGGCGGTGAGCTTCGCTTCCGCGAGATAGACCTCATGCAGGACGTTGACGTTCGCGCCGTAGGCGGAGAGGGCGGAGTTGAGGGCGGATTTGCTGCCCGCCGCGGAGATCTTCTGGTTGACCTTCTCGTCGACGGCGTTGATTTCGTCCTTTGACAGCTGGAGTCCGTAGTCCTCAAAGAGCTTCAGGCAGACGGCGTTCGATTTGATGTTCGAGATGGCGAGCGCCTCGAGGAAGTCCCCGGCGGTCACGCCGTCGGCGAGCTGTGCCGTCCAGTACTGCGAGTTGTCGGTCGTCGTCCCGAAGTACGCGTAGAGGAACATCGCCTTGTAGCGGCTCATCCAGTAGCAGAACATATTCGACGAGATGCGCACGTCGCCGACAACAATGGCGGCGGGCGACTCGGAGCCGCACCCCGCGAGGGTCATGACGAGCATTACGGCGGCGAGCGCGAGACACAGTATCTGCGTCAGGCGGGAGCTTGTTTTCTGTAGTTTCATTTAATTATCCATGCCTTTCGTTTTTTAAGAAAAGTCCGGCGCTTTGCGGCACGCGGAAGCTTATATATTACCCTTATGGGCGTCTCCTTTAATTATACACCATATTTTCCGAAAAGTCCATAGTATTTTGAAAATTTCTGCCGCGGAAATCGAAAAAAGTGTCGGAAACGCGAAAAAGATCGGCGGATACGGAGAAAAGATTAAAATTAACTATTGACAAACCCGAGAATATGCTGTATAATATATGCTGTATAAACGGGTCAACAGAAGCCGACCAACATTAATTGATCTTCATGAAGATCGGAAGAAAAGGAAGCTCGGTTATTATGTCAGGAAAATTATCAGTCATCATCACCTCGGCGCTGCTCGCGCTGTGTCTCATACTTACCGGGACGGCGGTGAGCGCGGCGGCTCCGGTCACGGCGCGCGTCACGATTGAGGCGTCGGACGGGGTCTCGGTCAGCATTTCGTCCGGGAACTATAAGATCGGCGAGCCGGTCGATTTTTCGGTCACGACCAAGGGGGATTACCTCATCCGCGGGATCGGGATAACGACAGAAAAGGGCGCGGTCGATTTCAGCGTCACCGGGAGCTATCGCTACCGTTTTATCATGCCGTCCGAGGACGTGAACATTAAAATTTCCGCCGAGGATTACGGTATCGTCTCCTACGGCGAGTGCGCGCTCGGTCTCTGGCGTCTCGCCGGTTCGCCGGAAGCGAAGGACGCGGACATCGCGATACTTCGCGGCGGCAAGCCGGACGAAAATCCGGACGCAGACACCGTGAATTCCGCGGCGTGGGCTGTCGCGAACGGGATATTCCCGTCCTCGCCGGTTAATGAAAAGATTCCGGACGGTACTTTCGACGCGGACAAGCCGCTGATATGCGAGGATCTGTGCAGGGCTCTGGCAAACTTCGCCGCTCTGATGGGTTCCGACACGACGAAGGGCGCGGAGGAGCCGGAGACAGTCGACCGTGAGCTGATTTCGGAGAGCGCGCGGGACGGCGTCTGCTGGACGGTCGGAAACGGCATCGTCGACACCGAGAACAGCGCCGCCGGGTATTTCTTCAGACCCGCGCAGAAGATTGTGAGATGCGAATACGACCGCGTGATCTCGAAATTCATCGCCGTCACCGGCATCGGCGCGAAGAACGACGACAAGAACGGCAAGAACGATAAGAGCGATAAGAACGAAACGAAGGCGGATGTCGGCGACGTGATGATCAAGTGCGCGCCGGCATCGAACAACTGCGCGCAGAACCGCGTCTCCGCGGACTGACCGGCGCGAAAACAGAGGACAATAGCATGAAAAGAGAAGACATAAACATCCGCGACCCGTTCATCCTGACCGATCGTGAAAACGGCGTTTACTACCTTTACGGCACCCGCGGGGACGCGAGGAGAAAAGAGCTCGGGTACGGCTTCGACGTTTTCGTGAGCCGCGACCTTGAGGAGTTCTCCGAACCGACGGTGGTATTTTCGCCGTCGGACGGGTTCTGGGGAAAGTATGATTTCTGGGCGCCCGAGGTGCATTTTTACAAAGGTAAATACTATATGTTCGCCAGCTTCAAGGCGGACGGGAAGTGCCGCGCGACGCACATCCTGCGTTCGGACAGCCCGATGGGGCCGTTCGTCCCGGTGAGCGACACTCCCGCGACGCCGGCGGGGCAGGAATGCCTTGACGGCACGCTCTATGTCGAGGACGGAATTCCGTACATCGTCTACTCGCACGAGTGGCTTCAGGTGACTGACGGCGAGATGTGCGCGAGACGGCTCAGCGACGACCTGACCGAGGCGGTAGGCGAGCCGATTCTGCTGTTCCGCGCGTCCGGACCTTCGTGGGCGAAGGCTATAAACGACGACGGCGCTTATGTCACCGACGGACCTTTTCTGTACAGGACGGAGAGCGGCAGACTGCTGATGCTCTGGGCGTCATTCTCGAAGGACGGTTACGCCGAGGCTATCGCGTACTCGGACAACGGGAAAATCGACGGGAAGTGGAGCCACGACGAAAGACTCCTGTTCTCGCGCGACGGCGGGCACGGGATGGTGTTCCGCGACCTTGACGGGAAGCTCAGGTTCGTGCTTCACAGACCGAACCGCACGCCGGATGAACGCGCGGTGTTCTTTGAGCTTTGCGAGAAAGACGACAGTCTGTGGATTAAGTGAGAAGTGAACAGTGAAAAGACGCGGCGGCTTCAGGCCGCCGCTTTTGCGGTGCTGGCGGCGGCGCTCTACGCGCTGAACGCGCCGACCTCAAAAATTCTGCTCGGACACGCGGGGGCGACCATGACAGCCGGGTTCCTCTATCTCGGCGCGGGCGTCGGGCTCGCTGTCTGCGCCGCGGTCAAAAAGCTCGCGAAAACCGGGAAAAAAGAGGAAAAACTTACGAAAAAGGAGCTCCCGTACACGCTCGCGATGATTATTCTCGACATAGCGGCGCCGATACTCCTGATGCTCGGGCTCGGGTACACGGGAGCGGCGAGCGTTTCATTGCTCGGAAACTTCGAGATTGTCGCGACCTCACTCGTCGCGCTCGTCTTTTTCGGCGAGAAGATCAGCCCGCGGCTCTGGTGCGCGATCTGGCTCATCACGGCGGCGAGCATCCTCCTCGGCTTTGAGAGCGGGGATTCGCTCGGGTTCGGTGTCGGGGCTCTGTTCGTCCTCGGAGCCTGCGTCTGCTGGGGATTTGAGAACAACTGCACAAGGAAGCTCTCCTGCAAGAGCCCGACCGAGATCGTCATGCTCAAGGGCTGCTTTTCCGGGCTGGGAAGTAATCATCGCGCTCATCGTCGGTGAGAAGTTTCCGGAGATCGTCTGGATACTCGCGATAATGGCGCTCGGGTTCGTCTCGTACGGACTCAGCATCTGGTTCTACATAAGAGCGCAGAAGACGCTCGGGGCGGCGAGAACAAGCGCTTACTACGCCGTCGCGCCGTTCATCGGCGTCGGGCTCGGGATACTCTTCGGGGACCGCCCGGGGGCGAAATTCTTTGTGGCGCTTGCCGTCATGGTCGCGGCAACCGTTATTATGGTGCGCGAGACGATGACTAGTGAAAACTGAATAAAAAAATCGGTCTGTCCACGCTTTCGGACAGACCGATTTTTTAATAATTCTCCGCTTTCAGCTCGAAGTACGCCTGCGGGTGCGCGCAGACCGGGCAGACTGCCGGGGCTTCATTTCCGATGTGTATGTGCCCGCAGTTGCGGCAGATCCATACATGCTCTCCGTCCTTTGTGAAGACCTCGCCGTTCTCGAGAGCCGTCAGGAGCTTGCGGTAGCGCTCCTCATGCGTCTTCTCGATCTCCGCCACCATGGAGAACAGCGCGGAGATACGCTCGAAGCCCTCGTTTTTCGCGTCCTCGGCGAACTTTTTGTACATCTCTGTCCACTCGTAGTTCTCGCCCTCAGCGGCGGAGAGAAGGTTTTCCGGAGTGCGCTTTTCGCCTCCGTTCAGGAGACCGAACCAGATTTTCGCGTGTGCCTCCTCGTTCTTCGCGGTCTCTTCGAAGATCGCGGCTATCTGCTCGTAGCCGTCCTCTTTCGCCTTTTTCGCGTAGAAGTCGTAGCGGTTTCTTGCCTCGGATTCGCCGGCGAAGGCGGTCGCGAGGTCGGCTTCGGTTCTTGAGCCTTTGAGTTCCATAAAAGTATCCACCATAAAAATTGTATCACGTGGGATATT
>ENA-ORIC01003739-ORIC01003739.1-human-gut-metagenome-genome-assembly--contig:-NODE-3739-length-10255-cov-2.347219_pt1 | contig 10255 bp, 10 predicted proteins | sample MGYA00243023_ERZ508732 | MGnify/ENA primary metagenome ERZ508732 (study PRJEB26277, sample SAMN04329767) | human gut metagenome | biome: human-associated habitat | host: Homo sapiens | place: USA...
CCGACCCCCCCCCCGCCCCCAACCCCTTTTCAAACTCCTACTCCTACGGTAAAGCCGACTCCTACTCCTACGGCGAAACCTACCCCTACTCCTACGATAAAACCGTCTCCCACTACGACCGTCAAACCGTCTCCTACTCCTACGGCGAAACCTACCCCTACTCCTACGATAAAACCGTCTCCCACTACGACTCCAACCGTCAAGCCTACTCCTACGGCAACACCGTCAACCACTCCGACGATAACACCGGCTTTTACTCCTACCGTACCGCTAAGTCCGATACCTACCGCTACAACAGCACCAACTCCATCGGTTACACCTGCACCAAGTAACACACAGATCACGGCCTCTCCAACTGCTTCTCCGACAAGCAGACAGGTAACAGTCACAAAGAAAAAAGTAACATTTGTACAACCGGCACCAAGACCAATTCCACAAACCTTGTCAAAATACTCTCCAGCTACCGGTGAAAAGACATTGCATTGGATCTTTGGCGGTTTACTTCTGATCACAGGAGCCGGTATTTTGCTATTCCGGAAAAAATAAAATTCAAAATAATAGCACCGGATAAGAAACGCTAGCTTGCCAGTTTTTGTCATTCATAGCCAATTATTCTCATATTTTATGTAATTTTTTATATATTTTGTATACTTTATTTTTATTTAACCTTTCCTTTGTAGCACTATGCACAATGCCATGCTATAATTTAATAGCAAAGTATAATTTTTGTACAAAAGGAGAGGTAAACCAAATGCAAATCAAAAAACTTTTAGCAGTCGCACTCGCTGCGGCAATGACACTGTCAACCTTAAGCACCACTACTCTGACACAGCCAAAAAAAGCCAGTGCAGCTACTTTTACAAATCTGAATCAAAAACAGATGGTTACTGCAATGGGGGCTGGCTGGAATCTTGGAAACCAATTGGAAGCAGCAAACAATGGTACACCAAGTGAAACAGCATGGGGCAACCCAACTATTTCGGCTAATCTGATCAAAGCAGTCAAAAACGCAGGATTTTCTACAATCCGTGTTCCTGTTTCTTATCTTAGCAAGATTGGCAGCGATTCTAATTATACGATTGATTCTGCCTGGCTGAATCGTGTCAAAGAAGTAGTTGATATGTGTATCGCAAATGATTTATACGTTATTATCAACATGCATGGAGACGGTTACAATTCTGTACAGGGTGGATGGCTTTTGTGCAACGGTTCTGACCAGACAACGATCCGTAACAAATACAAAGCCTGCTGGAAACAGATTGCAAACAAATTCAAAAACTATGACCAGCATGTTGTATTCGAATCAATGAATGAAGAATTTGACGGTACTTATGGAACACCAAACACAACATACTATGCAAATATCAACAAATTAAACCAGATCTTTGTTGATACTGTCCGTCAGACAGGCGGCAACAATGCAAAAAGATGGTTAATGATTCCGGGCTGGAACACAAATATTGAATACACAGCCGGAAACTATGGTTTCTCATTACCAACAGATAACTACCGTGACAGCAGTATTTCTTCCAGCGAAAAACGTATCATGATCTCTGTTCATTATTATGATCCATGGGGCTTCTGCGGAGAAGAAAGCACCACGGCGACCCAATGGGGAAGCAAGGCAAACAACAGCTCAAAGGTTGATTCCTGGGGCGATGAGTCTTATCTGAAATCCCAGTTTAACAGTCTGTATAACAAATTCTGTAGCCAGGGATATCCGGTCGTGATCGGAGAATACGGTGCCATTGATAAATCTGCTTTCGATTCAAACAACACGGCATGTCGTGCAGAATTTGCTTCCAAAGTCTGCACTTACGCAAAGAAATACGGCTGTATTCCAATCTGGTGGGATAACGGTGCAACAGGCACATATGGTTTCGGTTTATTTAACCGCAGTACCGGTACAGTCACACAGCCAAAGATCATCAATGCCATCACTGCCGTGTATCCGTCCTCAGGCAATACCTCCGGTTCCACAAGCAGTATTGATACCAGCAAAACATATATGCTGAAAAACGTAAACAGTGGTCTGTATATGGATGTCTGCGGTGCGAAAGCGGTAAACGGTACAAATGTCATCCAGTACTCTGCTTCCAAAGCAAAAGCAAATAATACCTGGAAATTTGTTCCTGATGGAAAAGGATATTACAATATTTACTCCTGTCTGGGAGACGGCAGAACATTTCTTCTGGATGTTTCATGCAACAGCAGTGCAAACGGGACAAACATCGGGATTTATAAAAATACCAACTGCAGTGCCCAGCTTTACAAGCTTGTAAAAAATTCTGACGGAAGCTACAGCATTTACACAAAGTCTTCCGGCTGTAAGAGTGTTGTCGAGATTGCTAATGCAAACCGCAGCAATAACGGCAATGTACAGCAATGGGTTTACAACGGACATAACTGTCAGAAATGGAATTTGATCGCACGGTAAAACTTTCCCCTGACACAGCAAACGACCTATTGGTCTTTCGGTCGCCGTACCACATGGTATGGCGACTTTTTATTGCATAATCTCTTCCCCTTAATGTGTTACCTTTCAACTGCTTTCTTCTCTCTTCTGACGAAGCTCCTGCTCCCACTGATGCAGTCTGCGCGCTCCTTCCGGATTCTGTTTTTCCAGTCTCTGTTCGAGCTTTTCCCGACGATGCTGAAGTTTCTCCAGAATCTCCGGATGCTCTCTGCCAATCTCCTCGCGAATATGGTGGCGACGTTTTTCCAGCAGTTCCAGGATAATCCGGCGATGATCCCTATCTGCCATTTTGTCCGGAAGCTCATCCATGTGAATCTCCATACGGCGCAGAAATTCATCCTCATCAATCGCCCCAAGTCCATGCCAATATTTGAGGCTGCTTTCGATACCCTGTTCTGCGATCTCCTCCCAGTCCGGCATGCAATGAATGCTGTCTAACACCTGATGAACACGCTTCTCGATCTGATCCACGGTCTCATCACCAAACGCCCACGCAAACTCCTCCAGTGTATTTTCTGTTTCCGCCGAAATATTTATGATGTGTCCGTTTTTTTGGATAGTGTATCCCTTTAAGGTATATGGTTCCAGATATCCGCTGTCATGAAGTGCCGCTGTAATTGTACGGCGCACATGTCCCTTCTCGATCATCCAGCCAATACCGAGCTGACGCATCTGCTCATTAACCGATGACATATGCTCTGTGATGTAGAAATGAATCCCCTGTTTTACAAAACGCTCACACATCATTTCCAACCGGTCTGCCGCTGTGATATCGATACTCGTCATCGCCCCGGCATCGACAATAACCACCTTTGTTTCATCCGAAATTCTGTTCTCAATATCTTCCTGAAAGGTCTTTACATTTGCAAAGAAAAGGCTTTCACTGAAACGGTAGATCACGACATGCTCAATCTCATGCGCATGACGGTTCTTGCTGCAGTCGTAAAAACCATCCCTTGCCGGGTTCACCCCGAGAAATGCTCTCGGCGGATTGGTTGCTTTCAGCACATCGGCTTTAATGGAAAGAATATTTCCTATGATAACGCCGTAGATCGTTCCCAGAAGAAGTACGGCAAAAAATGCTGCCAGGAAAATATAGAATTCATTGCGGCTGACCCGGAATAAACGGACTGCCAGATCAAGCTCCACTACCTTCATCAATGCGGAAATCACGATCGCCGTCAATACCGGAACCGGAAGATATCCGATAAAGCCTGTTCCAAACAACAGAAGAAGTATCATCGCAATTCCCGCTGTCACTGATACCATCTGTGTTCTGCCGCCATACTGATCATTCATGGAGGTTCTTGAAATACTTCCATTGACCGGACAGCATCCCACCAGTGCCGATGCAATATTGCCCACGGCACAGGCAAGAATTTCCTGATTATCTTTTATTTTATAGCCATTGCGGAATGCAAAATTATTCTCCGAAAGAAGCGTTTCTGCCATGATCACGACAGCAACCATGAGTCCTCTGCCCGCTGCCTGCGAAAGATCCACTGACCGAAATTGTGGACACATAAGCTTCGGCAGCCCCGGCTCTACCGCCGATAAAAGACGTACTCCATACTGATCGATATGACCGAAACAGGTCAACAGCACGCCTGCTGCCATGACAACGATCACCATTGGAAATTTGGGCGCAAGCCTCCTTGCGATCACGATCACCGCCAGAGAACAAACACCAAGCAGCACAGAAGCACCGTTGATCTGATGCACCGCCTCAATGATCGCCCGGATAAGCTCCGGCAGTTCACCTGTTCCGGAACCTCCTCCGAGAATCTTTGGAATCTGCATCAGAATAATCGTCACCGCAATACCGCTGATAAAGCCTCCCATGACCGGAGTTGATATGTAATCTACCATCTTGCCCGCCTTGAGCAGAAAAAACAACAGAAGCCAGCATCCGGCAAACAACGCCGTCATCGGAATAAATGACATCGCCTCCGGTGACTGTGCCTGCAGACCAAGCCCTGCTGCAGCCGCACCTATGATCGCCGCGGGTGCCGCATCCACACCAAAAATAAACTGGGGAGATGTCGTAAACATCGCAAAAAATAAAATCGGCAATACCGATCCATATAGTCCATAGACCGGCGGAAGTCCGGAGACCTCCGCGTAACCCATGGATATCGGGATCGAAACTGCCGCAATGATTATGCCTGCCAGAATGTCCTTTGGCAGATAATTTAATTTATAATTTTTCATTGTCCGGAAAATCTTCATGTTTATAACCCGTATGCCCTTCCATGCAGATATCGGTCACATATATGTCCTCTATTTCGTACATATATGCAGCTTAACAATAGAGAATTACTTTCTGTTTATTCTACATAATATACATAATCGTCCTTGCGTGGTGCTGCCTCCGGCTCATCGCCGTCCATATAGCCGATCACACAATGACCGATGCCTTCATAATCTCCCTCAATTCCCAGAGATTTTAAGATTGCCTTTCCTTCTTCGCTTTCAAACTCTTCCTTGGCACGATGGATCCAGCAGCTGCCAAGACCTGCATCCTTCGCTGCAAGCATGAGATTTCCCATCACAAGGCTTCCGTCATACACATGCGTTGGCATCTTTTTATCTGCCAGCACGATCAGCACAACCGGAGCACCGTAAAACGGATCTGTTCCCTCTGCTGCTCCCATGATCCGGGCGTTCATACGGGAAAGCTTATCCCGCACCTCTTTATTTAATACAGCAACAATGATCGGGGACTGCTTTCCTCTTCCGGTTGCCGCATAAGTTCCTGCCTCGATCACGCGGTCGATCAATTCTCTCTCCGGCATCTTATCCTGAAATTTACGAATACTTCTTCTTGTTCGGATCGTCTTCATTGTTTCACTCATATACATCTTCCTTTCTTCTCTATCATTCCTATTTGCAATCTGCGGACGAAAAACTGCTGTCGCGATGTTTGCGTTTGCGGATAGCTTTTTTATTATTCTACGGTTCCTTTATGCGGCACTGCCTCTCTGACCGGACCTGTCTCTGTCACAGATCTGCTGAAATTCCCTCAGTTTCTGCTTTGCCTGCTGACTCAGATCCTTCGGCACCTTAACCTGCACCGTCACATACTCATCCCCGTGAACTGATGCATCCTTCATAGACACAATACCCTTTCCGCGAAGCCTGATCTTGCTGCCTGCCTGCGCCCCCTCCGGAATGCGGCACATGACTCTTCCATTTAACGTATCCACCGGTGCTTCGCCGCCAAAAACTGCCGTTGTAAAAGGCACCTCAATCTGAGTATATATATCCATTCCCTTTCTGTCAAATCCGGGCTTTGACCGGACATGCACCTTTAAGAACAGATCTCCGTCAGGACCGCCTCCATATCCCGGCATGCCTTTGCCGCGCAGACGCACACTCATTCCGTCATTTACTCCGGCAGGAATGTGTACCTGCAGAGACTTCCTCTGACCGGAGCCATCCTGTGACACAAGATGAATGATCTTATCACAGCCAAACGCCGCCTCCTCAAAGGTAATATCCGTCTGTGCCTCCAGGTCGTCTCCCTTTGCCGAGTCTGCACTCCGGCGAAAACCGCCAAAGCCGCTGCCAAAACCACCGCTTTGATGAAAGCTGCCGCCAAAGCCACCACTGTCCTGTCCGTGAAATCCGGTTCCCTGCGACTTGCCATGAAACATGCCGCCGAAAATATCATCAAAGATGTCGTCCATATTGCCACCCTCAAAATGATATTCGTGATAGCCGCCTGTCCCAAAATCGGGACCGCCATAGCTCTGATAAAAATGCTGTCCGCTCTGCGGACCGGCACCGCCCTCCTCAAATGCTGCAAAACCATATTGGTCGTACAGCTTTTTCTTTTCTGCATCACTGAGCACATTATATGCTTCTGTAACTTCCTTAAAATTTTTCTCTGCCTCTTTATCGCCCGGATTCACGTCCGGATGATACTTCTTGGCAAGCTTACGGTATGCTTTTTTGATTTCCTTCTCATCCGCTCCTTTCCGGATACCAAGGACATCATAATAATCTCGTTTCTTCATCATCCTCACCTCCGAATAAAACGGGCAAAACAAACGTTTTGCTCTGCTTTTTGCTGCATCAGGGACATTGTCCTGCGCAATAAACATATACAGAAAAGAGGCATACGAATCTGTTCGCATCCCTCCAAGGCTGTTAATAGGGTGATAAACCATCCAATATATCAACCCTGCTGTATTGCATTTTTACTTTCGATTATGTTATACCACTTATTTTAGCACTCGTCAAGTCTGTTGGCTAATAATTATTCCATCAATAAAAAATCTGTCAGATAAATAATCTCCTACGCTTTCTTCTGAAGCCATATCCGCATCGCCGTCAGCACCGCCAGCAGGATTGCCGCGCTTAAGATCAGAACAACCCACCAGATCTGGATGAATGCCGCCAGTATATAGCCAACCACGCAGACTGCCGCCACGACAGCCGCATACGGAAGCTGCGTTGAAACATGATTCATATGATTACACTGCGCTCCCGCCGAGGACATAACCGTGGTGTCCGAAATCGGGGACACATGATCGCCGCATACCGCACCTGCCAGTACCGCAGACACCGAAATGATCATCATCTCCATATGTCCCTGCTCCGGGAACATTGCAATTACGATCGGTACAAGAATTGCGAAGGTTCCCCAGCTCGTTCCGGTCGAAAACGCCAGAAAGATTGCAATAATAAATATGATCATCGGTATAAACATACTTGCCGAAGCATTCTGTCCGACAACACTTTTCACAAATGTACTGATCTCGAGATGATCACCAATTCCCTTCAGCGCCCACGCAAAGGTCAGGATCGCCATGGCAGGAACCATCAGACGAAATCCCTCCACAAAGCTTTCCATGAAATCGGCAAAGTTCAGAACCTTTCTCGGAAGATACCAGATCAAACAGAAAAGGATCGTGACAAGTCCTGCAAAGATCAGGCTCCGCTCAGAGTCACAGCCGGAGAACGCAGCGACCACATTCGTTGCTCCTCCTAAATATCCGGTATAGATCATGGCACCGATCGCAGATACGATCAGAAGCACTACCGGAAGAACCAGATCGGCAACACGTCCCTTTTCGTTAACCTCTTCCTGCTTCTCCTCCTTCAGTGCATCCTCTCCGGACGTAAACAGATCACCACGCTCCGCATTGATCTCATGTTTCTTCATCAAACCGAAATCAAAACCGGTGAGGATCAGATAAAACACCATCAAAAGGGTCAGGATTGCATACAGATTGTACGGAATCGTCCGCAGAAACAGACTGAAGCCCGTCAGCGAGGATCCCTTCGGCACATAGGAATTGACAGCCGCCGCCCAACTTGAGATCGGTGCAATAATGCAGACCGGCGCTGCCGTGGCATCAATAATATAAGCAAGCTTTGCTCTGGACACCTTGTACCGGTCGGTCACCGGACGCATCACCGAGCCAACCGTCAGACAGTTAAAATAATCATCCACGAAAATAAGTACGCCAAGCCCCATCGTCGCCAAAAGTGCAACCTTTTTGTTTTTGATCTTGGAGATCGCCCATTTTCCGTAAGCCGCCGAACCGCCGGAGCGGGACATCAGCACGACAATCATACCAAGCATTACCAGGAAAAACAAAATATTGATATTCATGCTGTCCTTGATGGTATCAAAGATCACGGTGAATGCAGTCCACGGATGAAACTGCGCATACATAAAGCTTCCTACTACAATTCCCACAAACAGTGAACTGTAAACCTCTTTTGTGATCAAAGCAAGCATGATCGCCAGGATCGGTGGCAGCAATGACCATATAGTACCTGTAAACATAATTTACCTCTTTCTATTTTCAAATTTCGCCCATAATGAATTTTCGCAACGCTCCGGCAAAAGGTTCGAAAAAGCTTCGCTTTTTCTCACTCGCGGGCACGTTCACATATTGATCTGCCAGCTACCAGATGCAAGCATCGGCATCTGGCAATCTCTATGTTCACTTTTGCCTTCGCGCACGATTTAAGAACGCACGACTGGTGTGACCTCCCCAAAATCAAAGTCCACATAATCCTCCGGGGTAAACCGGTGATAGATCACGTGGCAGCCCTCGAAGGTGATGCAATAGCGGTAATCATTCGGCTTACTGTCCCGAAAATAGAACACATAATCAAAATCATCCCCTGCATAACTGCCCTCAAACACCTGATCCGAATACTGTGCAAAAAGCGTTTCCACATCCTTCAGAGTACAGCCATGACGGGCGATCGTCTCTATAAATTTCACCAGGAAATCATCCTCTTCCTGATGCTCATGGACATACTCCACTCCCTCCGGTGGAATCTGAATGCAAAATCTTTCTTTTTGGGAAGATGCTGTAATCCCGCCAAAATGCGCTCTTGTGGCCTCTGAAAACTCCTTCATCTTCTCCAACATTTCCTCTTCCGTACAATCTACCTCCAGCAGATGATTCAGAGAGGATAACGGATAATACAGACGCAAAAGCTCCTTACGATAACCAAGCTTCACCTGCTCCTCCAGGATCAGGTCTCTCAGATTTTTTTCTAACTTTTCAATATTCATAATCGGATATCATCCCTTCTATTCTTGAACCGGCAACGGACCTGCCAGATCCTTCACAACCTCTCCGGCAATAATCAGTCCCGCTACAGATGGGACAAATGCCACACTACCAGGAATATCGCGGCGCTCTGTGCATTTGTGCTTTGCTCCCGGCGGACAGATGCAGTTTGTCCTGCAGCTGATACTCATATCCTCCAAAGGGCGAATCGACTTCTCAGTAGAGAAAACCACCTTCAGATCCTTGACATTTCTTTTGCGAAGCTCCCGGCGCATGACTCTCGCCAGAGGACAGATCGTCGTATCGTAAATATCTGCCACCTGAAACTTCGTCGGATCCAGCTTATTGCCTGCCCCCATGCTGCTGATCACCGGGGTGCCGGTCTGCTTCGCACGCATAATGATCTCCAGCTTCGCTGTCACTGTATCCACAGCATCTACCACATAAGAATACTCTGAGAAATCAAATTCATCGGCATTTTCCGGCAGATAAAAGCACTGTCTGACCTCCACCTGCGCCTGCGGATTAATATCCAGAATGCGGTCACGCATCACGTCTGTTTTATATTTGCCCACTGTACTGCGTGTGGCAATGATCTGACGATTCAGATTCGTCAGACATACCTTATCGTCATCCACCAATACAAAAGAACCGACACCACTTCTGGCAAGCGCTTCCACCACATAGCCGCCAACTCCTCCGATGCCAAAAACAGCCACTTTCGCCTCTGCCAGCCGGTCAATTCCTTCCTTTCCCAATAAAAGCTGTGTTCTAGAAAACTGATTTAACATATGAATCCTGTATTCCTTTCCTTCTATGAAGATACCTGCCACCCGGCAAAATATCTCCCAATCTTTCTTAGTGTACCACAATCCCGATTATTATGATATCTTTTTTTCGTATTGTCATGAAAACTGCATCAATATCATATAAAATGCCGTGCTTAAACAGTGTATTCTTCTTCCAGACATGTAACAGTACGCAGACTCCTGCAGCCAGAAGCTGATACATCCCTGTTCCGCCAAAATCCATCGGCACGGATTTCAGGCAGTATACGATCAGCACCGCCATGATCGCCGCCGGAAGGATATTTCCCAGATACCGGATGACCTCCGGGATCTCCTGACGTTTTCCTAACAGGGTAAAGGGCAGTGCACGCATCAGAAGAGTACATGCCGCCCCACTCTTCATTAAAGAAACAGACTGAAATTTATTCATCTACAACAGCATCCAGTCC
>ENA-ORIC01003741-ORIC01003741.1-human-gut-metagenome-genome-assembly--contig:-NODE-3741-length-10244-cov-2.557687_pt1 | contig 10244 bp, 8 predicted proteins | sample MGYA00243023_ERZ508732 | MGnify/ENA primary metagenome ERZ508732 (study PRJEB26277, sample SAMN04329767) | human gut metagenome | biome: human-associated habitat | host: Homo sapiens | place: USA...
CACCATGCTGACAAAGTCGTTGGCCATGCAGACCATATTGACGACGAGCTGGATCACGATCAGCACTGCGGAGAGCAATACCGTTGTAATAACATCCTTAACCGTCCACTTTTTCTTTTCGTCCATAAATCCATTCCTCCGTTTTCTGTTAATTTATACTACTGTTAAGAATCCGAGCATCCACGCAGCTATAATTTGCAATGCAAATAAAACAGTCGTAAGGACCGATGCTCTGGTTTTTCTCTTTACAACATAGCTGAATCCCGTGAAAATCCCGCAGATGGCCGCTGCAATTCCTATACCTGCTACTATGTTCAGCTCCGTCGAAATAATTGTGTAAAGAGAAAACCAATGAAGCATTCCGGCAATCCCCGCCGCACCAAGAATGAGCCCACATATGGGAAGTATGATCCTTTGCCATTGAAAAGAGCTGCGTTTGCAAACAATCTTTGAGCCCAATACAATCAAAATGGCAAGCCACAGAACCATCAGCAGGATATAACTTCCCAATGACAGAAAGCTGCCGGCAAAGCCGTTTAGAGGTCCCGCGGGAACATAGTCATGAGCCAGTCGGAACGTCATGCTCGTCACCCTACCGTCCAATACAGAGAAAGCAAGGCTTCTTTCCTCCGGGATCGCCTCGGCACAGTAGAACTGATATTCTCCCTCAGGCTCGTACAGTAAATCCTTATCGGCAAGAGGCATTTTCAGCCGGAGATTTTCTTCTCCCTCTTTTGAGATTTGGATTATTTGCATTCGCGCTTGTATCTTGCCTACATATGACCATGCGGATCGTGCCGGAAGATAGTCGCCAAATAGCATAGAGAAGTCACGTGACCCTACTTCCTGCTTCAGCGGTCGCGCATCCTGCTCGATGACCGCCTCCATGATGGCGGAGCAGTAATCCGTTTCCATCACATTGGTCAGGATTAGGATTGCACGTTCAGCTTCCGGTTCTACCCAAAACTGTGTCTTGAAGCCATAAGTCCCACCCTCATGCCCGAGTATTCCGGGATGATTCGCATACTGCCAGAAGCCATGAGAAAGTCCTGCGTTTGCCCCATAGGAACACCATGTCTCTTTAAACAACCGCTCCTTTGTTTCCGGGCTTTTGAAGAGCTGTGTCTCCTCTCCTGGTGCCTTTGCCAGCCACTCGGCAAACAGAAGCAGGTCTGCGGCTGTGCCATTCATGGCTCCTGCAGGATACATGCGGAGGTGCATCTCATCCTCCCGCCGAAATCCTTTTCCGGTATAAGAATAACCCTTCGCCTTGTGATCAAGGAGTCCGACCACATCCATCCAAAAGGGACCGACAGAGGTATGCGTCATACCCAGAGGCAAAAGAATATGTTCTTTGATATAATCCTTATAGCTTTGGCCGCTGGCTTCCTCCACGATCAACGCTGCAAGTGCCGCGCCGTAATTGGAATAGGCGCTGACGGTTCCCGGCGGATAGACCTGCTTGGGCTGGTGCGCAGATAGTACTTCTTTGAAGGGAATTACCTCACTCGCGCTGTAATAGCGCAAATCCAGCAATTCTTCCTCAAATCCTGCCGTATGGTTCATCAGGTGAATCAAAGTAACCGGCTCAGCGAATCGCAGATTTTTCAAAAAGCTGTCCGGCAGATAGGTGCGGATATCCGTTTCCAGATCGATTTTCCTATCCTCAACTAGCTGCATCACGCTGACCCACACAAAGGTCTTTGATATGGAACCCCATTCAAAAACCGTGGTCTCCGGGTCGATGGCCGTACTGTTCTCTAAATCAGCAAAGCCATACCCCTTCGCAAATACCGTATTGTCATGCTCCGAAATTACGACACACGCGCCTGGAACCGTTTTGCCAATATATTTTTCGGAAACAGCGTTTGCGCTTGCCTCATATGCGTCCGGTGGGCCGGATGCATATGCAGCAGGAGCGAGGAACGCAATCATAATCAGCGCCGCAAGAAAGCATTGGAGGGGCTTGTATCTCATCAGTCTTTCCATAGGGTCATTACGCTATCGTCAGTCTAAAATCACAGCAGTCTCCGCCCTGTCCGAGCGTCTTTGTCCGTCCCCATTTGAGCTTTGGATGCATATGCCCGTAGGCCTCGTCATCCGCGCGGCAAAAGCCGGCCACAATCTCCGGGCAGCCGTATTTCACACAGGTGTCCTGATAGGGGCAGGCCAGCATGTCGAAGCACATTTCCTCTTGCTCTGTTCGTATCCAATTAGCCCGAAAACCGCAGTCCTCTCCAAAGGAGCTTTTTGTCATTTTGGCAAAGAACCTCGGCACCAGCTTATACAGACCCGGTATCTTCATTGCCCCTCGGATTTTTGAACCAACGCCCGCTGCCCGCTTTTCATAATATCTATTCAGAAAAGCCGCCGCTTCCCCACGGGAGATTCCGTTTCCCGTCATGGCGTCAAAGGCGGCGATGGCAGGATAGATGCGTTTCCTCGTATGCATATACATCTTTTTCGGCTCGTCGGCGTTTTCATTTACGATTTCCGCATAACGTCTCCATGCATCTTCTATGATCGCGTCTGTCTTTTCCGCGCCATACTGTTTTTCCATTGCAGATACCGCTCCGGTCAAGTATCTTTTGTCTAACCTTCTATCCATGTGCTTTCCCGCCTTTCAGCGTCCAGCCGATTGCCTGGCTGCGCATTCCCACAAAGCGCCTGTATAGGCCGTCTTCGCTCATCAGCTCCTTATGGTTTCCGCGTTGAACGATCCTGCCGTTATCCAGCACGATGATTTGATCTGCCGTGCGCACGGTGGACAGACGGTGGGCAATCATCAGGATCGTTTTGCCTTTTGTCAGCTCCCGGATGGCCTTTTGCAGCTCCTGCTCGTTCTCGGGATCCACGCTGGCGGTGGCTTCATCCAAAATGACGATGGGTGCGTCCTTCAGAATTGCCCTTGCAATGGAGATTCGCTGCTTTTCTCCGCCGGAGAGGCTGGAGCCTCCTTCGCCGATCTTTGTCTGATAGCCATCGGGCAGCGTCATGATAAAGTCATGGCAGCAGGCTTTCTTTGCGACTGCTATGATTTCATCCTCGCTCGCGTCCGGTCTGCCAAACCGGATATTGTTCTCGACGGTGTCCTCAAAGAGATACACATTCTGAAATACGATGGCGAAATTCTTTAAAAGGCTGCCGCTGGTATATTCCCGCACATCCCGGCCGCCGAGCGTGATCTGTCCTTCCTTCACATCCCAGAAACGGGCAATCAGACCGACCAGCGTGGTTTTTCCGGCGCCGGAGGGACCAACAATGGCGCAGGAGCTTCCCTGGGGTACGCTTAAGCTGATTTGATGTAATACCTCCTTTTCCCCATATCCAAAGGACATATTCTTCACTTCAATATTGAAATTTTCCGGCACAAGATCAGCCCCGTTTTCGTCCAGGGATGGAATGTCCATGATGTTATCCAGCCGATCCAGGGAAGCCTCCACCGCGCGGGCAATGGAGGACATACTGCCCGCCACCTCCACGGCGGCATAGATCATGAAGCTGGACACAAGAAGCAGCAGGCACTTCTCCGGCGTGATGCTTCCTCCTGCCAGAAGATAGGGGGCAAAAACCAGAATAGCCGCCCGTGCGAGCTTGAATACCGTCTGATAGAGCGCTGTCATTTTTGAAAACGCCTTTTCAAGCACGATATTTGCCTCTTTGCTTTCCTCAATTGCGGCGTCAACTGCTTTTCCGGTGCGTTCCGCCAGCCCGAACGCCTTGACTACACCCATGCCCTGCACACATTCCAAAACGGCAGTGACCAGACCAGCCTGGGCGGCCTGACGGCGGGGCGCGTATTTTCTGCCGACCTTGCCGATAAACGAATAAACAATGAGCGCCACGGCAAGCCCGGCCAAAGAGATCAGCCCGATCCGCCACTCATAGATCATAAGCCAAACGCCAATCACGATGGCGTGGATAAACCCGCCCGCCACATTTTCCATAATGGTAACGGACTGCTGCTCCAGATCGCCAAGGGTGGTCGTCACCGCCGCAGTGATATCACCGAGCCTGTTTTCATTGAAATAGCCCATAGGCGCCTTTTTCAGGCGTTCGCCGATCTCCATGCGCTTTTCCGACCCGAACGCGAAGCTGCCAAGAGTTCTGGCATTGGCAGAAAGATTGACAAATACAATTCGCCCTACAATGGAAACGATCATGATGCCAAGCGAAATCCAGATCGTGCTTTCAGGCATAACATCGCCGGAAAGCTGCTTCAGGATTCCTGTGAGCACCGTTAGAATGGCCATGATTGGGATCATCTCAAAGAATGAGCTGACAAGGTATGCAAGAAAAGAGCGGATAAGACGCTTCTTCTGTAAGCCCGAGAACAACAAAAGCCTTTGAAATAACCCTATCATCACGCCACCTCCTCTGCGGTATCTTTGCCCTGCATATGGGCTTTCCACAATTCCTTGTATAGATTGCTTGTTTCAAGAAGCTCCTCATGAGTTCCTTCCGCAGCGACATTTCCTTTATCCATGACAAGGATCTTGTCTGCTTTTGTAATGGTAGACAGCCGATGCGCAATGACAATTAAAGTTTTTCCTGCTACAAGCCCTGCAATGGATGCTTGAATAACGGCCTCATTTTCAGGATCGGTAAATGCCGTGGCCTCATCCAGCACCACGATCGGGCTGTTCTTTAGGATTGCCCTTGCAATGGCGATTCGTTGCCTTTCTCCGCCGGAGAGGTGGCTTCCTGCATCGCCCGCCAGCGTATCATAACCCTCCGGCAGAGCGGCGATGAAATCGTGACAGCTCGCTTTTTTTGCCGCTGCCTCGATCTCTGCGTCTGTGGCCTCCGGTTTTCCGATACGAATGTTTTCCCGGATAGACAGGTGGAACAGGAAGTTATCCTGTGATACATATGAGACAAGCTCCATTATCTGAGGGAGAGGGATGTTCCGCACATCCACGCCGCCAATACGGACGCCGCCGCTCTCCGCCTCCCAGAAGGAGGCGATGAGCCGTGCAATGGTAGATTTACCGGAGCCGGAGGGACCCACAATGGCCGTCATACCGTTTTTTGCGCAGTCAAAGGAAATTCCATGCAAAACCTCCGTCTCTTTGTATCGGAAGGTAACATGATCAAAGGATACGTCGGCGTCCGCAAGGACAGCTCTCTCGGTCGGCCGCACAAGCTCCGGCTCATCCAGAAGATTCCCTACCTCTTTTACGGTGGAATCCACCATGGCCAGGCTGTCGGTGTACTGCAATGCCTGAATCAGTGGTTTTACGAGTCCAAGGGCGAGAATGATGCAGGTGATCAGCGTACCCGCTTCGACTCTTCCGTTTATAAAGAGCCAGCTTCCCAAAGGCAGCACGCCCACGAGCGTTGCCGTCAGGATGGAAAGCCCCATCACGTAGTAGCCGTTGGTCTGCTTGGACCATGTCGCTTGGGCGGTCTCGTTCTCCGCCACGGCGTCGGCGTATTTTTTATATGAGCGTTCACCCTGATTGAATGTCTTCACCACTTCGATGCCGCCGATGTATTCCACCGTTGCGGCATCCATGTTTTTCCCGGCGGCAAGTACTCTGGCATATCTCTTCTCGTAATCCTTCATCATTCCCATATAGCAGAAGGCACCCACCGGAATCGTCACAAGAGAGATCAGCGCGAGTCTCCAATCAAGGCTAAAGAGGTAAACGAGCATTAGAATTGGGATTAGGATGTTGGCAGTGAGCTCCGGTACCATATGCGCCAGCGGAAGCTCCAGCTTTTCCACGGTGTCCACGATGATCGTTTTGAATTTCCCGGACGGCGTATCAAGGATCGTTCCCATGGGAACACGGGAGAGCTTCTCTGTTATCGCCATACGGATATTCCGCAGAATGATAAAGGCAGATTCATGGCTTTTCATTGTAGAAAAAGTTCCGAACCACACCTGCCCGAGATAGCCCGCAAAAGCAATCAATGCCAGAAACGCCAACTTGCTGAAAGCATAGTCTTCGTGGCAGATCATAATGATCCCCCGGGACACCGCAACGTAGGGGATCATGCCGCATAGCGCTCCCAAAATCGCAAGTATGACGGAGCCGATCAGTTTCCCTTTGCACGGCTTCGCAAAATCCATCAGAATCGTCATCGCCGATTTTTCTTTTCCCGCCATAATTCCTCACCTCGCAAAAGTCTTACAATCTTTTCTTTCTGCCCGCCGGAAAGGTCCTCTACGATTTCTCCGTCCCGGATGAACAGTATTCTTGTGCAAATCCGCATCATAAACTCAATATCATGTGTGATGATCAAAAGCACCTTGCCTTGCGTCGCAAGGCTTCGTGTCAAGGTGCCGACCTCTTCCATGCTTTTCAGATCCAGTCCGCTGGTAGGTTCATCGAACACCAGCAGCTCCTTGCCGCAGATGTCGCTCACCACAACCGCAAGTCGCTGCATCTGCCCGCCGGAAAGAGACAAGGGATGCCGTTCCTTATACGCCAGCAGATCCACCTTTTCTAATGTGCGGTCAATCTCGTCTTTGTTCGGAGCTTTTATGCCAAGCGCGCATTCTGCCGCCACGCTGTCGGTAAAGAGCTGGTGTCCCACATCCTGCATGACCATGTATGCCTTTTTCCGTCTCAACCGCCGGCTCATCGGTTTTCCAGCCCACAAAACAGTACCGGAGCCGTTCTTTTGCAATCCGCAGAGCATTCTGGCGAGGGTCGATTTCCCGGCGCCGTTGACGCCCGCAATGGCGATGATTTCTCCGCGGCTTGCCTGAAAAGAGATATCATTCAATACATTCCGGCCGCCGAAACGGACACTGATTTTCTGAACGGAAAGCAATCCATCGGCAGCGATTGTTTTCACACCGCCCGATTCGGATACCGACAGATCCCTGACACGCAGTCCCATTCTGCGAATATCTGCTTCAGGCAGCGCCTTGAACGCTGAAGCCTCCATGTCCGATGCAATCCGGCCATCCTGCATATAAACGACGCGATCCACAATGTCCATCAGATACCAGATGCGGTGCTCTGCGATCAGAATGGTCTTTCCTGATATTTTCGCCCGTTGGATCAAATCAGCCAATTCTCCGATGGCCTTCATATCAAGATTGGATGATGGCTCGTCAAAAACAAGGACATCGGGAGCCGAAGCATACACGCTGGAAAACGCGATCTTCTGCTTCTCGCCGCCGGACAGTTCAAAGATACTTCGACCCCGGAGCTCACTAAGATGCAGCTCCTCCGTAAGTTCATCTAATCGGGAGCGCAGAGCCTCTCGCGGAATACCCCGATTTTCAAGTCCAAACACGATCTCGCTGTCTGTATCCGTATTGAAAAACTGCGTTCGAGGATTCTGAAAAACCGTCCCTACCGCATCCGATAGCGCAGCAATCTCTGTCTCCCGGGTATCCATACCGTTTACGCTTACCTGCCCCGAAAGATTGCCGTGGAAGAAATGGGGAATCAGTCCGTTTGCGAGCCGTGTAACCGTTGTTTTTCCACACCCGGACGGTCCGCAAAGCAGCACGCATTCGCCGGACCGGATAATAAGGTTCAAATCAACGACTCCGCCGTCCCAGCTTTCAGCATATGTAAAAGAGACATTTTGGAACGATATCATAATCAAAACACCCCTTTCATGCCCGCGTATACCATGCCGGCAACGACCGCCGCGTAAGCAATTACCACCAGCAAATCAGCAAACGAAAACGCGATTTCCTCTATACAGCTTCTTTCACCTGTGTGCTCGATGCCTCTTGTAATCGCTGCCTGCGTAATCTCGTCCGAAATTCTGGAAGCAGAAACAAGCAGGGGAACATAGACATACTCCATCGTCTGTATAGGATGGCTAATCAGTCCGGCCGCGGACGCTGATATCCCTCGCAGCGCCATGGCATCCCGTATGGAGGCCCACTCTTCTCTCATGGTCGGGAAATAACGGAGCGTAATGGCAAGAGCAATCGTGAGTCCTTTCGACAATCGGAGCTTTGTGATAGCTGCAAGAAATTTACTTACGCTTGTCGTTGCAATCAGAAAGCTGCCCAGCATAAAACAGGGAAGAAGCTTGCGGATATACACTGCAAACATATAGACGATTCCGCCGAAAGTCACGGGCAGCCTCGGTACGATAAAAAGCTGGATCAGCAGAAGCGCGAGAAAAAATGCTGCGTATTTCAGCATCCTTTTCAGATTGCCGGAAACGCTCAGAAGTACAAGCGGAATCCCCGCAAGCACACACTCCACCGCGATGCTTTTATTCATAAAAACGGAAACGCTTGTGACCGCGAGAATCAGAAGCTTCGTCCGTGGGTCGAGTCTCATTTATACGACTCCTGCTTTTTCAAAGTGTTTTTTCATAAGCTTCTTTCCAATCAGTCCGCCGATGATCGCGCAGACGATCGTCCCGATAATCATTGCGGGGATCGCCCACCAGGTAGCCCCAATCGAATGAATCACTCCTTCAAAGGAGGCGAAGTCGCCTTTATTCTTCATAAAAGCATCAAACTGCGCGGGCATGACAAGCATCGGAATATATGCCCCCATCGGCGCAAGCGCCATGACGCAGTAGGCAAGCAGGTTTTTCTTAAAGGATCTGAAATCAGCGGAAGCGCAGATAAAATCCGCGATCAAGCCGAAAACCAGGAAGAATACGGACATCATCCAGAACATTCCCGTAACAAACAGCAAAATCGCCGCGATTACACCGAGAATGGAGAGAGCTCCCTTCTTCGGTATTTTTGCCACATAGAGCATGAAAACTGTCCCCGTAAAGAGCGCCACGATCATTGGCATAAACGGGAAAGTGACCGGCGTCATCTGCGCAACACCGCCAATCACAAACGCCACCACAGCATAGATGAGCGAAAAGATACCAACCGATATAAAGTCCCTTGTTTCCAGCTTCTTCGAATCTGTTTTACGCATAATAAACGACCTCCAATTTTATATTGTTCAGTTAGAGTACGCTAACTCGCGTGTAAAAAATTAAAGTGTTTGTATGATTGTGTATTATTCCAGCCGGAGCAAGCCTTCCCAGCCAGAGTTGAAGAACTTTGCAAGCTCCTCAACATACCGCACAGCTTCTTCTTTGGGCATATCATGGACAATCGTCTCACATACCGCCGTAAAATAGGCGCTGGTAATCATGTGGTGAAGCTGCCTTGTCATTTTCCCGGAGAGCTTTCCTCTTTTGCGGAGAAGTGCGTAGTATTCCTCTGAGCACTCTACCTCCAGTTCCACAAGCTCCTCCAAAAAATTTGCATAGCGCGTACCTTCCGCCCGGCAGAGGATCAGCTTGAAGGCATCAAAATGGGCGTACATATATTCCACAAAGACGCGCAAATACTCAGTGGACAGCTTCAGGCTGTCCTTCGTCTTTTCCTTGGAGACAAGATCGAAATGGGCGGCCTGTGCGGCTTTGAACTGCTCCAACAGTCCCTTTGCTGCCTCGCCCACAATATCTTCAAAAAGCGCGGCCTTATCCGGGTAATAGCCGTAGAAGGCGCCCTTCGTGAAGCCGGCTTCCGCGACGATTCTATTCAGAGATGCGTCCTTGAAGCCCTTCTCCAAGAACTCTCTTTTCCCAATCTCAAGGATCTTCTTTTGAGTCTCTGTACGTTCCATTGGCTCTCCCCTTATAACATACCGGTAGTATATACTGCTGGTATATTATAGCCGAGCAGATTTGGTTTGTCAATGGGTCCTGCATATTTTCCGTTCGCGCATTGTCATTCGCGCGACAAGAGGGAAGGCCTCAGTACTTTCAGCGAAAGAACCAATCGATTTAAGATACAGGTGTTGGGGTTGTTGAAGCAAGCAGTTTTCTTCACTTCTCCGGGTGTTCTGCCATGAGAAGCATTATCTGGTGCAGGCGGCGTGTAGGAGTATCGAAGCAAAGAACAAAAAGTAAACGGACAACTCATGAGTGGCGCGGATAGATGGCCGCGCCCCTATAGGAGTATCATCATAATAGGTTCCTCGTGGATAATTTGTTATAGACTATCTTATATTGGCCAAGAAAAACGCATTTACAGAAACAGCTTTTCTTGCAGTATCAACATTTCAAATTACTCCATAGGATTGTGGTACGGAAAAGAGGGGAAAACGAGCCAAGCAGATGACACCGCCTCCGTTTTTTCGTGGGGTTTCCGGGGTACGCACTAACGGCAAGCAGGGCAAGTGTAGCCACACTTGCTATTTTTGCATCCCGGCGGGCTGCAAAAACGCTTGTTGGGGAGCCTCCCCAAACCCGGCTTTGGGACATTTTGGCGCTGTTGACAAAGTCTCGCAACAGCC
>ENA-ORIC01003749-ORIC01003749.1-human-gut-metagenome-genome-assembly--contig:-NODE-3749-length-10228-cov-2.195744_pt1 | contig 10228 bp, 10 predicted proteins | sample MGYA00243023_ERZ508732 | MGnify/ENA primary metagenome ERZ508732 (study PRJEB26277, sample SAMN04329767) | human gut metagenome | biome: human-associated habitat | host: Homo sapiens | place: USA...
GGAGAAGTTGTTGCAGCACCACCTGATCTGTACCGGAACGACCGGCAAGATGGTCGCCCGGACGCTTATGGACCGGCGCGGCAACGAGCATGGCCGGTTCGACATTACGCTTCTCAAGTCGGGTCCGCTGGGCGGAGACCAGCAGCTGGGCGCCATGATTGCCGAAGGCGGCGTCGAAGCGCTGATTTTTTTCTGGGACCCGATGCAGGCACAACCGCACGATGTGGATGTGAAGGCATTGCTGCGTCTGGCTACGCTTTACAACGTGCCGACGGCGATCAACCGTTCCTCGGCAGACTTCCTGATTTCGTCGCCCCTGTTCGGAGGCGATTACGTTCCTGTTGTAAAGGATTACAAGGGCTACGTGGAACGCACGTTGAGCGGTCTCGAACAAAAGTAACGTGCTACCGGCCTGTAAAAGAAGCGACGCCTCACAAGAGCGCGTCGTTATTTTTTTTGTCCCCTTCGGATCTGTGTGTCTAAGACCGGGAGCTTTGGGGGAATAGGCTTTTCTTAGAGCTGTATGACAATGTATTGTAGTTCGGTTCGAGGTAATGTTGTATACTGTTCTATGTGGTATCCTCCCGTGTACAGTGCTGTACTGTAATGCTTGTACTGTGATGTGATGGGCTTTCCGGTTCATTTCCCGGGCATGCGATTGGGTGCCGGGGATATGTCGGCAGGTTATAACTTGGATACGTTGCTCGGAACGGAAGCGGGTCGGTTACGCCGGGCTGCAGCGGCTTCGGCTCGCAGGGCCGGGTTGTTCGAGGCATCTGCCGCATCGAGGAACAGGTCGCGTTCGGGCCAATCTTTTACCTTGTCGAGCGCGGTGCGGATCATGGCGTCGATCTTGCGCGGGAAGCGCGAACCGGACCAAGAGCTGGTGTTGGTGACGAAGACCCAGGTGTATCCGTTGCTTTGCCGTTTGAGCATTGCGCTCGATCCGGCGAGCGTTCCGGTGCGTGACCAGTCGTCGTGCTCGGTCGTGCGCATCCATCCGATCGGATATTTACGCTTGTCTTTTTCGGTCATGTAGGCGATGGTCGAGGCTTTCAGGATATCGGGCTTCGAGTCGTCGGGGTCGATTGCGGTGATGAACTTCATCAGTTCGGTGGGGGAGGCGACCCATCCGCCCGCACTGCCGAGCACCTGCAGGTTACATCCGCCGTAGCTGCGCGGTACCGTCCGTCCGCTGCCGTCGTAGCATTCGACCGGTTCGGCGTCCGACGGTTCGTAATAATGCACTTCGTTCGGGAAATGTTTGTCGGGCTCCGAATAACCGATGTGCATATCGAAGCATCCGATCGGAATCAGGATGCTGTCGCGGATGAACGTTTCATAGGGCATGCCGCTCACCTTTTCGATCACTTTGCCCAGTACCACGTAACCGAGGTTCGAATAGGCATTTCCTTCCCCGGGCCGGAAGCGGAGCCGTGTCGATGCGGCGAAACGCACCATATCGTCGGCCGAAAGCGGCAGCGGGGTCTGCATGCTCTGTGCGACGGACGGGGTACAGAAGAGCGGGTCGCCGGCGCGGATCGAATAACCGCCTTGGTGGCGCAGCAGGTGTTCGACGGTGATTTCGCGGATGCGGGGATCTTTGATGCCGAGGAAGGCCGAATCGTTGAGGATGCCTTTTTCGCCGAATACAGGCTGGTCGAGCGAAAGTTTTTTCTCTTCCCAGAGTTTCATGATACCCGTGGCGGTAATCAGTTTAGAGAGCGAGGCGATCCGGAAAATGTTGCTTACGTTTACCGAAACCTTTGCTGTATAGTAGTTTGCCGTTTTTCATAATGGCCAGCGAGGCGCCTTTGATCTCCCATTGCGCCATAAAGCGTTCGATGGTGCGTTCCATCTTTTTGGTCTCTTCCAGGTCCGACAGCGAGTCGTCGATCACATGATTGATCCCGGGAATCGCTTCGGGAATGATCGTGTTGATCGCCCGGCTGAACGGGTTTCCCTCGTTGGTGTGGTGCTTGAGGTAGTAGCCGCGGCTGATGGTCGTGATACAGAGCGCCACGCAGAGCAGCAGGTAGATATATTTAAAGCGTTTCGGCTTCATGGGCGTCGGTTGTTTGGCTCGACCGGTCCAGTTTTTCGAGCAGCGTGCGGAAGCGCGATCCCTTCTGGGTCAGCGATCCCACCAGCCCTGCGCAAAGCAGCAGGTATCCGGCATAGGTGACGGCATTGCCGGCCGGATCGTGGTTGACCGACAGTACGGTGCCCCGTTCGTCGGGGTCGTATGAGGACTGGTAGAGGCGGAACCCGCCGGAGCGGGCGATATTGTTCATATAGATGCGTACGTTGCGCGAAGAGTTCCCTTCGTGGATCGTGACGTCGCTTTCGTAAGAGGAGGGTGTGTTGGAACCGGGATAGCGCACCAGCCGGAAGTCGCGCAACGTAACGCGGAACGGCAGTTCGTGCACCGACCCGTCTGCGGCAAAAAGCCGGTCCGAGCTCTGGCCCGTGCGGATGTGCATCATGCCTTCGTATCCCCACAGGTGGGTGATGGCCGCACCGCCGAGAATTACGGCGAACCCGTAGTGCAACAACAGTAATCCCCATTGCTTCCGGCGCCACAGGCCGTAACGGTGCGATACGAGCACGAAGTTGGCGATCAGCAGTCCATACAGGACGAAAAACCTCCTGGCATGGTAGACCACGCCCCGGGCTGCTTCCGTGCCGAGCCCCGCTTCGAGGAAAGTCGCCGCTGCCATCGCTGCTGCCAGCAACAGCAGCAACACCGCGGTGGCCCGCCAGGTGGAAAGCATCTCTTTGATTTCCTGCAATAAGGACATGGGCAAGGTACTGTATTGTTACAAATATAACGATTTTGTTCCGGATTGCGTTTGCCGGGAGCGGGAAGTTTCCGACAATTTGCCCACAATTCCAGTATAAAATATTAGGTTACGGCGCCGTTTCCGGGAACTACTGTCCGGGGAATGTCGGGTATGCCGGAGGATTTGCCGGTTGCCGTATTCCGCGTGCGTCCCGTCCGTTTTTCATCCGTTCGCTGGCCTGTTTTCCGGCAGCGCTGCCGGACGTTAAAAAAGTAACGGCATACGGCAGTTTGCAGAACTTTGAACATTTCAGGCATAAAAGTTTTGCCCCGTCGTAAAAAGTGATAAATTTGTAAACGTCCGGCCTCAGGGCCGCGTTTAACTTAAAACTATCACCCCTAATTTAAATTCATGAGCAACGTCAAATTCTACCTGGGAGAGGATATTCCCTTGGAACTGCACAAAGTGCGGATGGTTCAGAAACTATATCTCGTGCCGATCGAACGCCGTTTGGAGGCGATCAAGGATGCCGGCTTCAATACGTTCCGCCTCAGTACGAAAGATGTCTACCTCGACATGCTTACCGACAGCGGTACCAATGCGATGAGCGATAACCAGATCTCCGCGATGCTGCGTGCCGACGACGCCTATGCCGGTTCTCAAAGTTTCGAGCGCCTGCAGGAGGCAGTCGAGGAGGTGCTGGGCAAGAAATACCTGCTTCCGGTGCACCAGGGCCGTGCGGCCGAGAACGTGATCAGCCGCACTTTTATCAAACCGGGCAACGTGATCCCGATGAACTACCACTTTACCACCGCATTGGCGCACATTCTCGAAAACGGCGGTAAGGTGGCCGAACTGCTTCACGACGAGGCGTTGATCCTTCATTCCGAAAACCCGTTCAAAGGCAATATGGATATCGCGAAGCTCGAAGCCTGCATCCAGGAGAACGGCGTGGAGAACATTCCGTTTATCCGCATGGAGGCCTCGACGAACCTGATCGGCGGGCAGCCTTTCTCGATCAGCAACCTGATGGACGTGCGCCGCGTGGCCGACAAATACGGTATTATGCTCGTGCTCGACGCCAGTTTGCTGGGTGAAAACGCCTACCTGGTTAAGCAGCGTGAGGAGCAGTGGAAAGAGAATTCGATGGCCGACATCATCAAGATGATGACCGGTCTGGCCGATCTGGTCTATTTCTCGGCCCGCAAGCTCAGTTCGTCGCGCGGCGGCGGCATCTGCACGAACCGCAGGGATCTTTACTCCAAGATGGAGGCACTGATTCCGCTTTACGAAGGTTTCCTTACTTACGGCGGTATCTCGGTCCGCGAGATCGAGGCGATGACCGTTGGCCTGCGTGAGACGCTCGACGAAACGATGATCAGCCAGAGCCCCAATTTTATCAAATATCTGGTAGAAACGCTCGATAAACACGGCGTTCCGGTGGTCACCCCTCCGGGTGTGCTCGGTGCGCATGTCGATGCGATGAGCTTCTGTTCGCATATTCCACAGACCGAATATCCTGCGGGTGCCCTCGCGGCTGCATTGTACCTGATTTCGGGTATCCGCGGCATGGAGCGCGGAACGGTGTCGAGCGTGCGCGACGAAAACGGCGACGAAATCCTGGCCGATGTCGAGCTGCTGCGTCTGGCCGTACCGCGTCGCGTTTTCACGCTGTCGCAGATCAAGTATGTCGTCGACCGGGTGGTATGGCTCTATGAGAACCGCGAGATGATCGGCGGCCTGCGTTTCGTGTACGAACCGCCCGTGCTGCGTTTCTTTATGGGTGGACTCGAACCGACGAGCGACTGGCCCGAAAAACTGATGCTTAAGTTCCGCAAGGACTTCGGCGACAGCTTGTAGCTTTTCGCGGCTGCAGTCCGAACGTAGTGAACGTCCGGCGGTCGCACCGGTTTTTATCGAGTAAGAAAAGAGCTCCGGATTATCCGGAGCTCTTTTGCATTATTTGGGCTCTCCCGGGACTCTTCGTTGTGCGGGATATCCCTGTCGGTTTTTCCTGTCAGAGCGAACGGATGAAATTTTCCACCGAGGAGGTCGACGGGCCGATCCGGGTGAAAAGCTTTTCCTTTCCAGGCAGTTCGTGCAGTCCGGACGGTAACGGAAACTCTTTCCTCAGCGCTGTGCGGATGACTTCGCCGAATTTGGCTCCGTGGGCCGTCGAGAGCCAGAAACCTTCGATTCCGAACTCGCAGGCGGCCTTATATCCCACGGCACTGTGCGGATCGGAAAGGTAGCCGTAGCGGTCGTACAACTCCCGGATCGCTTCCAGGATCGTTTGGTCGTCGCATGAATATCCCCCGATACGAGCGGTCACGGCGCTGAAGTCGTTGCCGAATAGGTCGACGATGCGTTCGAAGTTGCTCGGATTGCCGACGTCCATTGCGTTGGCGACCGTGCGTACCGACGGCTGCGGTTCGAAACGGCCGCTCCGGAGATATTTCGGGACGGTGGCGTTCGCGTTGGCTGCGGCAATAAAACGTCTCACGGGCAACCCCATCTTTGCAGCGAGCAGCCCTGCGGCGAGGTTCCCGTAATTGCCGCTCGGGACGACGATTCCGGGACGCTTCCCGCCGGTGGCTTTCACCCATTGCGCCCAACCGTGGAAGTAGTAAAACGACTGGGGAATCCAGCGCAGGATATTGATCGAATTGGCCGAGGTCACCCGCTTCTCCCGCCGGAAATCCGCATCCGAGAAAATATCTATGACGATCCGCTGGCAGTCGTCGAATGTTCCCTTCACTTTCAGCGGGAAAATGTTGCCTCCCAACGTAGTCATCTGGCTCTCCTGCAGGCCGCTGACTTGTCCGTCCGGATACAGGATGACCACTTTAACCCCTTCGATGCCGTAGAAGCCGTTCGCTACCGCACTGCCCGTGTCGCCGGATGTCGCGGTCAGGATGATTGTTTCCCCTGCCGTCCGGTTCAGTTCCCGCAGTGCATGTCCCATAAAACCGGCCCCGATATCTTTGAATGCGAAGGTCGGCCCGTGGAATAGTTCGAGCGTGTATTTGTCCTTTCCCACCTGTTTCAGCGGGACGGGAAACCGGCAGGCTCCCGCAGCAATAGCGTCCGTCCGGGCTTCGGGGAGTTCGTCTCCGAAAAAAAGCCCGGTCAGGTAGCGGGACAGTTCGGAGAACGAGCACTCCGAAAGTTCGCGTACCTTTTCCAGGTCGGCGTGCGGTATGACGGCCGGCATGAACAGGCCGCCGTCCGGGGCCAGGCCGCGGAAAGCGGCCTCTTGCAGCGAGAAAAGCGCAGCGTGGTTTCTGGTGCTGTAATATTGCATGTTCGTAATTGTTTTGTCGGTTTTGTACGGTTATTCCATCACTCTGGCGCCTACCGAAGGGATGTGTGAAACATACAGGTCGTTGGCGATCCGCAGGGCGGTGAAATGCTTTTTCATGGCCTTGCCGACCTGCTGTGCCTTTTCTATCGAATCGCTCAGGGCGAAGACCGACGGCCCGCTCCCGGAGATGTTCACGCACAGCGCACCCGCGGCCAGACAGGCCGATTTCAGGTCGTCGTAACCGGGGATAAATCCCTTGCGGTAGGGTTCGGCGACTACGTCGCGCATGGAGCGGCCGATCAGCGGGAGGTCTCCGGTCATGATGCCGGCCACCAGCCCCCCGACATTTCCCCATTGGGTCACGGCCTCGCGCATGGGAATTTCCTTGCGAAGGACGTCGCGGGCCGCTTTGGTACTGACGACGATATGCGGATGGATGACCGAGAAGCAGAATGAATCGGGAACCGGCAGCCTCACCATGTCCAGCGGCTGGTAACCGCGGATCAGCACGATTCCGCCCATGACGGCCGGGGCGGAGTTGTCCGCATGTGCAGTTCCGCTGATCAGTTTTTCACCTTCCATTGCGAAAGGGACCAGCTCCGGAAGGGGGAAAGGGCGTCCGTACAGTTCGTTCAGGCCGAAAACGGCTGCTGCGGAACTGGCGGCGCTGGAGCCGATCCCGCTGCCCGGGCGTATTTTTTCTCGACGACGATTTCCAGGCAGGCCTTTTTGCCGGCGGCAGCCATAAAAGCCCGTACAGCCGGGGTGATGACGTTTTTTTCGATGTCTTCGGGGAGTTCGGCTGCGCTTGCGTTGCGGATCGTAAGACCGTCCCCTTCGGATATGGCGATGCGCAGCACGTCTCCGATGCCATCCAGGGCCATGCCCATGACATCGAACCCGCACCCGAGATTAGCGGACGAAGCCGGGGCGAAAACCCGGATCGTTTTGTTGATTGGTTTCATTGGTTCGAGAATTTAAGGATATGGTTATTCGGGCGCGAAGGGGAGAGGGGTTCCGCTGGTATTTGATATGGAGCGGCCGTCTGTGAAGACGCTTCCTCCAGTCCTCCTCAGAGCAGGACTGTACATACATCATATGTAATTGGAAATAACTACTCTATCGACCCCGGAACGGGGTAGTGGTAGCTGTAGCGGCGGTCAGGGTAATAGCATAGTAGGCCTTGCGGCCGCAACCACCCTGCAGAGAGAAATATGTATCGAATGCGCTACTGAACATGATAGCGACAATTTTACAAGAAAAAACCTTACAATCCAAATAAAATCACGGTTTTTTATGCAAAAAAAGCTCCCTCGCGGCGGAGGGAGCTTGTGGGGGTAAATAAATGGATGACTGCTTTTGCCTGAATATCTTGTAGGTGAAAGCTTGTAAACGTAAGGCTACAACAGTATCCTGGCAGAAGAGTCCTGCAACGTATTATTTCGCGTAGCTGATCGAGCGGGTTTCGCGGATCACGGTGATTTTCACCTGTCCCGGGTAGGTCATCTCGTCCTGAATCTTTTTGGCGATATCGTGCGAAAGCAGGTCGGCGTCCTGATCCGAGATCTTCTCGCTGCCGACGATTACGCGCAGCTCGCGTCCCGCCTGGATAGCATAGGTCTTCATCACGCCGGGGTAGCTCATAGCCATGTCTTCCATCTCCTTGAGTCGTTTGATGTAGGACTCGACCACTTCGCGGCGTGCTCCCGGGCGGGCGCCCGAAATCGCATCGCACACCTGTACGATCGGTGCGATCAGGTTGTTCATCTCGACCTCGTCGTGGTGTGCGCCGATGGCGTTGACCACTTCGGGTTTCTCCTTGTATTTCTCGGCCAGCCGCATGCCGATGATTGCGTGCGGCAGTTCCGGCTCGTCGTCGGGCACTTTGCCGATGTCGTGCAGGAGACCGGCGCGGCGCGCCAGTTTCACGTTGAGGCCCAGTTCGGCCGCCATGATGCCGCACAGGTTAGCTGTCTCGCGCGAGTGTTGCAGCAGGTTTTGGCCGTAGGACGAGCGGTATTTCATCTTGCCGATCAGGCGGATCATGTCGGGGTGCAGCCCGTGTATCCCGAGGTCGATGGTCGTGCGTTTGCCTACCTCGATGATCTCCTCTTCGATCTGTTTTTCTACTTTGGTTACCACCTCTTCGATGCGGGCCGGGTGGATACGGCCGTCGGTCACCAGTTGGTGCAGCGCCAGCCGTGCGATCTCGCGCCGCACCGGATCGAAGCCCGAGAGGATGATCGCTTCGGGGGTGTCGTCGACGATAATCTCGACGCCCGTGGCTGCCTCCAGCGCGCGGATGTTGCGTCCTTCACGGCCGATGATACGGCCCTTGACTTCGTCCGAGTCGATGTTGAACACCGTTACCGAATTTTCGATCGCCGCTTCGGTGGCGACGCGCTGGATCGTCTGTACGACGATCTTCTTCGCTTCCTTGCCGGCCGTCATCTTGGCCTCTTCCATCACTTCGTTCACATAGGCGAGCGCTTCGGTTTTGTCTTCGGCCTTCATATTTTCGATCAGGATATTTTTCGCATCCTCGCTGCTCAGGCCGCTGATCTGCTCGAGCCGTACGTTCTGCTCCTTGATTTTGCGGTCGATCTCCTCTTTCTTGCGGTCGATCCCCTGCAGTTGGGTTTCGAGTTGGCCGCGCAGGGTCTCCTGCTCTTTGATCTTCTTGTTCAGCTCTTCCTGCTGTTGGTGCAGGGTGCTTTCGAGTTGCTTGGCGCGCTGTTCGCTCTGCGCTATCTTCTGGTTGCGCTCGTTGACGACACGATCGTGTTCGCTTTTGAGCTGGATGAATTTTTCTTTTGCCTGAAGGATACGTTCCTTCTTGATCATCTCACCTTCGGCTTCCGCCTCCTTCAATATCGCGCTTTTGCGGGCCATGGCCTTCGAGATAATGAAATATGACGATACGCCGGTGATGACGATGAGGGCAATCAATACGATGATAAGTATGCTCATGTCCGTTGGTCGTTAAATAAAAGTATATAAGTGGGTTAAGGTTGCAATAAAAAATACCCGCACGGGTTTTCCCTTCTTTCTGTTTGACGAAGCTCCTATCTCGTCATGTGTGGGGCTGCCGTTACTCGCAAACGTCCAACGTCCCCGCGGAGCGGGAAACCTCCCGAAGGAGGGTAAGGCCTGTTTTTGAATTACTGAGCTTGACCCCAATTTTTAAAGTGTTGAGTTTCGCAAAGCTAAAAAGGAATCCGTGCGGGCTTGTTCCTGGTCTATGTAAAGAACGTAGGTGTTACTGTTTGATGTCGTTCAGGTAACTATCAATTTCCCGGCCAATCTCGTCGAGCGCGTCTATTTGGTCGCTCATTGCCCGGTCCATTTCGAGGTTCACTTTGTTAACCGCCACCTGCATGGCTGCCATCGCGAGGTAATCCTCCGGTTCGGCCACAAAGCTGCCTTTGTAGGCAGAGATCAGTTCGTTGATCTCCCGTGCAGCCCGGCGATATTTCTCTTCGTCGTCCTGAGGCACAGTCATCGCGTACTCTTTGCCTGCTATTTTGACCGTTATGCGCCTTGTCCGGGACATCGTGCGTTTATAGTGCTTTTTTACCTGTTCATCAGGGCAATGCAGTTGTCTATCTCACGGATGAGACGGTAGACGCGCAGCTTTGCCGCTCGGTTGTCGGCTTTGGAACCCGCAAAGGCGCGTGCTGTTTCGAGCGTTTGCACCTGTTTTTCCAAAGCGAGGATTTTCTCTTCGGCATTCCGTTTCTGGAGAGCGGTGCGGTCGCGCTCGGCCACGAGTTTCTTCAGTTCGGCGCGCAGCATCCGGTTATCGGCCAATAATTTGCCGACCTTCTCCTTCAGCGAGGCTATGACTGCTTTGCTTTCCACGGGCGGATGTTCAAAGTTTAAAATTCCCCATTCAAAAGTAACAAATTATTACGAATATTCCAATGCCCCGTGCCGGAGTTCGGTCGGGTGGTTAGTCGTTTGTTCTGATTATTAGTGATTTGGCGATGCAGTTGGTGCGTAAAAAATTGTCGCCGCTTTTGGCCGCCGGGCCTCCGGGCCAGCGGCAGGATTTTTACGGTTTCGGGATACCGTAAAGGTCGTAGTCATCCGCTCGGGTGATCCTGACATCGAGGAACTGTCCAGCGGAGAGAGTCCTGTC
>ENA-ORIC01003753-ORIC01003753.1-human-gut-metagenome-genome-assembly--contig:-NODE-3753-length-10222-cov-3.081715_pt1 | contig 10222 bp, 9 predicted proteins | sample MGYA00243023_ERZ508732 | MGnify/ENA primary metagenome ERZ508732 (study PRJEB26277, sample SAMN04329767) | human gut metagenome | biome: human-associated habitat | host: Homo sapiens | place: USA...
TCTCTGTTAGCTCATTTCGAGAACAAGATCATGTTCCAGGGATTCATCTGGAATGTAAACAGCTTTGACCAGGAAGGTGTTCAGCTTGGTAAAGTACTTGCAAAACGTGTACTTGCACATGAAACTGATGGAGCACTGAAAGCTTATAGTGATTTATTTGAGATTTAGTTTCCTGGATCAGTAGATACTATTTACTGTATCGACACTTGTAAGCTAAAATAGAATATTAAAAACCACAGTATGCATTTTTCATTGATTTTTGCATTACTGTGGTTTTTTTATGTTATAATGAAACCGTATAGAATATATATGAAGAAAGGGGAATATAAATTGAAAAAACAAATTTTTAGGAATCTATGCAGATTTTTGGTATTTATTTTAATGTTTAGCTGTTTTTTTGTCTTTGGTAAGAAGGTTTCTGCCAATGAAAATCAAAATGCTGCACCAATTATTACTTATTATGGATTAAATGGTAATGATATAACCATACAATGGAAGGCACCTGATGGAGTTTCTTATTCTAAAGTAGATATTTATTCAGCGACTTCCCCAAACGGTTCTTATCGCTATGAAAATACCGTATCTGGCAATTCCTATACAAACACCTATGTTGCAAAAGGTGTTCCTTATTATTACAAATTAGAAGCTTCTTATGAAGATAATGAGGGATATAAAACTGTAACCACTTATGCAGGCAAATGTATTATTAATCCATTGCCAGCTCCTTCTTCTTTGGAAGCCAGCACTGGAAATTCGCATAGTATTACTGTTAAATGGAAAGCATCCGATGATTGTGATGGTTATCAAATTTATCGAAGTGTTTCTCCTGATGGAAATTATGAGTTAGTCCAAACTGTATCTAATGAAAGTAGAAGTTCTTGGTGGTACGATGATGATGACGAATCTTTCCAAACATATACGCAAAAAAATCTTGAACTAGGGAAAATATATTATTACAAGATCCGTCCATACACTACATATATTGATGAAACATTTTATGGGGATTTTTCTAATTATATTTCTTGTCAGGTTACGATCAATGGTACGAAAGTAAAAAGTGCTTCTTCCAAGAAAAAAAAGATCAATACGATCACATGGGCAAAAAATGATGAGGCTGATGGGTATATCGTATATTATTCCAAAAAGGAAGATGGAAATTACACAAAATTAAAGACTTTCACAAGTCGAAACAACTTATCTTATACTCATACGAAATTAACAAACGGAACTGCTTATTACTACAAAATTCAGGCATATAAGAACTTTAATGGCGGTAAACTGTATGGTCCAATGACGCCTTATCTAAAATACTGTGATTACTATTCTTATGCAGACGAATCTTATGAAAGTCGCTGCCGCCGTGCTTTTGGGAAGTCTTATTATGCTGACTATAAGAGTGCTAAGCAGGCAAAGAAACATATGAAAACGATCACAGTAAAAGTATGGGATAAGAAAGGTAAGAAAAAATATACAAGAAAATTCCGTATCACTGTAAACAAAGGGCTTGCACCTTCTATCAAAGAAATGTTTAAGGAAATCTACAAGAGCAAAGAACGTTTCCCTATCCATGAGATCGGGTGCTACAGCTGGCGTGGTAAGAATTCCAGTTCTGAACATTGTGAGGGATTAGCTTTTGATATTAACTCCAATGAAAACTATATGATCCAGGGTAAAAAGGTATTGGCTGGTTCCTTCTGGAAACCTAAGAAGAATCGTTATTCAATTCCTTTGAACTGTAAATTGGTTAAAATCCTCGAGAAATATGGTTTTCATCGTGGATTGTGGGGATCCCGCAGAGATTATATGCATTTTTCTTATTTTGGTGGTTAATACAAATCAAACAAAGGATCAGGCATTTGCCTGATCCTTTGTTATGTAAGCCGAAAACCGGACTTGAACCGGCGACCCCTTCATTACGAGTGAAGTGCTCTACCAACTGAGCTATTTCGGCATATATGAAAGCACAGATATGTGTATCTATGCTCCTTTTGTAAGATAATATTCAATCTTGCTGATTGCTTCTTCTTCATCGACACCGTCAGCTACGACTGTTAAATCCTCTAAACGATCTAAGTCTAATCCAAGACTCATCATTCCCATCATACTCTTTACATTGACTTGCTTATTCCCTGTCTCGAATAAAATCTTGCTCTCAAACTGGCTCGCCATCTGTACAAGAAAAGCTATTGGTCTGTCTTCTTCTCTTAAGGCTACTTCCACTTTGACATTCTTTGAAATCATTCCTGTCCTCCCAATCTCATCTCTTCCGCAATCCGTCCAATCTTCTTCAATCGGTGATTCACACCTGACTTACCGACTGGCGGTTCTAGCATATCTCCAAGTTCTTTTAGTGTAGCTTCCGGGTGTTCCAGACGTAATCTTGCAATATCCTGCAACCCTTGATCTAAAAAACGGAGGCCTTTGTGCTTATCAATATATTCAATGTCTTCCACCTGCTTGACTGCGGCTGAAACCGTCTTATTAATATTCGCTGTCTCGCAATTGACACGACGGTTTACTTTATTACGCATATCTTTCAGGATTCTTACATTCTCCAGCTCCATCAATGCGACGTGTGCTTCCATAATATTCAACACATCTACAATCTTTGATCCTTCTTTCATGTATACCACGTAGTACTTTTTACGCAAGACAATTTTAGCATCTAAATCAAAAAAATTCAAGACCTCTTTTAATTGTTCTGCTGTCTGTACATTAGTAGATACAACTTCAAAATGATAATTCTTCTCTGGATCACTCATGGAACCAGCTGCCTGAAAAGCCCCTCGAATATATGCCCGCTTACAACATGTGTTCTGTAAAACAAGTCCAAACTCTTTGGAATCTAAAAGTTTCACTGCTTTCAATATTAAAACACAATCCTTATGCTTGTCAACACTTATCGTATAATTTCGACTTCTTTTTAAAAATTCGTTTCGTCCAACATCAATCTTCGCATGAATATCAAACACATCTTTGATAAGTGTATAAAAACGTTTCGCGGCAGATACCGTCTCCGTCTGGATCTGAATCTCATAATGTTCTGGCTCTAGACTGATATTCCCTCCAAAACGTAAGAATCCTGCGATCTCCGCAATCTTACAGTGTCTGGCACCGGTTTCATTTCTTGATAATTCTTCTTTTATATTACTTGAAAATGACATTGCCTACCTCATAATATCTCTATGCTCTACTTTGACAGAATATGGCAGTTGTTTTAATCTCTCTGCCAATTTATTCGTGATCGTAACAGATCGATGCTTTCCTCCAGTACATCCGATTCCGATCACAAGATTATACTTGCCTTCTTTAATATAATTTGGGATCAAGAATCTCATCATATCATCTAACTTATCAAGAAATTCCACAGATTCTTCATGCTTCATCACAAAATCCTGAATTGGTTTGTCATTTCCAGTTAATGGTCGCAAATTCAGATCATAGTATGGATTTGGAAGAAATCTGACATCAAATACCAGATCTACATCCGCAGGAATCCCATGTTTAAATCCAAAAGAAACAACTGCAATCTGGAATCGTTCCCCTTCTTCTCCGTCTACAAAAATACGATCGATCTCTTCTTTTAACTCCCTTGTCAGAAGCTGGCTAGTATCGATCACATACGTTGCCTGATCTTGCAGAAATTTCATGATCTCCCGCTCTTTTGCAATTCCATCCTCAACTCTTCCATCTCTTGACAGAGGATGATTTCTTCTTGTCTCTTTATAGCGTTTTAATAAAATACGATTACTTGCATTCAGATAGAGAATCTCATACTTGATCCCCGCTGCCTCGATTTCTTTTAATTTGTGTGCTAACTCGCCAATTCCTCTTCCATTACGGATATCAATCCCAAGAGCAACATTTTCAATCTTGGCAGTTTCATCTAACAACATGTCTGCAAATTTATCAAGTAAAGCCACTGGAAGATTATCAACACAAAAATATCCAGCATCTTCTAATGTCTTTAATGCACTGCTTTTTCCTGCTCCTGACATTCCTGTTACAATTACAAATCTCATCTGTACTGCTCCTTTTTAGAACCTTCCAACACGTTTGACTTCTGGCTCCATCGTAACTCCAAACTGTTCTTTTACTTTATCTTTCACGTCACTGATCAACTGCATAACATCGGATGCTGTAGCATTTCCACGGTTGATCACAAAACCACTGTGTTTTTCAGATACCTGTGCATCTCCCACCTGATATCCCTTTAATCCTGCATCCTGAATCAATTTTCCGGCAAAATATCCTTCTGGACGTTTAAATGTACTTCCGGCACTTGGATATTCTAATGGCTGTTTTGTTTTTCTCGCCAATGCGTACTCATCCATTTTTGCTTTGATTTCTTCTTTATTTCCTTTCTTAAGTGCGATCACACCTTCTAAGACAACGTATTCATTCTTTAAAACGTTACTTGTACGGTAACCAAGCTCTAATTCTTCTGCTTTCAGAGTTTTGATCTCTCCTTCTTTTGTAAGAACTGTCACTTCTTTTAGTACCTGCACCATCTCACCACCGTATGCACCAGCATTCATAACGACAGCTCCGCCAAATGTTCCAGGAATTCCACCTGCAAACTCAAATCCAGTTAATTCTTCATTGAGTGCTGCTCTGGATGTAGAACTTAATAAAGTTCCTGCTTTGACGATAAGTTCATTACCACGGACTTCGATTCCACTGTAGTTTTTGTAAATCTGAAGAACAATTCCGTCCATTCCATCATCTGCGACCAAAAGATTACTCCCATTTCCTAAAACAAATAATGGAATTCCCTCTTCTTTTGCAAAACGACTGACCGCTTTGATCTCTTCCATATTCTCTGGTGCCACAAAAATATCAGCGGGTCCCCCAATACGGAATGTTGTATGATTTTTCATCGGTTCCTGTCTTAAAATATATTTTTCTGGTATGATCTGTTTTAACTGATCAATCTTTGTATCCATAATTTCTCCATTCTTAATATTAATGCAAGATGGAATCCTGTATATCACAGGATTCCAAATCTCTTCATCTTATGAAAGCATCAGACTAGCTGCACCATAAATTCCAGCATCATTTCCAAGAGTCGCAAGTACAAATCCTGTCTCCTGTGCTTTTCCAAATGTATACTTCTTAAAATGTGCATTGACCGCATCTAAAAGGATCTGTCCAGCTCTTGATACGCCTCCACCGATAACAAACACTTCTGGGTCAACCATCAATGCGATATTTCCTGCTGCAAGTGCTAATTTCTGTCCAAGATCATCTACCCGTTCTTTGGCAAATGTATCTCCTTCTTTAGCAGCATCAAAAATGTCTTTTGCAGTTACTTCATCAAGGTCTCTTAGTGTAGTCGCTTCTTTAAAATCCTTTAATGCTTTCTTTGTCTCATATACAATTCCCGTTGCAGATGCATAAAGTTCCAGACATCCTGTCTTTCCACAATTACATACACGATCATCAAAAGGATCCACAGTCATATGACCGATCTCTCCACCATATCCACGGCTTCCATCAATGATCTTTCCATCAACGATGATACCGCCTCCGACTCCTGTTCCAAGAGTGATCATCACCGCGCTGTTATAATCTGCTGCTGCTCCCATCCAGATCTCTCCTAAGGCTGCTGCATTGGCATCATTCGTTGCCTTTACCTTACATCCTGTAAGCTTTGACAATTCTCCTGCCACATCCACGCTTCCCCATCCAAGGTTCACACATTCATTAACTTTTGAAAACTCAAGAACAGCTCCTGGAACTCCAACTCCGAGTCCGATCACATCTTCCTTATCAAAACCATTTGCTTTGCTGTGATCATTCACTGCCTGTGCAATATCTGGCAGGATGTTCTTTCCATTTTCCTCAGTTCTTGTCTTGATCTCCCATTTCTCTTTTAATGTTCCATCTTCTCCAAACAGACCCATTTTTACTGTTGTTCCACCAATATCAATTCCATATAAATATTTCATATCATTTAATCCTTCATCTGACCTGTAACACGTTTATAAAGTTCTTCGGCTGCATTATATCCCATCTTCTTCTGTCTGTGATTGATCGCTGCTGCTTCTACGATAATCGCCAGGTTACGCCCTGGACGAATTGGCAGTGTATGTGCTGCAACTTTATTGCCAAGATATTCTACGTATTTCTCTTCTAATCCTAAGCGGTCATAATCCGCATCTTTGTTCCAGTCTTCCAACTGAATGACCAGATTGATCTCCTGCTCCATCTTAACGCTTTCAACACCATACAGATTCTTAACGTCAATAATACCGATTCCTCGCAGTTCGATAAAGAACCTTGTAACTTCCGGAGATGTTCCGATCAATGACTTCTTGCTGACCCTCTCGATCTCTACAACGTCATCAGATACCAGACGGTGTCCTCTTCGGATCCACTCTAAAGCTGCTTCACTCTTACCGATCCCACTCTCTCCTGTGATCAGGATTCCTTCACCAAATACATCGACTAAAACTCCATGGATCGTAATGCTTGGAGCCAATACAGTTCCCAGCCAGCGGATTACTTCTGCCATAAATTCAGATGTCGTATCCTGAGATATCAAAACCGGTACCCCATACTCTTTGGCAACTTTTATCATCATCTCACTTGGATGCAGATTCCTGCAAAATACAATAACTGGAATTCCAGCTCCGATAAATCTTTTATAAATATTTTTCGCATTTTCAACATCTTTTTCTACCTCTTCAATAAAAAGGTGTTCTGCTTTTCCGATGATCTGAACTCGATTCTGTGCAAAATTTTCAAAAAAACCTGCCAACTGTAATGCTGGACGGTTGATCTCTGCCTGTTCAATGTAAACTTCTTTTGAATTGATCTCTGGTGTTACTTCTTTTAAATTTAATTCCTTGACCATATCATATACTGATACTCTATGCTCTTTATCCATAATCTTTCTCTCTTTCTGCACCCTTGATTGTCTGTCTCTTTCTCTATTTTAACATATTTCCTTACTGCTTGGAATCGTGAAAAAACCCATAAATAGACTCTGCAGTACTTTGATTCATGCCAGGAACATTTAAAAGTTCCGTAACTGTTGCTGTCTTGATCTGTCCAAGATCTTTAAAATACTTCATTAATTCTTTTCGTCTCTTTGGTCCAACACCTTTGATGTCATCAAGAACAGAATGTACTTGCCCTTTTGCACGCAATGATCTGTGATATTCGATCGCAAAACGATGGGCTTCATCCTGTATCCTTGTCACAAGTAAAAATGCTTCGCTGTTTGGCGCAAATATGATTTCCTCGTTGTTATAATACAAGCCTCTCGTTCTATGATCATCATCTTTGACCATTCCACATACTGGAATATCAAGTCCCAAATGATCCAGCACACGAAGTGCAACATTGACCTGTCCTTTTCCTCCATCCATCATCAGAATATCCGGAAATTTTGTAAAACTGCCAAGTGTAGTGTCTTTTCCTTGTTCTTTCAGTTCTTCTAGCTCTTTCTTTCCATGAAGAAATCTTCTGGTCAAAACTTCTTCCATACTGGCATAGTCATCCGGACCTTCAATGGTTCTTAAACGAAACTTGCGATAATCTCTTCTTCTTGCTTTTCCTCTTTCAAATACGACCATGGATGCTACGGTCTGAAATCCACTGATATTAGAAATATCAAATGCCTCCATTCGATTCAAGCCTTCCATCCCGAGCAATTCTTCAATCTCATGAACTGCCCCGATCGTCCTTCTTTCTTCCCGTTTGATCTTTTCACGATCCATTCTTAATACATTCTGGGCATTTTCCTTTGCCATCTCTACCATCTTGTGTTTTTGCCCACGCACTGGTATCTTAAAATGTACTTTTGCTCCTCGTTTCTTTGACAACCATTCTTCAATGATCTCCTTTTCTGAAATATCCTGTTCCAGAAAGATTTCCCCTGGAAGATAAGGCGTCCCCGCGTAAAACTGTTTGACAAAAGCTCCTAAAACTTCTTCCTTGGAACTTTCCTCATCTGCTTCCATATGAAAATGTTCTCTTCCAAGAAGCTTTCCTTGGCGGATAAAGAAAATAGATACGACAACATCCTTATCATCCTGTGCCATTGCAATAATGTCACGGTCCTCAAACGCATACGTATTGATCTTCTGACGGTCCATGATCCGCTCAATACTCTTGAGCAAATCTCTGTATTCCATTGCCTGTTCAAATTCCAATTCATCCGATGCTTTTTGCATTTTCTCCTGAAGCATTTTTGCAACCTGTTTATAATTTCCATTTAGAAACTTGATTGTTTCTTCGATCTGTTTTGCATATTCTTCCTTGGATATATATCCTTGGCATGGTGCATCACACTGCTTGATCTGATAGTACAGACAAGGCCTGTCCTTCCCTGTATCTTTTGGAAGTCTTCGGTTACAGGTACGGATCTTAAAGATCTTGCGAAGCAGCTCGATCGTATCATTTACTGCTCCTGCACTCGTATAAGGTCCGAAATACTTTCCTCCATCTGCTTTCATCTTCCTTGCCAGCATGATTCTTGGAAATTCTTCATTGACCGTTACTTTAATGTAAGGATAGCCTTTGTCATCTTTCAGTTTTGTATTATATTTTGGATGATGCTCTTTGATCAGATTGTTCTCAAGCACTAAAGCTTCCAGTTCTGAATCCGTGATGATATATTCAAAATAAGCAACATTCTTTACCATATGCTGAATCTTCACAGACAGATTCCGGCTGTCTTGAAAATACTGACGCACACGATTACATAACTTGATCGCTTTTCCAACGTAAATGATCTCATCTTTGCTATTATGCATCAAATAAACTCCAGGCTTTGCCGGAAGCTTCTTTAATTCCTGCTGAATGTCAAACATGAACTTTCCTCCATCTTTATTCTGTATATTTTATGGCTGCAAAATACACTTATCTTTAATCATAGCATAAATTTATAGGCAAAAAAAGTATCGATTTGAAGTGTAAGCTTGCATGTATGTTTTACTGTATTGGTATTTATAATAAACACTGTCTGTCACTACAAAAATTAAAAAACGATAACACTCAACATACACACCACTTAAGTTTTCCAATCTTGTAATTGTCCACACTTTAGACTTCTGGTATATGATAAAAAATAAATAAACGATCGGAAGAGCAGCATTAGAATTTTGCCACGTTTTTTACGGATTCGCAGCCGGCTTGGTGCGTTGTCTGAGCCTCATAGAGTTTCTGTTTTGAATACCCTTGAAGGCGAGTTACGCAAGGAAAGCCGGCGGATCAGCGATCTGTAAAAAACGTGAGGAAAATTCTCTAGCTGCTCTTCCGATCGTTTATTTATTTTTTATCATATACTCGAAATCTACAGTTGGCCAACTACAAATTAAAAATTTATCCACAGATCTCTACAAATTTCTTTATTCTATCTACAGAAACACTTCGGTACCGATCTCCATCTTCATCGGATACCTGGAATGATACTCTCTCTCCCATTCCAGTCGCATCGACTCCCCAGCCTCTGCATGTGCTGTGTAATTGTTTGATTCCTGTTTTGTCTATGATCTTCTGGGCGTTGTTTTCGTTGACTCCACATCCTGCGATGATCTCGATCTGGTTCCCATATTTTTTCTGAAGATCTGCTAACAGATGAATTCCTTCTTCTGCGGTTGCTTCCTGTCCACTTGTCAGTAATCGATCAAATCCTAGATCGATCAGTGTTTCGATTGCCTCATATGGATCTCTTGTGCAGTCAAATGCTCTATGGAATGTTGCTTTGCGTCCTTCATTTTTTACATTTTTCAAGAATTCCTGACAACGGTTCTTATCGATTGTTCGGTCTTCATTTAAGAAACCGAAAGATACTCCATCTGTCCCATATGCTAATAGTAGCTTAAGATTCTCAAGCATCTGTTCATACTGGTAATTTGTATAGCAGAATCCCCCTGCTCTGGCTCTTACCATAGATACGATCTCAATATCGCTGTATTGTTTGATCATGATCAAGCTTCCTAAAGATGGTGTTAATCCACCTAAACTTAATGCACTGTTTAATTCTACTCTTTTGATTCCGCATTCGCTTGCCATCATGGCATCTTCGAAGCTTCCACAACATACTTCTATCATTGTTTTCCGTTACTGAAAACTTATAAAAAGTTATAAACCTTTATGTTTCATTCCTACTTCAACGAGTATGCTTTTGTAATGAATCAATTCATGTACTACTCACAAGTTCCTGTACTCTCCATAGGCGTTAATTCCTGACTAACGTATCAGTACATAT
>ENA-ORIC01003755-ORIC01003755.1-human-gut-metagenome-genome-assembly--contig:-NODE-3755-length-10213-cov-3.569653_pt1 | contig 10213 bp, 7 predicted proteins | sample MGYA00243023_ERZ508732 | MGnify/ENA primary metagenome ERZ508732 (study PRJEB26277, sample SAMN04329767) | human gut metagenome | biome: human-associated habitat | host: Homo sapiens | place: USA...
GGCTCCAGCCCAGCTCGTCCTCAAAGGTGGAGACAGCGCTCTCGGTCAGGGCAATGGAGCTGGTGACAGCTGCAAACAGCACCAGCAAAAAGAACAGGATGCCCACCACGTGGCCAAAGCCCATGCTCTCGAACACCTTGGGGATGGTAATGAACATCAGCGCCGGACCGGCCTGCAGGGTATCCGGGTCGCCGCCGGAGAAGGAGAACACCGCCGGAATGATCATCAGGCCCGCCATGATGGCGATGGCCGTGTCGAACAGTTCCAAATTCTCGGTGGATTCCTCAATGGAGACATCCTTCTTCATATAGGAGCCAAAGGTGACCAGAATGCCCATGGCGATGGACAGCGAATAGAACATCTGGCCCATGGCCGTGACCACCGTCATCCAGGAAAAGTTTGCCACGTTCGGCACCAGAAAATACTTCACGCCTGCCAACGCACCCGGGCGCGTGACCGAGTAGCCCGCAATGACCACCGAAAGCACCACCAGCACCGGCATCATCACCTTGGAAACACGCTCCACGCCGTTGCGCACACCGGCAAAGATGATGGCCAGCGTAAAGGCCGTGAAGATCAGAAAGCACACCTCTGCCGACAGTCCGCTGGAAATGAAATTGGAAAAATAGCCGTCCTGCGAAAGCTCACTGCCATGGCCGCTGATATACTCCGACAGATAGCGGATGACCCAGCCGCCGATGACCGAATAGTACGGCACGATCAGAATGGGGATGACCGCATTGATCCAGCCGCCGAACCGCAGGCCGCCCTTTTTGCCAAAGGCGCCAAAGGCACCCACCGGGCTTTTGTGGGTCATGCGGCCCAGTGCCGTTTCGGCCACGATCATCGTGTAGCCAAAGGTGACGGCCAGCACGATGTACACCAGCAGAAAAATGCCGCCGCCGTATTTCGCGGCGAGGTACGGAAACCGCCAGATGTTGCCCAGACCTACCGAAGCGCCTGCGGCCGACAGCACAAAGCCGATCTTGCCGGAAAAGGCGCTGCGCTTTTGTTTTTGCGTATCCATGATTTAATTCCTCTTTTCCTATATTCCTATACACAAGTGGCCTTAGTGTACCATATCTGTCGGCCAAATACAACAGTCCCGCCTGTTTGCGTACAAAAAACAAACAGCGCCCCGCAAGGGAGCGCTGCCTGTCTTTATAAGAGGTATACGCGTTGATCTCAGAAGATGCTGTAGCCCAGCAGCTGCGGCAGGGCGGTAGTAAGCGGGCCCCACAGGCTGATGGAGATCAGAACGATCACATTGCAGATCACGTAGGGCGCTGCGCCCTTGAAGATCTCGATGATGGGCATACGGTTGATCTTATTGCAGGCGTTCAGGCACATGCCGACCGGCGGGGTGACCAGACCAATGGCCAGACCGGTGATCATCATGGCACCGAACTGCAGCGGCGAGAAGCCGTACTGCACCATGACCGGCAGCAGGATGGGGGTGAGCAGCAGGATGGCCGGGCTGACGTCGATGAAGGTGCCGATCATCAGGATCAGCACATCAAAGATCAGTGCAATGGCCCATGCGGGCATGTTCAGGGACATGAAGAAGGCACCCACCGTCTGCGGCACCTTCTGCATGGTCAGCACCCATGTAAAGATGGTGGTAAAGCCGATGATGAGCATGATGGAGGAAGAAGAGATCAGGGTCTTTTTCAAAGCCTCCCAGACACCCTTCCATGTCAGCTCCTTGTAGACGAAGAAGCCCACCAGCATGGAATACAGCACGGCCACACCGGCACTTTCGGATGCAGTGCACACGCCGAAGGAAACGCAGATGATGATGAACAGCGGCATGATGAGGGCAGGAATGCCGGAAAGCAGGCTCTTGGCGGCGCGCTTGCCGTCAAACTTGATCTTTTCCGGATGCCAGCCCTTCTTGGCGCTGATGATGTACACCAGCACCAGCTGGGTCAGACCGATCAGGATGCCGGGCACGGCACCTGCCACGAACAGCGCACCCACCGATGCACCGGAGATCATGGAGTAAACGATCATGGGGGTGGAGGGCGGGATGATCATGCCCATGGTGGAGGATGCCACCGTGATACCGGCAGAAGCTTCCGGCGGGTAGCCTTCCTTCTCCATGGCGGGGATCAGGATGGAACCCAGAGCCGAGGTATCGGCCACAGAGGAACCGGAAATACCGCCAAAGATCATGGAAGCCACGATGTTCACTTCGCCCAGACCGCCGCGGATGGGCCGCAGCAGCTCCATGCAGAAGTTGATGATGCGCTGGGTGATGCCGCCGGTGTTCATCAGTTCGCCAGCCAGCATGAACAGCGGCATGGCGATCATCAGCTCACTGTAGGCACCGTTCCACACGCGCTGCGGCAGCATGGTAATAAAGGTAGGTGCATAGATCAGGATGTAAGTCACACAGGAAGCGCCGATGGCGAAAGCCAGCGGGATGCCCAGCGCGGCAAAGAAGATCAGCAGCACCAGAAGGATGAGCATTGCCATAGTTGTGTATTCTCCCCTTTCCGCTTATGCGTCGTCACGGCTCAGCGCCTGATTCTTGGGCGCAAAGTAGGAAATATCGGCCTTGTACAGGGTGATGATCTTGATCACGACGCAGATGGCACAGATGATGCCGCACACCGGCATGATGCCGTACATATACATCATGGGGATCTCCATGCCCTGACTGATCTGCTTACCGGCAACGCCCACATACTTGAAGCCCTGATAGGTAAACACCAGCACCACGGCCAGCACGATGAGGTAATTGACGATAGCCAGCCAGCGCTTGCGGGCAGGCTTGACACCGTCGTAAAGGATGTCGATCATGACGTGCTCGTCCTTGATCACGTTGATGCCCATACCCCAGAAAGTGGTAAAGGCAAACAGGGTGGTGTTGAACTCTGCCAGTTGCTTCCAGCTCAGGGAGAAGCAGTAGCGCGCAATAACGGTAAAGATCACAAGAGCCGCCAGCAGTGCCATGGCGATCACGCCGATGGTAAAATACACGTCGAACAGCTTTTTCCCGAATTTTTTAAGGTTTTCGATGGTGCTCAGCCCCTTTCGGTTATTTTACAACTTTTTCCATTGGCCTGTTACAGCAGAGGGCAGCCCGCAGGCTGCCCTCTCGCCTTTACCGTAACATGGCCGTTTTTGCCTTTGGTCGTTTCTGCTTATGCCTTTGCGACGATATCCTGCATCTCCTTGATCTCGTCGGCGGTGCAGATGCCCTCGGTGACACACTGGTCGTACACGGACTGCACAGCGGTCTGGAAGGCCTTCAGCTCATCGGCAGAGGGCTCGTAGACCTCGCAGCCGTAGTCCACGATGGTCTGCTTTGCGGCGCTGGAGTTCTTGTCGATCAGCTCGTCGTTGTACTCGCCCATCTTGGTGGCGCACTCGGTAATGATATCGCGGTACTCCTCGGGCAGGCCGTTCCACCATGCTGCGTTCACATAGAAGGGGTCCGGATGGAACTGGTAGTTGACCTCGGTGAAGTACTTCTGCACTTCATAGAACTTCATGCCCTCCACGTTGACCCAGGGGTTCTCCTGACCGTCTGCAACGCCAGTCTTCAGGCCCATGTACAGGTCGGAGTACGGGATGGTGGTGGTGGTAGCGCCCATTGCCTGGAAGGTCATGTCAATGGTCTTCATACCGTTGGTGCGCATCTTCAGGCCCTTCAGGTCTGCGGGAGCCTTGATGGGGTGCTTGGAGTTGGAGAACTGGCGGTAGCCGCCTGCATCGCACAGGTTAATGATGACAGTGCCCGTCTCGCCTTCGGCCTCAGCGCACACCTTCTGTGCCAGATCGCTCTGCAGCAGAGCCGTGACCTGCGCACGGGTGTTGGTCAGGAAGGGCAGGGTGAACATCAGCAGACGGGGGCTGAAGTCGAACTGACCGCCGCGCATGCCCTGCACGGTGCCGGCCACGACCTGCTCCAGCATCTCCTTCTCGGTGCCCAGCTGGCCGTTGCCGTAAACTTCGATCTTCACATGGCCGTTGGTGGCCTCTGCCACATCGGCGGCAAACTGCTCCATGGAAACAAAGCGGGGGTTGCCTTCGGGCTGTGCATGACCCACGGTCATGGTAAAGTCGCCCAGAGATGCAAACTTGTCCTCACCGGCTGCTGCGGCACTTGCTGCAGTGCTGGTGGATGCTGCGCCGGAAGCAGCCGGAGTGGATGCACCGGAACCGCCGCAGGCTGCCAGAGCACCTGCAGCTGCCATTGCACCAGACACCTTCAGGAAATTGCGACGAGAGACCTTTTTCATAATCTTCTTCCTCCTTGTTTCAGGGGTACCGTTTTGCCTTATACGCCAGCAAAGTTTTTGGCGACCCCTGTATACAGCATTTTCATTGCACGCTAATCGTAACAGAAAATTCACATCCGCACAAGAGCCAAACTTCACCAACTTCGTAAAGTTTCTTTGTGCATAACTAACAATCTTATCCACTTCTCGTGGAAACTGTTACAATCTGATGACACAATCCCGTTCATTTTCATCTGATATATCAATTTTTGTCAGATATGATAAATTTCGGAGCTTTTCCTATACTTGTATACAGGCTATTGTATACTTCATTCTCATACGTTGACAATCTCTTTTGGGCAGGCTAAAATAGAAATATCTTATCATCAACTGTGTAAATGGAGTGTGAGCACATGGCTGAACAGCTGCATCCGGAGGACATCTACCAGACGCTGGAATATGAGATCGTTACGCTGAAGATCAAGCCCGGAGAGACCATCAGCGAAAATCAGCTGTGCAAACGGTTCGGCATTTCGCGCACGCCGGTGCGCGCTGCCCTGCAGCGGCTGGAACAGAACGGCTTTGTGCAGATCATTCCCTGCAAGGGCACCATCGTCACCCCCATTGATCTGGATATCGTGGATCAGATCGTGTACCAGCGCACCGCTGTGGAAAGCACGGTGCTGCGCGATTTCATTCAGGTCTGTTCGCCCAAAGAGTACATTGAGATCAAGCATAAGTATGACCTGCTGGAAGAGATGGCCCAGACCATGACCGACCCGGACAATGTGGATATCAATGCCTTCCTGACGCTGGATCTGGAAATGCACGCCATCTGGTTTTGCAGCATGAACAAATGGTACATCTGGCAGAACCTGACAAAGCCGCAGCCGGATTATTCCCGCTTTACCCGTCTGGATGTGGTGCGGGCCAACAATGTGCCGGATGTGCTGAGCGAGCACCGGGAAATTTTGCGGGTGATCCGGGAAAAAGATCTGGATGCCATTGAACCGCTGATCCGGCAGCACCTGTACGGCGGCCTGCGCCGCATGGGCACCCAGCTGTACGCAGAAAAGTACAGATCCTATTTTACCGGCATCTGAACCAATGAAAAACAGGCGCATCCGCCAGCCCTTCGGCCTTTGGATGCGCCTGTTTCGTTTTTTTGTATGATTTACTGCTTGTGGTACTTGCGGTCCTCTTCCTCGTAAACAGGGTCACAGGTCAGGTACATTCCCAGCCGGTTCAAGGTGCTGGTATCCACACCTGAGAGCAGCACGGTGGAGTGCACATCGCAGCCCTTGAGGTTGGGCAGCTGATGCATGGCCGCTGCAGCCTGCTCGTTGCAAGCAGCCGAGCTGGAAAGTGCGATCAGGATCACGGCGGTGTGCAGCCGGGGAATCTTGCCGCCCAGATAGTTGGTCTTGAGGGTCTGGATGGGCTCAATGGAAGCTGCGCTCACAAGGTCGGTCTCCTGCGGGATGCCGGCCAGCACCTTGAGAGCATTCATCAGAGCAGATGCTGCTGCACCCAGCAGCGGACCGGTCTTGCCGGTAACAACGGTGCCGTCCGGCAGCTCAATGGCGGCAGCAGGGGCCCCGCCGGTGCTCTCGCTGCGGGCATGAGCCTGCTTTTCCACTTCGCGCTGGCCCACGGTCAGGTCGGCCTGATTCAGCAGCAGCTCCAGCTTGTAGCGCTCGGTCTCCTTGACCGTGCCGGTGATCTTCTGCTCGCACAGGCACTTGAAGTAGCGGCGCAGGATCTCCTTGCGGGAAGCTTCGCGGCAGACCTCATCGTCCACGATGCAGTTGCCCGCCATGTTCACGCCCATGTCCGTGGGGGACTTGTAGGGGCTTTTGCCCGCGATCAGCTCAAACATCGCGTTGACCACCGGGAAGATCTCGATGTCGCGGTTGTAGTTGACGGTGGTCACGCCGTAGGCTTCCAGATGGAAGGGGTCGATCATGTTCACATCGTTCAGGTCGGCGGTGGCGGCCTCGTAGGCCAGATTCACCGGGTGCTTGAGGGGAATGTTCCAGATGGGGAAGGTCTCGAACTTGGCGTAACCGGCCTTCACGCCGCGCTTGTACTCGTGGTACAGCTGGGAAAGGCAGGTGGCCATTTTGCCGCTTCCGGGGCCGGGGGCCGTGATGACCACCAGCGGGCGCTGGGTCTCGATGTAATCGTTCTTGCCGTAGCCCTCGTCGCTGACGATGCGGGCCACATCGTTGGGGTAGCCGGGAATTTTGTAGTGGCGGAAGGTGCGGATGCCCAGACCGTTCAGCCGCTTTTCAAAGGCCTCCACCTCCGGTGCAGCGGCGTACTTGGTCACGCACACGCTGCCCACATACAGGCCTACTTCCTGGAAGGCATCGATCAGGCGCAGCACATCCAGATCGTAGGTGATGCCGTAGTCGCCGCGGATCTTGTTGCTGATGATGTCCTCGGCGCTGATAACGATGACCACCTCGGCCTGATCCTTCAGCTGCAGCAGCATCTGCAGCTTGGAATCGGGCTGGAAGCCCGGCAGTACGCGGGACGCGTGGTAATCATCGAACAGCTTGCCGCCGAATTCCAGATAGAGCTTGTTGTCAAATTTCTTGATGCGCTCGCGGATATGTTCTGACTGCATCGAGAGATATTTGTCGTTGTCAAATCCAATTTTCATCGTTCGTTTCCTTTTTCCTCTTTGCTGTGCCCGGCACACCGCACCGGAACTTTTCCATAACAGAAACAGTATACCACACTCAAAAACCGGGTGCAATCCAAAAGGGCGGCTGCAAAGCTTTTTCCAGCAAATGCGGTGTTTCGCGCCGTTCTTTGCTGCATTTTTTGTGAAAATGGTTCTTGCCGCGTTTTTGACAGCGGGTGTATCATGTTATATCTGATGGCTCATGCTTGGCAAAGTACACACCAGCGTCTACAATGAAGACAGGAAAAGGCACTGCCCGCAAACGGCAGACCTCTTACCGGCAATTAAATTTCAAAAGAAAAGTAACCGCTTGGATTGGAAGTCGTGGGCGGTTACTTTTTCTTTTTATCCTTCTGATCCTTCGCGCGATCCTGCGTAATACAGCAAGCCCCCGGGTCTCCCCGGGGGCTTGCTGCAGCTTTATGAAGTATCTCGAATATGGAGGGAATAGCGTTTATTCTGCGTCGGTACGGTTTTTCTTGAGCAGGCTCAGGATCACGGCACCCAGCACGCTGCCCACGGCCAGAGCCACACAGTACAGCACTGCGTGGTCAACCACAGGGAACACGAAGATGCCGCCGTGCGGTGCACGCAGAGCGCAGCCGAAGGTCATGGAGAGCGCACCGGCCACCGCTGCACCGGCCACGCAGCTGGGCAGGACACGCAGGGGATCTGCTGCTGCATAAGGGATCGCGCCCTCGGTGACGAAGCACAGGCCCATGACGTAGTTCACGATGCCGTTGCGGCGCTCGTCGGCAGTCCACTTCTTGGGGCAGAAGGTGGTGGACAGGGCGATGGCGATGGGAGGAACCATGCCGCCCACCATGACAGCGGCCATCACCTCATAGTTGCCGGAGGCAAGGGCTGCCGTGCCAAAGACGTAAGCTGCTTTGTTGAAGGGGCCGCCCATATCAATGCTCATCATACCGGCCACGATGGCACCCAGCAGCACCTTGGAGGTGCCGCCCATGGCGTTCAGGCAATCGGTCATGGCGGTGTTGATCATGCCCATGACCGGGTTGATGCCGCACATCACCGCGCCGAGGATGAGCATACCGCCCAGCGGGTAGATGAGCATGGGGCGGATGCCGTTCAGGCTGGCAGGCAGCTTTTCGGTGATCTTTTTCAGCAGCTCAACGATGTAGCCTGCAGCAAAACCGGCCAGCAGTGCAGCAAGGAAGCCGCCGGAAACACCGGTGGTCTCACCCGCTGCAATGCCTGCAAAGTTGGTGCCGTTCATGGCCAGCACACCGCCCACAAAACCGACTGCCAGACCCGGACGGTCCGCGATGGACATGGCGATGAAGGCAGACAGGATGGGCAGCATGTAACCGAAGGCTGCGCTGCCCACCGTCTTAAAGAAGGCAGCGACCGGGGTGTTCATGCCAAAGTTGGAGGGATCGATGGTGTAATCGTCCAGCAGGAACGCCAGTGCGATCATGATGCCGCCGCCCACCACGAAGGGCAGCATGTGGGAGACACCGTTCATCAGGTTCTTGTACAGGGTGCGGCCAAAGCTGTCCTTGCCGGAAGCATCCTCGGCGGCCTGTGCGCCGCCCTCGGCGTGGTAAACAGGCACCTCGCCGTGCACGATCTTCTTGATGAGCTCCTCCGGCTTGTGGATGCCATCGTCCACCCGGGTGAACAGCACCGGCTTGCCGTCGAAGCGGGCGGTCTCCACCTTCTTTTCTGCTGCCACGATGATGCCGTCGCAGTTTGCGATCTCTTCTCTGGTGAGGATGTTCTTGGCACCGTCCGAGCCATTGGTCTCCACCTTGGTGGGCAGGCCCAGCTTGTCACCGGCCTTGGTCAGGGCTTCCGCTGCCATATAGGTGTGGGCGATGCCGTTGACGCAGGCGGTCACGGCCAGAATGCGGTAGCCGCTCTGGGGGATCTCCTGCTGGGTGAAGCTCTCTGCGCCGAACTGAGCCTCCTCCTGTGCATCGATGCAGTCAAGGAACTCTGCCGGGGTCTTTGCGGCTTTCAGCTTGGCCACAAAGTCCTCGTTCATCAGCATCTGCATCATACGGGCCAGCATGTCCACATGCAGGCTGCCGTTTTCCGGGGCCGCAATGGCAAACAGCAGGTCGGTGGTACCGTCGTCCTCGGCATTGTACTGCACCGGGCTGCTCAGACGCAGCGCCGCCAGACTGGGCCGGGTGACTACATTGGTCTTGGCGTGGGGCACCGTGATGCCGTTGTCCACATAGGTGGAGCCCTCCGCCTCACGGGCATAAAGGGCCTTTTTGTAGGCTTCCTTGTCCGTGATGTTGCCATGGGTGGCCTGCAGCTCCACCAGACGGCTGATGATCTGCTCCTGATCGGTCAGAGCCTCATCCAGTGCGATGGACTGCGCGGTGAATAATTCCGTAATACGCATGATTTTTCTCCCTTCCTGTATAACTGCAACCTTCTCAGTCACAGAGGGTCAGATTTCCTTCATCAGTTCGTCGATTTTTTCTTTGGTAGCAAGACCCAGACTGAACGCGGTGGCGCTGCCGCAGGCGGTGCCCAGACGCAGTGCAAAGGAATAGCTCCGGGTCTGCATCCAGCCAGCCACAAAGCCGGCCACCATGCTGTCGCCTGCGCCCACGCTGTTTACGACCTTGCCCTTGGGGCAGCCGATGCGGTGCACCTCGCCGTGCTCATCCACCAGCAGAGCGCCGTTTCCGGCCATGCTCACCAGCTTGTCGATGACATTGGAACGGATTTCCTTGTACATCTCCATATCAATCACAAAGCTACATATTAGAACACTTCAAGTGAACGTACGGCTTAAACACTCCAGCCATATCTACAAATCGATCCTTACAAATTAAAAAGTGGCAAGATCTCCAATTGTTCTATGGGGATAGAACCTTCCATAACATAATTGGGACAAGGGTCCCTCTTTTCGATACACAATTCGTTTTGCGGTAACGAGCAGCGTAGCAAAGCAAACACGAGTGGCCAGCACCTTGCTGCGATATGTACACGATGAAAAAACTAGAGAAAATGATGTACTCGATATCGACGAAAAAAGCCGTTTCCGCACACAAAGGAGAAAGAAAAAAGGAGTTGATAGAGAAATGAGGAATAAAGAAATCGAAAAGAAAAAGCCTCAAGGGAGGATCGAACTCCCGACCTTTCGCTTACTAAGCGAGTGCTCTACCGACTGAGCTATTGAGGCACCTGATTGTGTTCTCAACCTTTGTCTTTCAAATGGAGGAAATCGGGTCCGTTGCGTTTTCTCATTTGCAACGAAGTGCGCTATTGATTGAAGAGATTTAATGAGGAGGGTGAGCAAGAATAG
>ENA-ORIC01003760-ORIC01003760.1-human-gut-metagenome-genome-assembly--contig:-NODE-3760-length-10200-cov-3.516053_pt1 | contig 10200 bp, 5 predicted proteins | sample MGYA00243023_ERZ508732 | MGnify/ENA primary metagenome ERZ508732 (study PRJEB26277, sample SAMN04329767) | human gut metagenome | biome: human-associated habitat | host: Homo sapiens | place: USA...
CATGAGTGCGATGATCTTTTCGAAGGAGCGGACTGGGACCCGAAGAAGGCGCCTGAATGGCTCGCCGCCGACAAGCTCGACCTTCCCGACCCGTATATACGCATGGAGCCGCAGCTCTACAACGTCGACGCGGTCGGTTACGAGAGCGTAATGCTCGGTATGTTCCAGATTTTCTACGGTCCGGAGAACAACTTCTGCGGAGATCGCGGAATCCCGAAGAACACCGGACTGATACCGATGTACTCGCGGGACGGATACAATTTCTCGAGACCGTCGAGACGGACTTTCATCGGCTCGTCGATGTACCGCGGCGCGTGGGACAGGGGATACGTGCAGTCGGTCGGCGGCGTCACGATAATTCACGGCGACGAATTGTGGATATACTATATCGCGTTTGCCGGTGACGAGAGGTACAGCCGCCTGAATTGCCGCAATCTGCACGACATGGAGTCCGGAATGTACATGAACGGCGCGACCGGAATCGCGCAGCTCAGACGCGACGGCTTCGTCTCACTCGATGGAAAGGGAAGAATCGAGACCCGTGTGCTTGAGATAAACGACACGAAACGCTCGCTTCACCTGAACGCCGTCGGAAAGGTCAGGGTCACGATACTGACTCCGGACGGAGAATCGCTCGCCTCGGCTGATTTTGACGGCGACAGCACGAACGCGCGGCTCGGATTCAGTGAGCATGATATAATGTCTCTCATCGGAAAGACATTCAGGCTGCGCTTTGATGTCGACGGCGTTCTCTACTCGTTCGGCTTCGCGGATGAGAACGGAGACTTCGGCGGAGCGGGCGCGGCGGGTGTTGTCGGACGGTAATCCGGTAAACGATGATTCATAAGGAAAGGAACACTCAAAAATGAAAGATTGGAAAAGAAAGTACACAAGTATGATGCTCCTCGCGTCGATGCTGATCCTGTGCGTATCCTGCGGTTCTGACGCGGGGGAACCTTCAGGCGGAGAAACGACGGCAGGAGACGAAACGACGACTTCAGAGGAGACCACCGGAAGGTATGACCCCGGTCTGCCGGACGCCGATTTCGGCGGATACGAGTTCACCTTCGCGGTCCGCGGTGAGGAAGGCGTTCAGTATCACTGGAACGGTACGGACATTGTGGCTGACGAACAGAACGGAGACATCCTGAATGACGCCGTCTATGAACGCAACAGTTATCTCAGGGATAAGTATAACGTGAAGATAGCGGCGAAATTCTGCGGCGGAACATCCACGTCGACGAGCGGCAGTGAGATGTCAAAGGTGATCTCAAGCTCGATAATGAGCGGGGACGCCGACTTTGACGCGATACTTACGTCTCCGTACGATTCGGTCGGATATGTCATGAATGAATACGTGACTGATCTGTCAAAGATCAACAACATGGATCTGACGAGAGAATGGTGGGATCAGAACGTTACCCGCGACCTGTCGTTCGGAAGCAAGGTCTATATGGCGTCCGGCGACATATCATATATAGACAACAAGGCGACTCACGTAATGGTCTTTGATAAGCAGCTCGTCGATGAATATGATATCGACGACCCGTACGAGGATGTCCGGAGCGGAAAATGGACGCTTGACAAGTTCTTCGCGAACTGCGACAAGGTCACGGCAGACCTGAACGGAGACAACGTTTTTTCGAAGGAAGACAGGTTCGGTTACGCGTATTGGCAGGACGCGGCGTTCGCGTTTATCTACTCGACCGGCAACTCTTTCGGAGAGATAAGGAACGGCGAGCCGGAGCTGACACTGTATTCCGAGAGGATGGTCGACTCGTGGCAGAAGCTGATCTCTTTCATCAAGACTGACAGCGCGTTCTCGATACTTGACAACCTGAAGCAGTTTGAGGACAATAACGCTGACGGCGCGCTTGATTATATGCTTTCCGGGCATCATACGCTCTACGGGTTTACCACCGTGTCGGTCGTGCTCCAGCTCCGCTCGAGCGACGCTGATTTCGGCATAATCCCGCACCCGAAGTTTGACGAGGCGCAGAAGAACTATATTGTCTCGCCGCATTCATACGGCAATACTCTCCTGACCGTGCCGGTCACGACCCGGGATCCTGACCGCACCGGGTTCATACTTGAGGCTTTCTCCGCGAAGAGCGCGGAGATCGTCACTCCGGCTTTCTATGACAAGACACTGATCGGAAAGTCGACGCGTGACGATGAGTCCGCCGAGATGCTCGAGCTGATTTTCTCCAGCAAGAAATACGATATAGGAAACTTCTTCGCGTGGGGTGATCTGACAAACAAGGTTATGACGGCGTGGAACAAGAAAAACGAAAATATCGCGTCGGTATATCAGGGCGCGGAGGCCAAGGCACTCGCGGATATCGACAAAATAAAAGAACTGTTTGAGTGAGAGAGGGCGGAATAATGACACAGCTTGAGACACTGAGAAATATCCTGTCTGATGAGGACAGAGCACGTCTTGAAAAAATCTATGAGCCGACTGTCACAGGCGTACAACCGGAGGATTCCCGCAGAAGTCTCGTCGTCATGCCTGACGGTGAGATAAGAAGCTATGGAGTCGCGGATAAGCGGAGCGTGTTCGCGGACGGAAGGCGTGTGTATATATCCTCACGCAGCTGCGGGCTTGACTGGAAGTTTCATTACGCCGTGAGCGACACCGTACTCGGCGCGGCGTCGTATCTGCCGTGGAGCGGGAAGTGGGTCACTGTCGATTTCAGCCGGAAAGAGGGAAGCCGCGGCACTTTTGCCCTGATATCCGAAACCGGACCGGATGACACCGCTCCGCGCAGGGTGGACATATCCGACGAGATCTTCATAGATATGTTCCAGCCGACAATATTTGAAGATGAGCGCCGTATCATTTGCTGCGGTCACACACATCGCGACGGGTGGGATATACCGACCGTGATGTACTCGGACGACGACGGGGAAAACTGGACGCTCGTGCCGCTCAGATCAGCGCCGAAGCATGAGGCTGTCTTCCCGCACCTCGGTGTCAGGTGGCAGAATACCGGCACTGAGGCGACATTCACGAGACTTGACGGCAAAAGACTCATGATGCTTGTGCGTACCTCGCTTGACTATCTGTATGTCTACTATTCGGATGATCTTGGCGAGACCTGGACTGACGGCGAACCGTCAGGATTCCATTGTACGCTGACGACACCGTATTTGCTTAGGCTCAGCGACGGTCGGACCGTGCTGTTCTGGAACAATACCCGACCGTTGGCGGAACGCAATCACGAGAACGAGTGGCCGCCCGTCTCCGCCGGATGCAAAGCCGGAAATGGCGAGGACGTCTTCACGAATCGTGACGCCTGCCACGTCGCGATATCAGATGACTGCTCGGAGTGGACGGGGTTCCGTGAGCTCGGTCTGAATATGATCCGGAACGCGCCGGATTTCCGCGTGAATGGAGGAAACCTCTCCTCCGCGGACAAGAGTGTGCATCAGTTCCAGGCAATCGAACTTCCCGGCGGCAAGATACTTGTCGAGTACGGTCAGCACGAGGCGAGCCGCCGTATTGTCATTTTCGACGTGAACTGGCTCTATGAGAAGAGCCGTACCGAGGACTGGCAGAACGGAATGAAGAATGTCAGCACGCATCTGTTTGTGAAGAGTATTTCGGACTGTCATCTTGATACCGGGTTCGGCGGGCACTGCGCGTGGAACCGCACCGAGGGCGCGCTTCTCGTGCCTGACCCGGATGTGACGTTCGGTGAGGCGCTTCAGCTCTGCCGGGTGAAGGATGAACGGCTTGTCTCGGATCGACAGGGGATGGTCTGGAATTTCCCGAAGGCGCTGAGAGGAGAGATACTTCTCGATATGCGTGTCGAGGGTTCGGGTGTTAAAATCCGGCTGTGCGACCACTGGATGAATCCATCTGACGAGTACGCGGGGCTTTACGCGGCGTACGATTTCGAGCTCGACCGCAGAACGCTCGGACGCGGCAGGTGGCTGAAGGTCAGGATAACCTTCGATTGCCTGACCGGAGACGGCGAGGTATCCTGCGACGGCGTCAGACTGTTCGGGATAAAGAAGAAGCTTGACACACCGGACGGCATATCCTATCTTCACGTGCAGACCATGGCGGAGGATACCGACTACGCCGGAACGCTGATTAGACGAATGGAATACAGAAGCTGACAAAAAAAGCGGCACACGCGTTGTGTGCCGTTATTTTTATGCCTTTTTCGTGGAACGTTTCTTCACAAGATGAATGACTATTCCGATAACAAGTCCTGCCACCGCCGGGCAGATCCATCCGAGACCGAGCTTCGCGAGCGGGAGAACTTCCTTTATAACCCCGAGCGCCGGATCGACGTGCAGGAACGCGCGGACGCCGTCTGGCAGCGTGCGGAGCATATCGTAGAGCGCGGCGATCAGCGTGAGCGCCGTGACCGGGATATAAACGGCGCGGTCGTTGTCGAAAAACTTTCCGAACAGCGCCATCAGCGGCAGCGTTATCGCGAGCGGGTAGAGGAACATCAGCACCGGTATCGAGTACGCGATGATAAGGTCAAGCCCGAGGTTAGCGAACAGAAATGACGCCGCGGAGAATATCACGACCCAGACCCTGTACGCCGGTCCCTTCGGGAATATCGCGGAAAACGTCTCGGAACAGCTCGTTATGAGCCCGACCGACGTCTTGAGGCAGGCGAGCGTCACGGTCGCCGCGAGGACGAACAGTCCCGTGTAGCCGAGATAATGTCTCGAAATCTCCGCAAGCGCGATTCCCCCGTTCTGGCTTGTCTCGAAGAGCCCGCGGCTCTGTGTTCCGACTATTGTTATGACAACATAGATGAACGCCATGATGGCGCAGCTGTAAACGCCCGAACGGACGGTTACGGCGGCGACGTCACTGTCTCTCTCAACGCCCAGCCCCCGTATGGTGCGCACGACGATTATACCGAAAGCGAGGCTTGCGAGCGCGTCCATCGTGTTGTATCCCTCGAGAAAGCCGGTGAAGAACGGCTGCGACATATAATCTCCCTGCGGAGCGACCCCGGATATCGCCGCGCCCGGATTCAGAAGCGCCGCCACGGCGATTATTGCGAGACAGACAAGAAAGCACGGATTCAGCACCTTTCCGACGACAGTCAGTATCCTGTTCGGAGACAGTGAGAAGTAAAGCGCCGTCGCGAAAAACACGAGAGTGAAGGCGAGGAGGAACAGCGTGTGATGCTCACCCGGAAGTATCTGCTCAAGCCCGACCGTGAACGAGGTCGTCGCGCACCTCGGTATAGCGAAAAACGGTCCTATCGTCAGATAAAGCAGGCAGGTGAAGACATAAGAATACTTCTTCCCGACCTTGCCCGCGAGCTCAAAGAGTCCGTTGCTGCGGCTGACGCCGAGAGCCGCCACTCCGAGGAGAGGGAGGCTGACGCCAGTCAGCAGGAATCCGAGCACCGCGGGTATGACGCGGTTTCCCGCCATCTGCCCCATATGAACCGGAAAAATAAGATTACCCGCGCCGAAAAACAGCCCGAACAGCATACTCGCGACCTGGAGATATTCCTTGAAACTCAGTTTTTTCTTCATATCAATAAAGTCCTTTGAAATGATGAGTGGCGCGTTCATCTCAGCCATAAGTTCTGAGAGCGTCGGCGCCTTCAATAATTATACACCAAAACGAGACGGTTTTCAAGCGTTCGGACACAATTTCGCAAATTTCGGCTATATGACGCATATGAGGTAATATGTTAAAGTATTATAGTGCAAAAATTGCGGAAATAACCGTCAATCCGGCGGCTAATTGCGGAGCGCGGTTGAATACCAGCCGAAAAAAATACAGTCAGTCCGGATAAAAACCCGCCTGACTGTAAAATTTTCTGTCACGCCAGAAGCCCGAGATCCCAGAGCAGTCTCCCGAGAACATACTTGTCGCGCATATCCTTTGCCATGATGAACGCCTCGTGAAGGTCGTCGTCGGATATACCGATCTCCATCGGTGTCACCGGCAGTCCTGTGCGGCGCATCAGCGATTCAAGCTCATCCTGCGACGGCATCTCGTCGATCACGGCTTTTATTTCGTTCCAGTGGGCGATTATCCGTTCAAGCCTTGATCTGTGCTTTTCCTTGTCGTATTTGTGCTCGCGGGCTTCACCGGCTATCATCGCTTCGGCTCCCGCGCCGAGCTTTTCTCTGAGGTGCGCGGACCATTTGTCAGGGTCGAAAGACGAGACATACGCTAAAGCCTTTTCGCGGTCGGGAGTGATTCCGGCGAGCTTCTTGTAGGAACGGACGGTCACAAGCGTCGCGAGGGCGCACTGTATTCCGTGCAGCCCCGCGGGGGTCCCGAAGGCGAGCGAGCGCATATCGATTATGTGAGAAATGTAGTGCTCCATCCCCGACGCCGGTCTCGAGCAGCCCGCGGCGTTCATTGCCATTCCGGCGACGAGCAGACCGCGCATGACGTTTCCGCAGGCGTCCTTGTCACCGTGAATCGCCTTTTCCGCGCCTGAAACGCATTCGTCGAGGGCTCTTGTCACCATCCCGGCGATGTGCGGGCAGAAATATTCTTCATTTATTATATGCGATATTTTCCACTCGGCGATGCTGGTGTATTTCGCGATCATGTCCCCGACGCCGGACGAGATGAGCTTTGCCGGAGCGCCCGCGAGTATTCCGAGGTCGCCGACGACCGCGTCCGCACATTTCGAGGGCAGGGAGACCTTAAGCCCCGAGCGGTCCATAGACGAGGTCGCGGAGGCGAAGCCATCCATTGACGGCGCTGTTGCGGCGATGATATACGGGCATTTTTTCGCGGCTGATATTATCTTGCAGGTGTCGTTTATGACGCCGCCGCCGACGCCTATGACCGAGTCCGCTCCGGTCGGGCAGTACATGAGCGCCTCGCCGACAATCCTCTCGTCCGGCTTCGGCATACGCTGATCGACGACATGGAGATGGAAGCTCAGCCCGGCGTCAGTGAGTATCCGGCATATGTCTTTCCCAGCGGCGTCGTATGTGTTCAGGTCGCAGAGGACGAAAGGCTCTTTTCCGCCGAGTTCCTTCAGTATCGACGGTATGTTTTTTATCGCCCCGTCCGAGATGTCGAGGCGTCCGAGCCCGCCGGTGTGCCGTCTGCCGCAGGAGGGGCAGACAAAGCCTTCGGGGAGCATGAGGGATTCAAGGTCATTTTTTGTGTTCATATATATCTCTTTCCGCCGGGAAATTTTTCTTTCCGGCTTGAATTATCTTTGCTCTTGTGGTATAATTATAGCGTAAGTTTCAGAAAAAGTCAAGATAAAGATGAAATAACGGCGAAACGATCATACTCATGAACGGTTTTCTGAACGTTTGGTTCAACATTTGAAAGAAGGAAGAGAAAAATGCCATTCAGCGACAGAGAAGAGAAGATACTCGACATACTGCGGCGTCAGGGGAGCGCCGGAGCCGACGAGATGGCGCGGGAGCTGTATATCAGCCGACCGACTCTCCGGCGGGATCTCATAAAGCTTGAGCAAAAGGGCGCCGTCACCCGCACGCACGGCGGCGCGAAGCTCACGACAAGACCCGCGGACGACACTATACCCGCGTCACTCAGGATGGACGAGGACAGCAGAGCGAAGAACATGATAGCGGCTGAGGCGGCAAAGCTCGTGAGGGACGGGGACACTGTGATGCTTGACGGCTCGACGAGCGCGCTTTACCTCGCCGCGGCGCTCAGGGAAAAGCATGACGTCGTCGTCATAACGAGCGGCGCGAGGACAGCGCTCATTCTCGGCGGGATGGGAATAAACACGATCTGCACCGGCGGACAGCTGATCGGGTCGTCCGAATCATTCATCGGGGGCGACGCGCTGAGGACGATATCCTGTTATAACGCGGATGTTGTCTTCTTTTCCTGCCGCGGACTCGACGATGAGGGAAACCTGACCGACAACTCGGTCGGAGAGGACATCGTGAGACTTGAGATGATGAAGCGGAGCCGGAAGAGCGTACTGCTGCTTGATTCCGGCAAGGTCGGGCGCAGATGCCTGCATAATCTCTGCCATGTGTCGGAAATTGATCTTGTCGTCTGCGATAAGCCGCTCCCGGAGGATATTCGCGCGCTTGTCGGGATTGCGAAACAGGCTTGACTTCCCGGGAAATATGTGGTATAATATATGCGATAAAATAACACAGAATCCCGGAACTTACCGGGGAAAGGTTTGTATGGCAAAGAAAAAGAGACGCGCTGCGGCGCTCATATCCGCCATTATGGCGGCGGCAATGACGTTTTCCGGATGTGCCGGAGAAGGTGATACAGTGACCGACACAACAGACGAAACGACAGAGGAGACAACGATGATGGAAGAGACGAGGGTTCCGACGCCAAAGGTCGATCAGCCGGACGCGGCAGAGCTCCCCGGAGCAAAAGACGCCGATTGGACAGCCGTGCCGATGACGACAAAATATCAGTATGATAATGGTATACAGGGCGGCGAGGGCTGTCAGTGGATGCTCTATATCACATACGCGAACACTGACGGGAATATCGCATACGCGGGCTCGGACGTCGCTGGGATGTACCGTTCAGAGGACGGCGGCGTGACATGGGAGCCATGTACGGTAGGTATACGATCGAGCGCCGCTACGGGCATTGAGGTCGACCCGACGAACGCTGACAGAGTGCTGATAGTCGGCTGCAACTCTGGTCCTTTCGATGAGAACGGGCTCTACCTGTCGACCGACGGCGGGGACACGTTCCACAGGACGCTTCAGATGAACATTGTCGGACACCGCGACTTCAGACCGCAGATCGCGTGGGATATGTCGAGCTATGACGAGTCCTTCGGCGGATGCCGGGTCGTCTACTGGTCGCGCGAGACTAAAATTTACAATAACGGCGGTTATAAAGAGACCGCGCTCTATCGCTCGGATGACGGCGGCGAGAACTGGGAACTTATCTCGACCGATGAAAAGATAGGCGGCGCGATGATATTCTGTGATCCGGTGAGCGGGGATCTGTACGCCGGAAACGAGAACGGAACCTTTGTGTCGAGGGACGGCGGGAAGAGCTTTGAGCTTATTCTCGAGGGCGAATGCCTGTCGCTCGATGTTGTTTACAACAATCCCGGTTATGTCTACGTGACAAAGCAGGACGCGCTCTACATATCTTCCGACGGCGGAAAGAGCTTCAATAAGATGAGCGAGAGTGGATACCCGTCCTCCGGAAACCCGTCGCATATCCGCGTCAGCCCGGCGGATCATGACTATATCGTGCTTCAGAACGACATGATGAGCGACACATATTTCTCGCACGACGGCGGAAAGATATGGAAAAAGAGCGGACGGCACGATGAGATATCATTCATACCGTACAATCAGCGTCAGGGCAATCTCGCGTGGCACCCGACCGACAGAAATATATGCCTCTCGTTCGGCGGCGATTACATACTGCGCTCGACTGACGGCGGCGAAAACTTTGAGTGGTCGAACAGTGGGTTCAACGGCGGATGCTTTACCCGGATAGCCATTAACGTGAATAATCCCGATCTGATGGCGCTCGGAAACCAGGACTACAGCGGAGCTTTCACGACAGACGGCGGGAAGACATGGAAATACACGAATTTCTACGAGGGATGGGGCGGATACTCCTACGGCGCGTATGTCGTCGACGAGCGGACGATAATATTCGTGTGCCGCGACTTTTCGGGCAAGTACGGAAGCGGAGAGGGCGTCGATGTGATAATCCGCTCGACCGACGGCGGCGAGACATGGGAATCGACAGGAGTCGTGCTTGACGGAAGCTTGAATATCCTCGGTGTGGTCGGAGATGAAAATGTTTTGCTTGTCGGCGGATGGCACTCTGAGGACAAGGGAGAGACCTGGACGAAATCCGACGAGAAGGAGAGCGTCGAAGCTGTCCTGACGTACGCTCTTGACGGCAGCGCGATATTCGGTCTGCGCGGCTCGTGGATCGTGAAGTCGACCGACAAGGGGCTTACGTGGGAGAAGTACGGTCGCGCCGGGGTGAATGTGCTCGACATGGCGTATGACAACCAGAACGACACGCTGTGGGTACTCGGCGAGGGCGGATACCTCTTCCGGTTCATCGACGGCGAGAGAGTGAACATAAAGCTCCCGACAGGAGGAGAGATGCGCACGAGGACAATCGCCTGCGACCCGTTTGACGGAAATATCATCTATGTCGGAAACGCGCTGAACATAGCAAAGAGCGAGGCGAGCGTGATCCGTTCGACCGACGGCGGCGCGACATGGGAGAATATG
>ENA-ORIC01003775-ORIC01003775.1-human-gut-metagenome-genome-assembly--contig:-NODE-3775-length-10171-cov-4.983356_pt1 | contig 10171 bp, 11 predicted proteins | sample MGYA00243023_ERZ508732 | MGnify/ENA primary metagenome ERZ508732 (study PRJEB26277, sample SAMN04329767) | human gut metagenome | biome: human-associated habitat | host: Homo sapiens | place: USA...
AAATCGCAAGGCGTTAAACAACTTGTCGCGGGAGGAGGGGTTGCGCTGATCGGTATCACCCTGATTCCGCTTCTCTCAGGGCTTCTCGGCTGATTTCAGCAGGGAATGAGGCAAATTAACGTGAAAATCTACATGGAGCGCGCGCCCTGCGCGCTCCGGAAAGGAGAAAGATATAGACGCGATTAAAGAATCCATTACTGAATGGCTGAGGGAACTGTTAATCTCGGGAATAACGAACAATCTCTCCGGTCTTTTCGATTCAATCAACGAGAAAGTCGGTGACATAGCGACACAAGTCGGGCAGACGCCGGCGGCTTGGAATGGCGGCATTTACCGCATGATTCGGAGTCTTTCGGAGACGGTCATTGTCCCGATTGCCGGAATGGTATTGGCTTTTGTTATGACGCTTGAGTTTATCCAGATGATCATCGAGCGGAACAATCTCCATGATTTCGACATTTCGAACATCTACAAGTGGCTGTTCAAGACTGCCTGCGCAGTATTGATCGTGACTAACACATGGAATATTGTCATGGCAGTATTCGATGTGTCGCAGAATCTCGTGAATGGCGCATCCGGTGTGATTGTCGGGAATGTCCGGCTGAATCTCAGTGACCTGATTTCAGACCTTCCGGAGCGGCTTGAAGCAATGGAGCTTGGAGAATTGCTCGGACTCTGGATGCAGTCTTTCTTTGTCGGAATCTGCATGAACATCCTGACAATCTGCATTTTCCTTATTTCATTCGGGCGTATGCTGGAAATATACCTTGTTTCGTCGGTTGCGCCTATTCCGATGGCGGCAATGATGAGCCGTGAAGGGCATCATATGGGTGAAAACTACCTTAGATCGCTTGCCGCGCTGGGGTTGCAGGCTTTTCTCATACTTGTTTGCGTCGGTATATATGGTGCGCTGATCGGCAACATCGGCTCGGCGGAGAGCATTTCTTACGCAATCTGGACTTGTATGGGATATACGGTGTTATTGTGCTTCAGCCTTTTCAAGACCGGAAGTCTTGCGCGGTCGATTTTGGCGGCGCACTAATGGTTAGGAGGTGATTTCAATAGCGTATATTTCAGTGCCAAAAGACCTTTCAGCGGTTAAGACGAAGGTGTTCTTCAACCTTACAAAAAGACAGATCATATGCTTTGGAAGCGGCGCACTCATCAGTGTACCGCTTTTTTTCATGCTCAAAGGTGCAATTGGGACGAGTACGGCGGCTCTGGTTATGATCTTTGTAATGCTGCCATTCTTTCTGCTTGCAATGTACGAACGAAACGGTCAGCCGCTTGAAAAGGTTTTAAGAAATATGGTCAATGTCATTTTCATCCGTCCGAAGGTGCGTCCTTACAGGACGAAAAACTACTATGCCTGCCTTATGAAGCAGAAGAAATTATACGAGGAGGTGCAAAGCAGAGTTGAAAAAGCGCACTCGAAATGAGCAGAAAGGTTTGTCTGCGCAGGACTCAATCCCATTTCAGCGTATGTTCCCGGACGGAATCTGCCGGGCGGATGACGGGACGTATTCGAAGACGATTCGTTTTTCGGACATTAACTATATGCTCAGCACGAATGAAGACCAGTCGGCAATATTCAACGGTTGGTGTGATTTTCTGAACTACTTTGATTCATCCATCAGGTTTCAACTCTCGTTCATCAATCGTGCGGCGAACCGGGACAGCTCGTATGAGTATATCTCGATTCCGATGCAGGGGGACGAGTTCGATTCAATCCGCAGGGAGTATACCGGAATGCTCCGAAACCAGCTCGCGAAGGGGAACAATGGGCTGATAAAAACGAAATACCTGACGTTTTCGATTGAATCGAGCAGTCTGAAATCTGCAAAACCTCGCTTGGAGCGAATTGAGACGGACATTCTTAACAACTTCAAGTGGCTTGGAGTGGCGGCTGAATCTTTGAATGGTTATGAGCGATTGGAGCTTTTATATGGAATCTTTCACATTGACGAACAACTACCGTTCCGCTTTTCTTGGGATTGGCTTGTGCCGAGTGGTTTATCTGTAAAGGACTATATAGCACCGTCATCATTTGAATTCGGCAAGAGCCGATGCTTCGGCATGGGAAAGAAGCTCGGAACGGCGTCATTCTTGCAGATTCTCGCACCCGAAATGAGCGACCGGATGCTTGCGGATTTTCTTGAAATGGAATCAAGCCTTGTAGTCACAATGCACCTTCAATCGGTCGATCAGGTTTCAGCGATTAAGATGATCAAGCGAAAGATTACCGAACTGGATAAAAACAAGATCGAGGAACAGAAGAAAGCATTCCGTGGAGGTTATGATATTGAGGTCTTGCCGAGTGACCTCGTGACATATGGTTCAGAGGCGAAAAAGCTCCTTGAAAACCTCCAGAACCGGAATGAGCGTATGTTTATGCTGACTTTCCTCGTTCTGAATTTCGGTGAAACGAAGCAACAGCTTGAAAATAACTTCTTTCAGGCATCAAGCATTGCCCAGAAATACAACTGCATTCTGACCAAACTGGACTTTCAACAAGAGGAAGGTTTGATGAGCAGTCTTACGCTTGGGATGAATCAGGTTGAAATCCAGCGGACGCTCACCACTTCCGCCGCGGCTATTTTTATTCCGTTTACAACTCAGGAGCTGTTCCAGAGTGGCAAAGAAGCTCTTTACTGCGGACTCAACGCTCTGTCAAACAATCTCATCATGGTTGACCGGAAGCTCCTGAAAAATCCGAATGGGCTTATACTTGGAACTCCGGGTTCTGGCAAGAGTTTCAGCGCAAAGCGCGAGATTGCGAACGTGTTTCTCGTTACAGACGACGATATAATTGTCTGTGACCCCGAGTCTGAATATGGGACGCTCGTTGAACGGCTTGGCGGACAGGTCATACGGATTTCTCCGACTTCGGGGGATTTCATAAATCCGATGGATTTGAACCTCAACTACAGTGATGACGAGAATCCATTGAGTCTGAAATCTGACTTTATTCTGAGTCTTTGTGAGCTTATTGTCGGTGGAAAAGAAGGACTGAAGCCAGTTGAAAAGACGGTTATTGACCGTTGTGTCCGAAGTGTCTACCGCGGGTATCTCAATGACCCGTGTCCGGAGAATATGCCGATATTAGGCGACCTCTATGATGAACTTCGCTGTCAGGACGAAAAGGAGGCGCAGTACATCGCGACCGCGCTTGAAATCTATGTTTCCGGCTCGCTTAACGTGTTCAACCATCGGACGAACATAAATATTGACAACCGTGTTGTTTCATTCGATATTAAGGAGCTTGGCAAGCAGCTAAAGAAAATTGGTATGCTCGTAGTTCAAGACGCTGTGTGGAACAGAGTTACGGTCAACCGGGATGCGCACAAGTCTACACGGTACTTCATAGACGAGTGCCACCTGCTGTTAAAAGAGGAGCAGACCGCCGCTTACATGGTTGAAATCTGGAAACGTTTCAGAAAGTGGGGCGGCATACCGACAGCCATAACGCAGAACGTTAAGGACCTCTTGGCGTCACGCGAGATTGAGAACATCTTGGAGAACTCGGACTACATCTATATGCTCAATCAGGCGGCGGGAGATCGGCAGATTCTCGTGCAGAAGCTGAATATCTCTCCGCATCAGCTTTCGTATGTCACGCATTCCGGCGAGGGTGAAGGGCTTCTTTTTTATGGCTCAACGATTCTGCCGTTTGTTGACAGGTTTCCGAAGGATACGGAACTATACTGCCTGCTGACGACCAAACTGAACGAAAAAACAAACATATAATTGAAAGGAACACCAATATGGAAAACATGATCACTGTATTTGAGAACGAGGAATTCGGCTCTGTCCGCACTGTCATCGAGGATGGAAGAATCCTGTTCTGCGCAAAGGATGTGGCGAAATCTCTCGGCTACGTCAACCCGCGAAAGGCAATTCTCGACCATTGCCGGTGCGTCACGAAACGTGACGTACCTCATCCGCAGTCGAGCGGCAGGCTGCTTGAAATGTCGTTCATTCCCGAAGGGGATGTTTACCGTCTCATCGTTGGCAGCAAGCTCCCCGCCGCCGAGAAGTTCGAGACATGGCTCTTCGATACGGTCGTTCCGAGCATAAGAAAGTACGGAATGTACGCGACGACTCCGATGCTTAGGCAGTTTCAGGAAAATCCGGAGCTTATCCGCCTTGTCTGTGAGCGAATGCTCGCCGAAAAGGACCGCGCAGACAAGTTGGGAGAGAAACTGGCTGAAATAAAGCCGAAAGCAGATTTCTTTGACGCGTTTGTGAATCCGGATGACTGCACCAATATCCGTACCACGGCGAAGGAACTCGGAATTCCGGAGCGCACGTTTTGCAGATTCCTTCAGGATGCCGGATTTCTGTACCGCTGCCCGGCTGGAAATCTGATGCCTTACAATAAGCCTGAAAACGAAGGGCTGTTCATCGTGAGAGATTTTTACTCGCAGTACGGACACCACGGCACTTACACGCTCATAACTTCAATGGGCAAGAATCTTCTTCGCGAGCTTTTGATTCCGGAGCGCAAGGATGCCTGAACGTCTGAGATTTGAGGATGAGGACGACAATTCCGCAGTTGAAGCCGTAAAAAGAGGTTATTCCGCCGCCGATTCGCTGAACCGTGCGGCGGAATCCTCCTCTAAACGTCAGCAGAAGCGAGCTGTCAAGAAAGAGTATGCGGCGAGGAGGTATGAGAGCTTGCGGCGGGAAGGCGAATCTGCCGCGAAAACCGCTGAAAAGACCTCGAAGACGGTGGGGACAGCGGCTGAAAAGGTCGCTGAGTTCCTGAAAGCGCATAAAAAGGGCGTAGCGATTGCTCTCGGCGTAATCGCTTTACTTTTAATGTTCACAAGCTTCACATCGTCGTGTTCGGTCATGATTGAGGGACTTCTCGGAAGTCTCAGTGCGACCACTTATCCGAGCAAGACGGAGGATATGCTCGCGGTTGAAGCTGAGTATTGCCGGATGGAGGATGAACTGCGGGAAAAGCTCACAAGCTATGCAGAAAAATTTCCCGGCTACGATGAATACAGGATTTCCGGGGAAGTTCTGGGGCATGACCCGTATGTGTTGGCTTCGGTTCTTTCGGCGATATACGGCGAGTATTCGCTTGATAATGCGAATTCTGAGCTTTGCGAGATCTTTGACTTACACTATCTTGTCGAAGAAAAGAGTGTTACCGAAACCAGATACCGTACTGAAACGCGCACGGGATACCGCGAAGTCACTGACCCGGAGACAGGAGAAAGCAGTCTTGAGGAATATACTTATGAGGTCGAGGTCGCATATGATTACACAATTTGCGTTTTGAAGCTGATTTCAAAGCCTCTGGAATCGGTCATCGACGAGCTTCTGACCGACGAACAGAGGCAGATTTACGAGATTTTAATGAAGACGAAGGGCAATTACCCGGATTTATTTAACTGAGGAGGGCGCATGAATCCTAAGATCAAGAAATTAAAGGCAGAAAGGGAACGCAATGTTTCCAGAATCTCCGAAATGACCGCACGGAACGAGGAGATAGACAAGCAGGTCACGGAGCTTGAAAATCTCGATATAATCGGAATTGTTCGTGAAAATTCGATCACGCCGGAGGAGCTTTTTGAGCTTATCCGGTCACTCAAAAAGGATGAGAAAAAGGAGGAAAATGGCAATGAATAAGCGAATTTGCGCGGCTCTGTCCGCGCTTTTGTGTGTTGTGATGTTCATGCTGCCCGCCTTTGCTGTGGCGGAAACTCAGCCGCTCACGCCGGACGGAAATCTGGAGATTGTCGATGATATTGTTCACGAGAACAAGCAGTTCATAACGGTGAAAAGCCGCTCGGGAGCGGAGTTTTATATTGTCATCGACCGAAGCCGGGATTCTGACAATGTGTACTTTCTGAATCAGGTCGATGATGTGGACCTCTTCGCGCTTTTAGAGGAGGATTCCTCCGCGAGCTGTTCATGCAAGGAGAAATGCACTGTTGGCGCGGTGAATTCAGATTGCCTTGTCTGCCGGATGGACATGAAGTCCTGCGCTGGTAAGGCTGTTGAAACTAAGGTTGAGCAGACCACCCATGATTCAAAGCCTGCCGAAACCGTGAAAAAGCAGAATATTTTGCCTGTTTTAGTCATTGTAGGAGTCATTGGCGGTGGAGCGGTTATTGGGTTCTTGAAACTGCGAAAAAACAAGCCTAAATCCTCGCCTGTGCCGGATTTTGATGATGATACGGACGATGACGATTTCACTGAAGATGAAACCGAGGTTGAAGATGGGGATAAATGAGAAAAAATCCGCTCTGCGAGAACTGTACAGACGTCTGCGAGCGGATTATGACAGATATACAAAGTGGCTCATGAGACAGCCGAAGAAAGAGATTCTGAGTCTTGCACCGGATTATCTGGTTAGAAAAGCGATTATTGAAGCGGCAAAACAGTACACAAAACTTGATTTAACCGGAAAACATTACCTTTTCGATGAGCAGATTAGTGTGTTGCTGCGGTCAAAAACGCCGCTTGAAAGCATATGCGGCGAGTTTTCTTTGAATTCGGACTACTGCCGGCTGGTTTTCGGTGATAGCATCGAGAACGCTTTTGAAAGCTATGCGAACGATATTCAGCGGCGGGAATTCCTTGCCGCTAAGATGGAGGGGAATAATTGAAGCTGGTTATTTGTGAGAAGCCTTCGGTCGGAGTCAGCATTTCGTCTGTTCTGGGCGTGAAATCCCGGCATGACGGGTACATTGAGGGCGGCGGGTATATTGTTTCATGGTGCTTCGGGCATCTTGCGGGGCTTGCGAGCGCGGAGGTTTACTATGAGCGATTTTCAAAATGGCGGTACGATGATCTGCCGATTCTGCCGGGAAAGTGGGAATACGTAGTCGGAAAAGAAAAAATGAAGCAGTTTGAGCTTCTTCGCGAGCTTTTGAACCGCTCGGATGTGACCGAGGTAATCAACGTCTGCGACGCCGGGCGGGAGGGTGAACTCATTTTCAGGACTGTTTACTACCTTTCAGGATGCACAAAACCAATGAAGCGGCTCTGGATTTCGTCGATGGAGGACAGCGCGATTCGGGATGGATTCGAAAATCTTCGTGCCGGAAGTGAATTCGATGGGCTTTACCAGTCGGCGTTATGCCGCTCAAAAGCGGATTGGCTCGTTGGAATCAACGCGACGAGACTATTCTCGATACTCTACCATAGAAAACTGAACGTCGGGCGGGTAGTGTCGCCGACGCTTGCGCTGATTGTACAGCGCGAGTGTGAGATTGACGCCTTTAAGCTGGAGAAGTTTTACACTGTCGGGCTTAACTTCGGGAATTTTGAAGCGTCGAGTGAGAAATTTTCAGATAAATCCGAAGCTGAGAAAATCGAGCGGGATTGTGATGGCAAAAATGTCACGGTCAGGTCAATTGACCGTCGCGAGAAATCCGAGAAACCGCCGTTGCTTTTCGATCTGACGACGCTTCAGAGGACGGCGAACAAGGAGATTGGTTACACGGCTCAGCAGACCTTGGATTATCTTCAGTCGCTTTACGAGAAGAAACTCTGTACATATCCCCGAACTGACAGCAGATTCCTGACAAATGATATGGCGGCGAATATTCCTGAACTTGCCGGGATTTCCGCGAATGTCTGTGGTGCTGAAATTCCGGTTTCGATGAATACATCGGTGGTTTGTGACAGCTCGAAAGTCAGCGACCATCACGCTATAGTCCCGACCGTAAGTGTAGAGAGCGCAGATATTTCAGTTCTTCCGACTGGAGAACGGGAGGTTTTGCGGCTTGTGGCAAGGCAGCTCCTTTGTGCGGTTGGTGAGCCGTTCAGATATGCTGAGACGGTCGTAACGCTCGAATGTGGTGGTCATCGCTTTACCGCGAAGGGAAAAGAGGTACTTTCAAAAGGTTGGAAAGCCTATCTTGACTGTGATTTGAGTGAAAACAGTTTTCCGGAACTCAAAGAGAACGCTGAAATTCCGCTGAAATCCGTTGCTGTTAAGGAAGGATTCACGACTCCGCCGCCACATTTCACAGAAGACACGCTTCTTCACGCAATGGAAACCGCGAGTGCAAAGGAGATGCCGGAGGACAGCGAACATCATGGCTTAGGGACACCCGCGACAAGAGCGGCGATTCTCGAAAAACTCGTTGCCAACGGCTTTGTTGAGCGTAAAAAGTCTAAGAAGACTGTTCACCTTATTCCGACTCATGCTGCGTATTCGCTTATTACTGTGCTGCCGGAACAGCTCAGATCGCCGAAGCTGACTGCTGAGTGGGAACAGAAGCTCAGAATGGTGGAAAGCGGAGAATTTTCAGCGGACGAGTTCCTTTCGGATATTTCGGACATGGTTTCAGATTTGACTGCCAATTACAAGGTGGTCAAGGGCGCGGAGGTACTATTTCCATCCGGACGTGACGTCATTGGGAGGTGTCCTCGATGCGGTTCGGAGGTCACGGAATCACGGAAAGGGTTCTTCTGCGAGAACCATGACTGCCACTTTGCGCTTTGGCGGGACAACAAGTTCTTCAAGATGAAGCATATGACGTTGACGAAAGCTCAGGCGTCGGAGCTTCTTAAATCCGGTCGGGTGTTCGTAAAGGGGCTGTATTCCGAGAAAACCGGGAAGTTATACGACGCGTGGGTGGTGCTTGACGACAACGGCGAGTTCATAAGATACAGAGTTGAGTTTGAAAGGCGGTCGGTATGATAGAATTAACGCCAGCGGAACGGGAGACGATCATTCTCACATCCGAAGCCGATGAAACTGCGAGCGTCTATACCTTCGACAAGCGGCTGAAAACTCAGCTTAAAAGGCTGAGTGAGAAGTTTCCGGAACTCATTTATCCGGGGAAGAAAGCTATTGAAGGTGCGGTGAACTATATTGTCCCGAAAAGCTGTATTGTTATCTACACGCCGTATTCCGACGAGAGAAAACGCGCGGCGAGCAAGCGCGCCAAAACACGCTCTGATACCCGAAATGAGGGGTAGTTGTCCGGGTTTTGGGAGTGTTCGCTGCTCGGATGGGTAATATGTATGCCGGAGGATTCAGGGCGATTTTTTGGGGTAGTTACTACCTGAATGAATGGATAAACGGAGGAATGAACGATGAATTTGACTTTCGATGAGCGGATGCTCATGACACTTTACAACACCGGGACACGCGGAGGGACGATTGATAACTTGAAAAATATGCGTATGTGTATATCTCAGGACGAAACCTTTCTCAGGAATCTGACAGATTCGGTACTCTCAAAACTCGACCTTATGACAGAAGATGAGTTCGAAGACGCTATTTTCAAAGGATTGGAGGACATAAATGCCGACTAAATACGAGACTTTCGCGGAGCTTGCTGCGCGGACAGAAAAACTTCTCACTGACAGTGCCGAAAGCTGGAAGTCATTTCTGACAGCAGCGGCAAGGCTTTACAAATACCCGTACCACGAACAGCTCCTGATTTTCGCCCAGCGTCCCGACGCGACTGCCTGCGCGGATTACGAGACGTGGAATCGCCGCATGGGACGGTATGTGATGCGCGGTTCGACCGGAATTGCGCTGCTTGACGACTCGGGAAATTACCCGAAAATTAAGTACGTATTCGATGTTTCGGACACCGGAGCAAGGGAAAATTCCCGTGATGTCAGGCTCTGGACGATGGAGGAACGGCACAAAGACGCTATTTCCGATGTTCTGGAAGGTAACGGCGGGCTGGCAGACAAGATTGAAGATACCGCGCTCGGGCTTGCTATGGATTATTGGAACGACCACAGCCGTGACATACTCGACATCGTTGCAAATTCCTTCCTTGAGGAGTATAATATAGATACAATCGGCGCGAGGTTCTGCAAGGCGGTTGCCGCAAGTGTTTCGTATTCTGTCATGTCGAGGTGCGGGATGAATCCGGACGAATTCTATGACCACGATGACTTTCTTCCGGTATTCGAGTTCAACACACCCGACACAATCGCGGCACTGGGAACAGCGGTCAGCGACGTTTCCGAGCGGATTCTGCGCCAGATCGAAGCTATTGTCAAGAAATATGAGAAGGAGAACGAACATGACAAACCTGAATTACACGAAAACCGGGGATTACAGCATTCCGAACCTGAAACTGAGCGAAACGCCAGAGGTCGGGAAGTACGGCAGGATGCGCCGGAATTATCTGAAAGAGCATCGCCCGGTACTGTACAACAGGCTTCTTCTGTCGGAGAA
>ENA-ORIC01003782-ORIC01003782.1-human-gut-metagenome-genome-assembly--contig:-NODE-3782-length-10148-cov-3.819283_pt1 | contig 10148 bp, 4 predicted proteins | sample MGYA00243023_ERZ508732 | MGnify/ENA primary metagenome ERZ508732 (study PRJEB26277, sample SAMN04329767) | human gut metagenome | biome: human-associated habitat | host: Homo sapiens | place: USA...
GCGCGGACTTTACCTTGGTGCCCGGCGTCAGCTACAATGGAAATGGATGGGGGAACACGCCCGAGTATGTCGGCGACCGCTTTGAAGGGACGCCGTGGACGTTTGCGTCGCATCGTGTGACGATTCCGTCCTGCACCTACAGCGAGAACGGGGCGGTCAGCCTTGCGCTGATGGCGGAGGCTGAGGATTCTTCCGCCTGCTCGCTCTATGCGGCAGAGGCGGGGGAAGTGCATGCGCTGCTGTTCCCTGAGGAGGAAGGACCGAAAACGCTGCAACGGCATTTCTGGGGCGAGCCGTTTCACGAAACCATGGAGCCGCGCACGTACTTTGCCGCCATTCTGATGGTCAAACCGTCGGACGGCGGCAGATTCCGCTATCGCGATCTATTGGATTTTGCATGGCGGTATTACGGGCACCCGATTGCGGCGCCGATGCCCGCGAAGGAGATCTATCGGCTTTCCATCGCGTTTTCCTGCTATCTGTTCGAGCGGGAGCAGGACGGTTTTGCCGCCTTTACGACCGGAGCACAGTGGCATATGGATGGCACGACCTACCGCAAGACCGAGCATACCTATGAACTCGGCTGGGTCGGACAAAGCGCGTCGATCGCCAACGCATTTATCTGGGATTATCTTAACACCGGTGACCGTGAAAAGCTGGATCGCGCCCTCGAGGCGCACGACAGCTGGCTGCGGGAGGGACAGTTTCCTGCCGGGCACTTTGCTGCGCGCATTGTGCGCGACCCGTGGCGCTATGAGCCGTTTGACAAGGATTATGTGCCCGACCGCTGGAAGTGCGGCGAGTGCGATTATGAGATGTTCAAGGGCTTTGCCGGGCGAAAATTCCGTCGTGCGCCCGACGGCAGAATTCTTCTGACACACGATGCCTGCAATACGGGCACGGGTGCGGAGGGCTACTTCGAGGCATACGAATTATTGCAAAAGTGCGGCATCGACAAGCCGGCATACAAGGCGGCTGCACTGCGCGCCTGCGATTTCATTCTGCAAAATCAGGATGCGGACGGATCGCTCGTCAAATCCTGGGACGATGACGGCAATGTGCTGACCAAGAAGGGCACGATAGCGGCATTTTTGATCCTGCCGCTCATCACCGCGAACCGCCTCACGGGCGATGCACGCTATCTCGACGGTGCGGTGCGTGCATTTGATTATTACTACAGCGCGCTGGAGTGTGACGGCTTTACCACGGCGGGCGCGCTGGACACCTATTGCATCGATAAGGAATCCGCAAGCCCGCTGCTGCGTGCGGCGCTGATGCTCTATGACAGAACCGGCGCGCGCCGCTATGTGGATGCCGCCGAGAAAATCGCATGGTATCTGTGCACCTGGATGATGCATTTCACCGTGCATTATCCGGCTGGCTCAGTGCTTGCACAGATGGGCTATGATACCTTCGGCTCAACCTCGGTTTCCACGGCACACCAGGCACTCGATCAGTATGCGCTGCGGGACGTTCTGTCCTTCCTGCGTCTGTATGAGCTGACCGGGGCGGTGCAGTGGCGTGAACGTGCACTGGCGTTCTGGTGCAATGCCTGCCAGTGCATCTCGGACGGCACGCAGTATATCAACGGGCGGCTCCGCCCGGCGGGCGCGCAGGATGAGGCGATCTTCCACACGCGCTGGGGACGCTACGGCGTTCCGCCGTTCGGTCCCTCGCAGTGGCTGCCTGCATGGCCCTGCGCATTCCGGTTGGAAAATCTGCGTTTCCATCCGGACTGGTCAATATTTGATGCGGGACTGACACGGATTCAGGGCGAAATCAGTACGCGGGGTAACGCTGCGTATGCGAAACCGGAGGATCATGCAAATGCGTAAATCTATTTTTCTTGCCATTTTGTGTGCTGTGCTCTGCGCGGCGCTCGTTTCCTGCGGCGGCGACACGCCCGCAGAAAGCACGACGGATACGACAGTGACAACGACGCCGGAGGCGACCGAGGACACCCCCGATCTGCCCGACGCATCCACGCTTTCGCTTGCAGGCGACTTCTATTTTCTCGTCTCCGGCAATTGGGCGTGGAACGACTTCGAGTCTGACGGCACGGACGGCACTGCCGTGGACAATGCCATCTACCGCCGCAATCGCTATCTCGCCGACAATTACGGCGTGAACATCACAAACAAGGACATCGTGGCGTTTTCCTCTGCCATGGGCAGCGGCAAGGGCTTTACCGAGCTGTACATGAACTATATGTCCGGCAACAACGCGTATGATGCGGCAAACCTCGCCTATTCGGGCGTCTTGCAGGATCTGAACGAGACGCCGTATATCAACCTGCAAAAGGACTACTGGGATCAGCGCGCCAACGCCGACCTTTCTGTCAGCGGCAGAATGTACTACTCCACGGGCGACATCTCGCTCAGCGACAACCGCAGCACTCATGCGCTGATCTTCAACAAGGAAATGATCAAGATGTACGGGATGGACGACCCGTATGAGCTCGTGCGGAACAACGAGTGGACGCTGGACAAGTTTGCCTCAATGGTGAAGATGATCGGCGAGGATCTGAACAACGACGGTGTCTACAATAAGGAAGACCGCATGGGTCTGCTCTCCGCCGTGGACAACAACCTTGCAATTCTTGCGGCGGCAGGCGAGAAGATCGCCACGCTGAACGACAAGGGCGAGATCGAGCTGACGCTGTACAGCGAGCGCGTGGTCAACCTGTATGACGACTATCTTGCGCTGATCGAGGATCACACGCACGTCTTCAACTGGCAGATGAACTATCAGGACGGTACTTACGGCAATGTGGCGACCACGGCGGAGCTGGCGGACATGCTTAACTCCAACCGCGCGCTGTTCTACTTCCACATGCTGTTCATCATGGATGAACTGCGCGACCTTGAGACCGATTTCGGTATCCTGCCGTATCCGAAGTATGAAGCGGCGCAGGCGAATTACGGGCATTTGGTCAGCGCATGGCACTCGGAGTTCCTCTGCATCCCGCAGAATGTGAACAGCCTCGAACGCTCGGGCTATGTCACGGAGCTGCTGGCTTACCAGGGCAAAAAGCTGATGACCCCCGCGTACTATGAAAAGACGCTCGTCGGTCAGTACACGCGCGACGAAGAGAGCGCCGAGATGCTTGACCTGATCTTCGCCACGCGCACCTATGATGTCGGCTACTACTACGCGCTCGGCACCTACAAGGATCTGATCGGCAAAATGCCAATCAACCACATGTCACTGACGACCATCTACGATACTTACTATAACACGGCTGTCAGCAAGATGGATGCCATCAATAAAATGTTCAGCCAAAACAAATAAGAAAGGTATTGATAATGAAAAAGAAACTTTCCGAATTGCTTTTTGCCGCGGCGGCGACGCTTGTGCTTGCCGTGGCGCTCTGCGCCACGGCAGCGGCGGCTGATGCAGTCTATTATCTGAAGGACGGCGGGGACGGCGACGGCTCGTCTCCCGCACTTGCGGGCGGTTCGCTTGCCGATGCCTATGCGGCGCTGCCGAGCGGCGGCACCGTGGTTGTTTGCGGTCCGTGTTCCGTAAGCAAGGCGTTCACGGAGCCGCTGCATACAAAGCCGATCACGATCACAAGCGTATACGGCGGCAGGGATTATGCTGCCGAGAGCGGCGCGCGCCTTGTTCTGAAGGGCAACTTTTATCTGGGCGGCGACACGACGTTTGAACATATCACGCTGTCGGCGGTGGGCACCTATCTCTCCGTCTTCGGCAACAACCATGCGCTCACGCTCGGCGAGGGCATCACCTCGGTGAAAAGCGGGGACAGCCAGTATCTTTCGCTGATGGGCGGCTCACGGAATGTTTACACCAATGCCGCGTCGAACCTCACTGTTTTGAGCGGTACATGGCAGCGTGTGCGCGGCGGCACGGCGGCATCCGGCAGCAAAAACTACCGCATTCACCTGACGGTGTCGGGCGGCACGTTCATCGAGCGGGTCACGCTCGGGGACAGCGGCTCGCACGATGGCGACATTACGGCGGAGATCCACGGCGGCACGTTCCGACAGGGCATTTTCGCCTCCACGCTTTCCACGGCAGCGGAGCGCTTCTCCGGCAAGGTGTCCCTGCATATTGACGGCGGCGTTTTCTACGGTCGCATCGCACCGGCTGCATCCGCGGTCGGCAGTTACAGCGGCAGCTTTGATGTGAAGATCGACGGCGGCAAATTTGCACACCTGGTCGAGCTTTCGGGCAGCGCCGGACTTCTCGGCAGCATGCAGTCGTCGCTGCAAAGCAGCATCGACATGTCCGAGAAGGAGACCGGCACCTATACATTTGAGAATTATGTCCGCGCTGACGGTGCAGACCCGTGGCTTTTCTATAAGGATGGCTACTATTATTACACTTCCACCACAAATAAGGCGGAAGTCAAGCTCGTCCGTGTTGCCAACATCGGCGATCTCATCTATTCGGGAGGCACCACCATCTACAAGCCCGAGGCGGGAAAACCGTGGTCGGACAGCTCCTGGTCGCCCGAGATCCATTATTACAGCGACGAGGAGATCGGCAAAGGCAACGGCGGCTGGTACTGCTACCTTGCGGGCACGGACAAAAGTGCGACGGATGCTTCCGGTATTGCCACGCACCGCATGTATGTTATCAAGTGCCTCGACGGCGACAATCTGCTCGGGCGCTGGGGCAACCCGCTGACCGGGGAGGTCAATGTGCCGCTCCGCGTCACCGCGCCGGATATGCCCGGCTTTGACGATGTGTGGGCGGCGGGCATGACCGACATCCGCATCGGCGGCAAGGTGTATACCATGTATGTCACGGTGGTAGACGACGGCGGCGGAAAGAAGCACCAGACCATCAATATCCTGCCGATGACCAACCCGTGGACGCTCTCCGGCACCTCCAAGGTGATCTGCGAGCCGGAATACGGCTGGGAGATCGGCAATCACAAAAAGCTCTACATCGTGGAATGCGGCACGCCGGTCTACGCGGCGGACGGCAGCATCTTCATCGTCTATTCCGCCTGCGGCTACTCCACGCCGGAATACAAGCTCGGGCAGCTGCAATACCTCGGCGGCGACCCGACCGAAAAGGCAAACTGGAAGAAGTGGAACGCGCCGATCCTGTCGAAATCTGCACAGATCAGCGGATGCGGCAGTGCCTGCTACGTCACCGATACGGCAGGACAGAGCTGGATCTGTTATAACGCCTACCTCAGCCCGAATGCGACCGGTGCGCGCCACGCCTTTGTGGAGCCGTACACTGCCACCGCTGCGGGCGGCGTGGTGATCGGCAGCGGCACGACACACCCTGCCGACATTGACACGGTCTATACCGCAGCACTCAACCCGATGCCGCTTGCGGACAAGACCTCCGGCTTTGACCGCGTGGAAAACGGCACGGATAAGAATTGTTTCCCGTTCGTCCGTGACTATAACGGTTTTACGGATGTGCAGAGCGGCGACTGGTATGCATCCTATGTGCGCAATGCATACCGCATCGGACTTGTGAGCGGCACGAGCGCAACAAAGTTCTCGCCAGACGGCAGCTTCACGGTTGCGCAGGCGTTGACTGCGGCTGCGAACATTCATACCATTTACAACGGCAAGACGGTGGACACCGCAGGCGCGAAGAACTGGTATGATCCTTACGTCAATTACTGCATCGCAAACGGTATCATTACGGCGGAGCAGTTCAAGGACTATAATGCACCGATCACGCGCGGCGATATGGCGATTGCCTTTGCAAACATTCTTCCGGCAGAGGAATATGCGGCAGTCCGGGACGGCTCGAACCCCGATGTGACGAGCGACCTCACCTGCTACGCGGCAGTGCAGAAGCTGTACAACGCGGGCATCGTCGGCGGTGATGCCGGAACCGGCAACTACCGCCCGAACGACGGTATCAGGCGCTCCGAGGCATGCGTCATCTTCCTGCGCCTCGCGCGCGCATCCGCCCGCGCCGGAAAGTAAATCGGAAAGTAAAATGAAAAGTCCGCCTTCGGGCGGACTTTTTGTCCCCCGAGATTGACTTTTTGCGGCATATTGCGTATAATGGAGAAAAATGCGCGCGGAGGAATCCAATGAAAACAGTTATGCTGGTCTTCGGGACGCGACCCGAAGCAATCAAAATGTGCCCGCTCGTCAACGAGTTGAAAAAACGCCCCGGAATCCGGACGGTGGTCTGCGTCTCGGGACAGCACCGTGAGATGCTGGACGCTGTGCTTCGCGCGTTCAATGTCGTGCCGGATTATGATCTCGCGATCATGAAGGATCGGCAGACGCTCTTTGACATCACGGTCAACATTCTCGAGCGCATCCGTGCCGTGCTGGAAGAGGTCAAGCCCGACGTTGTGCTGGTGCACGGCGATACCTCCACCACCTTTGTCACCGCACTTGCCTGCTTCTATCTGCAGATCCCGGTCGGTCACGTCGAGGCGGGACTGCGCACCTACAATATCTATTCGCCTTATCCCGAGGAATTCAACCGCCAGGCGGTCAGCGTCATTGCCAGGTACAATTTCGCCCCCACCGAGCTCTCGCGGGAGAATCTTCTGCGCGAGGGCAGAAAGCCGGAGAGCATCTATGTCACCGGCAATACCGCAATCGACGCGCTGAAGACCACGGTGCGCGCCGACTATACGCATCCCGAGCTGGAATGGGCGGCGGGCAGCCGCCTCATCATGATCACGGCGCATCGCCGCGAGAACCTCGGCGAGCCGATGCACCGCATGTTCCGCGCCATCCGCCGCATCATCGAGGAGCATCCCGATGTGCGCGCCATTTATCCGATCCACATGAACCCGGTCGTCCGTGAGGAGGCGAATGCCGAGCTCGGCGGCTGCGACCGCATCCGCATCATAGAGCCGCTTGACGTGCTCGATTTCCACAACTTTCTCTCCCGCTCGTATCTGATCCTCACCGACAGCGGCGGCATTCAGGAGGAGGCTCCCTCGCTCGGCAAGCCGGTACTGGTCATGCGCGATACGACCGAGCGCCCCGAGGGCATTGCTGCGGGTACGCTGCGCCTCGTCGGTACGGAGGAGGAGACCATCTACAAGAACTTTAAGGAGCTGTTGGAAGACCGTGCCGCCTATGACAAAATGGCGCATGCGTCCAATCCTTACGGCGACGGCTTTGCATCGGTGCGCATTGCCGATGTGCTGTGCGGGGATTAAGTGCCATGACAGTGATCGAAGTTCTGGACAAATCTTCGGTGGAAAACCTGTACGCGTCGCTCAGCTATTCTGCGCGGCGCGTCATTTATATCGGGCGCGATGCAAAAGAGACCGAACGCGAGTGCCGCGTCTATCGTGCGCTGTTTGCCGCGCGCGGCATGCAGACCGAGGTGGAGGCAGTTACGGTTACGCCGGGCAGCGGAAGGGAAATCGAGACGCTGACGGCGCTGTTTGAGAGACCGGATAGCTATCTCATCGACCTTGTCGGCGGCGATGAGGCGCTGTTGTTCCTGCTTGGCAGAGCCATTGAAAGCGCAAAGCCGCAGCATGCCCTCGTGCACTACGGCAGCATGACCACGCATCGCTTTCTGCCTGCCGGGCAGACGCCGACGGCACTGCCGAGGGGGCATCGCCCCTATCTTACGGTTGCCGAGACAGTGGCATTGCACGGCGGACGGATCGCCGGGGCGACCGATGTCGGCGCGGCGGGGCGCGGACATGACGAGATTTGCGCACTGATCGCAGACCTCGATGCCATGTGGGAGATCAGCCGCGGCGATTCCGCCGCATGGAACCGAAATGCGGACGGACTTGCCGCCTTTGAGGCGCTCGGCTGCCGCCGCGGCATGACTTTCTCGGTCTCACAGACCTTTGCCAAGGAGAAAAAACGCGCCGACGCCTATATCCGTCTGCACAGCTTTCTGCCGCGCCTTGCGGCAGCAGGGCTTGCGGAGGATCTCGTCATGCGGCAGGGCAGAGTCTCGTTTCGCTACAAGAACAGATTCGTGCACACCTGCCTCTGCCGTGCGGGACTTCTGCTGGAGCTGAAGATTTATCTGTCTGCGCTGCTCACCAAGGGCGCGGACGGCAAGCCGCTGTTTGACGACGCGATGACCGGCGTCGTGCTCGATTGGGATCGCCGCACGCGTGAGGCAGCATCGGTCAACGAGATCGACGTACTGCTCACGCGCGGCATGATTCCGATTTTCATTTCCTGCAAGAACGGCGGGTACGGCGAAGACGAGCTGTATAAGCTCGCCGCCGTTGCCGCGCGCTTCGGCGGGCGCTTTGCGAAGAAGGCGCTGGTTGCCACCGGGATGTCCGGCAGCCCGGCGCGCGACGCCTATTTTACCCGCCGCGCCGCCGATCTCGGCATTCGTCTGATTCCCGCCGTGCATACGCTTTCACAGGCGGAAATCTGTGCCGCGCTCGCATCGCTGTAACACTTTGCGGAAATCCGACCGCAAACAAAAAAATGGCGTTTGCAGAGTTCTTCGCAGCCGAATTCAAAATCTGATAAAAAAGCCGCACGGCGCAGAAATGCGCTTTGTGCGGCTTTTATCGTTTTTCATGCATTATTAAATCCGATTTGATATAAATAAATTACAGGGCGGTAGATTTGTTTTGAAAACAGGGTTGAATTGTTTATTTATGCGGAATCCTGCCGCCGGAAATCGCATGACTACGTTGTTTTGCGTGATTAAAGCCTATTTTTATCACGCATGATTTTTACTTTTTTGCATGTTGCACAAAATTGCTGCAAATCTGCGCAGAAAAACGTCGTTGGAAGCAAGATGGGAAAAAACCGAAAAAGCAAGGCGGCATAAGGCTTTGCGGGGCGTAGCCGCAAGTACGGAACTTTGTGAATAAAATAACGCTTCGTCACTTTTTACAAACATTATGGCGGTTACTTGACACGGAAATGTGCAGGTGATACAATGAAATCATCAAGGAGAGCAATTCAGTTGCTCTGCGATCGAACGGAAGACAAAATTGTAAAATCAGAAAGGAGTAAATTCATATGAAATTTACGAAATTCCTAGCGATTGCACTTTCGCTCCTGATGGTCTTCGGCATGCTCGCTTCCTGCGGCAAGACCAAGAATCCCCAGACGACCGATCCTGCCGGTTCCTCCGACAGTCAGTCCACCGAAAAGACCGACGCTCCCGCATCCAAACCCGTCACCCTGAAGTGGGCGTCCTGGGCACTTGCGGAAGAGAAACTCTATCCGACCTACGCTGCAATGGCAAACACCTTTATGGATGCCAACAAGGACATCAAGATCGAGATGGACGGCTCGCAGGCATATTCCACTTACCTCGATCAGCTGATTGTCTCTGCGATCGGCGGCACCGCACCGAATGTTGCACACATCAAGGCTGAGTGGCTGCCCCAGCTGCTGGAGACCGGTGCGGTCAAGGCAGTTGTCGGCATCTCCGATGCAGTCATGAAGGATTACTCCGCAGGTGCAATCAGCGGCGTCACGGTTGACGGCGAGATGGTTGCAATGCCTTGGTTTGCAAACACCGAAGCACTCTTCTACAATAAGGCACTGCTTGAGCGCGCAGGCGTCAAAGCCGAGGACATCAAGTCCTGGAGCGATTTGCTTGCAGCCGCTGAAAAGATCAGCGCACTCGGCGATGACATCTACGGTCTTGCATTCCCTGACAGTGAAGTTGAGACCGGTGAAGGCTACAACATCATTCCCGCACTTTGGGCAAACGGCGGCGAAGTCATGAAGGACGGTAAGGTCACGCTCAATACCGATGCAGGTATCAAGACCTACACGCAGCTGCAGGAAATCTTTAAGAAGGGGCCCTCCCCGAAGGGCGCAACCCTGAAGGATCTCCGCAACCTGTTCGGCCAGGGCAAGATCGGCTTCTACTATGATCTTCAGGCTGTCATTTCCACCTGCGCATCCGCAGCTGCAAATGAAGAAGAGTTCTACAAGAACTTCGGCTGCATGGTCATTCCGGGCGCAGATGCAAACGGCTCCGGCTACCTCGTAACCCACCTGCTTGTCGTCTTCGATACGACCACCGATGAGCAGATGCCCGCAATGGCGAAGTTCCTTGAGCACATGTCCAGCGATGTCGTCATCAACATCCTGTACGAAGCAGGTCAGGGCAAAATGTCCAGCCGTGCAAGCGTCAACGAGAAGGTCTTTGCAAACGCTGACGAGACCACGCAGGTCTATGTAAAGGCAATGACCACTGCAAAGGATCTCCCCGGCACC